>RCNB010003532.1_pt1 | contig 12641 bp, 8 predicted proteins | sample 2041321 | NCBI WGS metagenome assembly RCNB01 (sample SAMN09708232, study PRJNA481090) | Marine sediment metagenome, whole genome shotgun sequencing project. | reverse complement strand
GCACCATCAATATCGGTTACGGAGATGTAAGCATACCAAATACCAGTTATTAATTCCTCTGTACGAATTGTTATCCTCATACCAGGCACATATTCTCTTGTGATATTATACCAATTGGCTTCAGCATCTAAAAGTGCTACTGTAATATAACCAATTGTGTTTTCAACATCGTTTACTTCAAAGTTAAAATTTAAACTTTCACCATAATTTACAGTTATACTTTGGTTCATGCTTAATCCGTTTACGAAATAGCTTAAAATTTCGGGAGGATTGTTTTCGACAATTATGGATGTAATATAGGAGCCAATTCCACCATATTGATCTTCAACTTCGATGCTTATTTGATATATGCCTACTGGTTTGTCGGCAGCAACAGAAAAAGTAGTTGAGAAAGTCCAGTTATTATGGTTTGTTAATTCAATTGGAACTAATAATTCCCCAGTGGATGTTTGGATTTCCATGGAAACGGTTAGATTTTCGGGAAGTGTGTTTGGATCTAGGTCTGTTGCATTTAAAGTAATGATACAATCTTCTACTCTTTTTAAGGGATCTTTAGAGAATTTAACTGTAGGAACTGAAATTTCAGGTAAACTATTCAAAACTCTAAAAGGTAGATACGCAGCTTCCTTAGTACCACTTGAAACATCAGTCATGTTAAGTTTAATATAATAGATTTTATTTGAGAATTCAAATCTATCATCAATTAGAATAGAGATATGGAAAAGATCATTACCAATATCAAATAGAACATTATGTAAAGTTTCGTTATCGCTGTCAACTATCGACACATTCCAGTTAAAATCATAGGGCTGCGGGAAATTACTTACTCCTAAATCAGCATCGAGAGTATCACCCCTATTATATTCGGTTTTACCAGGGGATATAAAATAATTTGTCGTAATTGTGAAGTTTGTTATCGGGGTTGAGGAACTAAGGAGATAATCGGTTTCATTGTATATCAGAAAGCTTACATTTTGAAAATCTAATGGAGCGTTATATACAGGTTTATAAGTATAAGTAAAATTATCAGTTCCAGCCTCATTTATCATATCAAAATCTTCTACATCTCCGTTTGAATAATGGATTTGCATGATAGTATAATTAGGGGTAGTAAATTTTGAAGCGTTTATGTTAAATGCTACAGATTCAAATAACCTATAGATTAGTGACGCGTTTTTAGACACATCCGAGTAATCTAACGAGGGATTCCCATTGCTAGCGGTTTTCACTTCAAGTTCGTTCTTAATATCTACTAAGAATTTATCGCTATCGTTGTCTAATGTCGTTATGCTGCTTACATTAATCGTCGTAGCCCAGATACCCAGAACTATTGAGAATAGAGTAAGAGCAAATATTACATTTTTAATAAATCGTTTTCGTTTAATCATCATTAATCATTTTACCTTCTTAACATTTTATTCTTTATCTCTTTGTTTTTATATATCAAAATAATGCTTATAGGAATTAACACCGGAAGAACATAAAATATTACTAAATTGAATGATGATAGTTCCATCTGTACTTCAAAATAATATTTTGCAATAGGTTCATCCAAACTATCTCTTATTTCAAAAGTATAAGATTTTACGCCAAAATCGTAAGGGTTTATGCTAGGAATTACTTCAACTACGACTCTATTGATGCCCGGCCCTAAACCATTGAGATTTGTTTCAACTGGAGCTCCATTTACATAGAGTGTAACTAGTTCAGATAACTCGTGGTTATTTTGAATAATTAAAATAAACTGAGCTATACCACCCTGCAGTATTGTTTCTGGAAAAGAGACGCTTATAATTTCGTATTTCTCTATTATCTCTACATTGAATTGTTTACTATAGAAAGTTGTATCTCCCTTTGAAATTTTCATTGTGACATTCACAATATGAGTTTCTGTATCTGTATAGTTTAAATCGTAAGGAACTGTTTTAATTTCATTTTCGTTCAAATGTGTTTCTTCTCTAAGAATTAAATTATCATCTTCGTAGAAACTAACATTCACTGTTTGGGAACTATTTGGAAGGAAATTAATCAAAGTTAGCGAACTAAAAGCGCTCACGCCATTAACTATCGCGTTTTGATATATAAAATTAGTATAGTCGAATGAATGTCCTATATTTATTATTTTTGATATTTCTAAGTAGGTGATATTACCTTCTGAAAAAATAAAACTAATAGTATGAGACCCAATAGCTGCGCCGAGCGTAGCTGTAAGATTAAACGAAACATTAGTTAAGACAAGAGTATTAAAGGTAATATTTTGAACTTCGTTAATTATGTCAATTCCCTCCATGGAAACTGTTAAATTTACATCTTGATTGCGAGTGTTATTGATTGGGACAGTAATGTTAATAACAGGCCCCTGATATAGCACATCGGGTAAACCTAAAATTGGCGAGTCTACTAAGCCAGATATTACATTAAATTGTTTTAATATATTAGATATGCCAAACTTTGTTGAGTTAACAAAAATTTGAAGGTAATAATCCTGGCCTATTTCAAACGCATCAGTGATATCGTATAAAAATGTCGTGGATGTACTCGTAATTTGCTGCGTTATTGTATTTAAAATTTCATTTTCTGGATTTTTAAATATATATGTAATAGAAGCAGTATCAATTTGATATTCAGTTGTAAATGATTCATATGTCCACGTAGTTGTATTATAATACATATCAGTTTTACTATATGAGTAGACACTTGTGATGTTTAAAGCATCTTGGTTGAATAAAAAATCAGGGATTTCACTCGTTACATTATACTCAGAAATTAATTGAGTATTACTATAAATTTCGAAAGCAGTTAGATAAGCTTCACATAATTTAAGATTAGCGTGGAAATTTTTATCGTTATCAACGGGGTCAATTGAATTTTTATAGGAATTAACAGAAGGATCATAGAAGTCTCTCTCAAAAGTTTCATATAATTGCCATGCTCTTTCGTAGTAAGTTAGATTTCCGGTGTATTCAAAAAGTTTTAAACAAGCTGACATCATTATAGAATTTGCTTCTAATTCTTCAAATGTGGCATTTACTATCGGAATTCCAATCCAATCTGAATCACGAAATTGTTCATACACTTTGGATCCAGAATCCCATAATGCTTCCATTATGTTAAATAAAATTGTAGCATTTTTAAAATAAGCAGAGTCATTTTGCATTCCTGATTCTTTCCAATATTCTAACAATGTTATAATTCCCAAAGCATTAGTTCGTAAATATTTAAGAGTGCTGAATGTATCTGGTTCCCAATCATTTTTTCCTCAAAACCACCGTCAGTATTATCCCATAACTTATCTAAAAGCTTATTCATAGTAATATTGGCCAATTCATAAGCCCGATTCTTTATGTCAACATTTAAACCAAGCTGCTCGTAAATCCGATGAATTTCTAAGCAAGCCAAAACGGCGTTCAAATTAGTCTCTGCGTATTTTTCTGTAGTTGAATTAGTACTGTAGAAACCTTCGTAAGCATCGTCCCAAAATTGGGAAGAGTTAATTAAGATGAAAATTTCATCGATTGAATCCTTTGGGTAAGTACTATCAATGTTTATACTATTAATTTGATCTCCGATATTTTCTATTAACAAAAAAATTGGCATAAGATTATCAATCAAATATCGATCGCTGTCAAATATTTCGCCTGTTGTGTTATCAACAGCTCTAACGAACCCATAACTATCTTCATCAAGACTATCTTGATACCATAACGGTGACTCTCGCAATTTTAAATAAGTATCAAAGGTTTCTGTGGCATCCGTATCCTCTTTTAATAAAGTCTTATATAATAACAAATTATCGACTGAATATACCTTATCGAAACTTATGTCTCCGAGATTATTTCCAAATCTATAGAAAGTGTCTTTGTCCATGTCCAAGTCAGATACGTAATTTGTTCTAAAAAAATTCCAAATTTTACTAAAATTAACCGTATATGGATCCAAAAAAATTTCTGGACCTGCTGCAATATTTAGATTAGTTTCATCTAAAATATCTAAATCTTGATAGAAATTTTCTGTACTGCCACTAAAGTCTTGTTTTATATTATAATCTGAATAAAACGCACTAATTGTGAAGATAAAAATGAAAAAAATACATAAAGCCAATTTAAACTTCTTTCCTTTCAACTTGGAGGAAAAAGTGTTATTAAAAATCATGATAAATCTAATTACGCTTAAAATTATTTTTTAATATATATTTTTTAGAAAAATGTTCTTCTCTTTAAAATTTTCTTCTGAAAAACTCGGTTGTTTAAAGATATTTTAACTTTATTTTTTGTTAATTTTTAGTGATATATTCTACTATCTCTGTTATTAATACTCTCTTTTGTTCCATAGTGTCCCTATGTCTAATAGTTACTGTGTTATCATCTAATGACTCGTAATCTATTGTTATGCAATATGGTGTTCCTAACTCATCTTGTCTCCTATATCTCTTTCCAATTGATCCCGCAAAGTCAAAAAAAGAAGATACTCTATTGTCTAGGAGGAGTCGGTGTACTTTTTTCGAAAGATTGAAGATCTTTTCCTTATTTTTCACAAGGGGAAACACAGCAACAAGATTTGGAGCAATATCTGGGTCAATTTTTAGAACAATCCTCTCGTCCTCTACACTGAAATTAGATTCAAGGAGAGTATAAATAATTCTATCGGGTCCAAAAGCAATTTCAAGAATTTGAGGAATTTCTTTTAAATTTTGATCAGTACCCATTGAAATATTGAAGTTCTGTTTTGAGAATTGTCCATGTCTTTTTAAATCGTAATCAGTTCTATCATGTATTCCACATATTTCAACCCATCCAAATTGTTTAGTGTTAATCTCTAAATCCCAAGCATCATCTGCATAGTGAGCCATTTCCTGTGGAGCATGTTGTCTTAATCTTATAACTTCGTCTGGAAATCCCAATTTTGATGTTAGAGAGTAACCTAAAAATAAGCAATATGCAAAAGCAGGTTTCTTAAGGATATTAGTCTTTATTGCTTGTTTTAGGGAAATCCGATTGGGAACTAATACACTTTTTTCTTGAGTTGGCCAATCCAGCAAGGGAAGTTCTTCTTGACTAAATTCATTGTACTCTTCGTAATTATATTCTTGCTCCTTTCCTATGAACATTTGAATTTCAAATTGATCAAACGCTCTCATACGAAGTACCAATTGTCTTGGGGATATTTCATTTCTATATGCTTTCCCATATTGAAACACTTTAATAGGGTACTGTCTCCGTGCGTCTTGGTTTAAACGATTAAATAATAAATAGGTTGTAGTTGCCGTTTCCGGGCGTAAATATGCGGTAGTTCCACTACCAACTGAAGTTTTAAGCATTAAATTATATTCTTCAATTTTTCCTAAATGAGTGTCGCATTTTGGACATTTTAGTTTATGACTTGATGCAAGCTCCTCCATTTCCTCAAAAGTCAATCCATCTATAGTTGTATTTGGAAGTTGTTCGCGAAGGAATTTATCAGCTCTGAGCATTGTTTCACACTCATGACAACGAAAAACGGGATCAATAAATCGTTCCAAATGTCCCGAAGCTTCCCACACAATTTCGGGTAATATTTGTGGGCATTCAACTTCACTAAAACCAAAAGCTCTGAGTTCCAATCGGAACTTTGAAAGAATATTATTTTTCAACGCCTTTCCAGCTGGTCCGTAGGAGTAAAAGCCGGCTAAACCGCCGTATATTTCTGGAGAAGGGCCCCAAATAAAACCACGGCGCCGCAATAATGAATTAAAAGTTTCTATATTATCCTCGATCTTCATTTTTAATCAAACCCGTATTCTAATAGAAATTTGAATGGTTGATAATATTTGTATTTTAAGATTATTCCCCAGATTAGTGAATTTATTTAGTTATTAGTTTCAAATTTTATAAAATAAATTTTTATATAATTGGTATATATATAATTCAGTTATTAGTTTAAAATTTTATAAAATATTGGTGTATCGTAAATTATGATTTTTCAAGATTTTTTTTTTCAATTTTTTGACATATGGGATGCGGTTGAGTCGGGTCTATATTACGCTATAGTGGGCTTTTATTTTCTTATATTTGCATATTTCCTATTGATGAGATTTAGAACGTCTAAGAAGGCCTATTGGTTTTATTTCTCGATATTATTTCTGTTCTTAGCTGCAGGGAGAGTATTTTTTATTGTATATTATTTTTATGCTCCCGAATTAGTAGTAACGATGTCTAATTTAGAGTTAGTAAGTTTTATGATGATACTATATCGATTTGCTACATTTTTTACTTGGATGGGTATCTCGTGCTTGATGGGAGTTTTTGGAACGCTTATTCTTTCTCCGATCGCTGAAAAAAATAATTCAGAAACGGGGTTAAAGAAGTTTTTAACACAGAAAAAGGTTAAATTAACGCTCAAAATTTTCTTAATTGTGATCCCAATTATTGTTGGAATTCTGGCTTTAACGCTATCAGATGCACTATTTATGGATCCCGATTTAAGGGACCAATATGTTCCTACATTTCAATTAATTACAGTTTTTGGTTATCCTGCAGGAAGATTTGTTCTCAATATCATTTTGTTGCCTTTAATGGTGTTAGTTATTCCATTTCTCTTTGTTTACTTAGCATTAAAAACATTCGGTGTTTTAAGGCGATCTTACGCATTAAATGCTATAGGATTTTTCATATATTTTTCGGGTCGAGCTGCTCAAGGATTACTCGGTGCATTTCCCCACGTTAGTGCAATTCTACCGCCGCTCTTAATATTACTTTCTTTACTCATAATAGTAATTGCTAACAATTATGAGCAACTTAGATAAATCTCTAATTTTTCTTTTATCTTTATTTTAAAAAATAATTATAAATAAAATTTATAGTAATAATTAATTAGATATCTTTAAACAGCATTAAATAATTAAACTTAAAACAGAAGAGATCAATTAATGTCAATCCATGGAAATCAATATATTTTACCATTATTTTATACCCATAGTTCTTTGCCCCCCATTAAGGATTATGACGAATTAGCGTTATCTTTTTATTTATTGACGAAGAATTTAAAGCAAAACGAAAAAGTTTTATCTTTCTCAAGATTACTCTGGCCATTTCTTTGCGTTCAAGGAGTAATTAGCACTCATATCATATTAGATGGGTTGAATATTTTTTCGAAAAAAGGTAAACTTTCTAATCCTCCAAGACAGCCTTTAATTGGACATTTATTAAGAAATATAGAAAATCGAACGAAAATCGAGGAAATAAAAGAAATACTAGATGTTTTACAATATAAAGATAAGGGGGCAGAAGTATTAGGCGAAAGCGAAGAATCTGAATTTCAGAAACTAAAAATTGATTCACTAACCAATCCAGAATTCCTTCAAACCTTAGTTAAGTTACTGCCCCTTGCAGAATTTAAATCCGTTGCAGAATATATGCCTTTAGAAACTAATTTTACAACGGAACAAGCTTTGGAAATTGCAGATACTTATCGAAATACAATTAATTATATGAAAGGGAATGCTTTAAGATGGGACACTCAAATTGAATTAATAGGGAAGGAAGTAGATAAATGGTTAATTGATATTAATGTTCAATTAAAAGATATTAGTTCGCGTTTCTCATCCCAGATATCAAAAACATCACAAACCATTGACTCGAGTCAAATAAAAGAAAAATTTGCACTAGAGCGCGATAAGATTGATCAATGGAAAGTTGATGAGAAAAGGAATATAATAGAAAATATTTCAGTTTTATTTAAAACAGTTGAGAGAAATCTAGAAGAAATTATAAAAAAAAACAAAGCTTTCACTCATACTGACATATTGAAAGGTAGAGTATTTAATGATGTTACTGCTCCCTTCGAAAATCATTTCAAATATTTAATAGAAGAGGGAAATAATTTTGTACACTCAGTTACTTCGCTTACAGAAAAATACATGGCGCTAAAAGAAAAAGCTCTAGAAATAGATGTTGAAGCAGAGAAAAATCTTGATGATTTTAGTTCCTCATTAGATTTGAAGCTGCAAGATCGAGATAAAAATCTTTCTGCTTTTGAAGAAGAGAAAGAAGTTAAGATTTCAGAAATAAAAGCGTTACAAAAATCAATTGAAGACCTCTATTTACAGGTAAAAAACATTATAAAAACTAAAAATGGAAATTGTTTACAAGAGGCAAAAGATTTAATATCTTGGTCGTTAGTTGATAACCAATCCGACCTATTTTCTCGTCCAATTGTCTGGATATACATGCCATTATATGTCATGTTCATTGAAAACGAAGAAACACTTGAAGAAAAAATGGTTGCTGTTTACCCAGGGTTTATAACTAAAGACCCAGATAACATGTATCAAGAAATTTCTGGAGCTATGCTTAATTTAAAAGAAGCTGTTAATGAACGAATTGAAGATGATATGATTCTAAGATCAAATTTTGAGTTTTCAACTGAAAACAGAAATATAATTAACGATAAAAGCCTCGCAAAAAAAATCCAACAAGGAATTTCGATCTTAAGAAGAACTACGATATTGAGCGAACAAATGGAAAACGGGTTAAGAAGTAAATTAAGTTTAATATTCACTCAATAGTATTCCTCCGAAATAAAATGTATAAAGAAAAAATAGACATCAAGCAGAAATTATACTTAAAAAAAAGAAAAATACGAAGTTATTTTCTCAGTGTTGATAAGAAGGATCAAAAAGAGGAAGAAGTCGAATCACTAGAATATATCCAAATGAAATTACCTGTTTCAGATATAACTCCAGAATTTGAGGAAAGAATTACAAAAAAAGTAAAAAGTAATATTCTTAGGGCAAAGATTAGAGAAGCTAATGAAGAAGACCTCCTTAGTGTGAAATATCTCTATGATAGATCTTGGTTAACTTCACAAACACCGTTTTCGGCAATTTCGATTAGTTCACTAAAAACTATTTTTGAATATCCCGAAACGATAATATTAATCGCAAGAGTATATGGATCTGATGGTGGGTTCGCTATACTCGATTGTGAAGGAGAAAATCGAGAAATTGGTGTAATAGCGGGCATGGGAATAATACCCCGTTTTCAAAGAAAAGGTCTTGGAACTGTTATAGGTATGGCAGCATGGACCCATTTTAAAAACAAAGGAGTACAGGAATTACGATGTGAAGTATTTACAGGAAATACGGTATCGTACCAGTTCATTAAATCTATTGGTTTCAAAGAATATGATAAAAAAACATATAGGCGTGAAGATTTTTTCTCAGAATCATAAAAAACTAAATATATCTATAATAAAAAAAAGCAGTTTAAAATATTCTAATTGGTGCGACTATTACGCTAAAACTGAAAAGTATAGAATTAATTAAAGGACTATCCATTCTGATAATACTAATCTCGAATGCAGTTAATTACTGGTTAGTGTTTGATAGTGAATCAATCTATATTCTCACCTTTTTGCTTGCTTTTTTAAACATATTTGGTCCTACGTTGTACATTTTTACCGTTTCATTCTCCATTTCTTTCACTCTCAATAAAAAAATGGGAAGGATTCCTGAACGGTCTGATAGAAATATAGTATTCATTCAAGGTTTTTTCATGATTTCATTAGGAATTGTGTTCAATTTAATAACAAATACAAGTTCCCATTTTCCTCAGAATCTTTGGGGGTGGAACATTCTAGTCTTTTTAGGCGTCTCACATTTTATTAGTTATTACATCTTCAAATTAGTCAGGTACGCTAGATTTGTTGTTGGTTTGACGATTATAATTTTTACATCCGGTATTAGAGAATTTCTTTTCATAGGAAAAGATCTGAATCCTATAATTGATATTTTATATTTTATCATTGTCTCGCCTTCACCGAATTTCTCTTTGTTACCCTATGCCTCGATTACTGTTTTCTCTACAGTATTTGGAGAATTCATATACGAATCAATTCAATTGGACTCAACTACCGCTAATCTACGTTCTACGAACTCAATACTTAAATACGGCACATTTTTGTTAATCTGTGGACTTCTCCTTCCATTTATTGATGTTGGGTTCATTATTACGGGATATAATTTTGATCCACTAACATATCCCTTTATTGACGCTATTCCCATTTTAAAAGCGTTCCCTACTACATTTGTCTCGGGAATACCAATATTTCTATATGCAGGCACTCCTTCTAACCTTTTTATATCAATGGGAGTTGCATTACTTGTTATTGGTAGAAAGTATTACAGAAAGGATGTTCTACAAATAAAAAGATTAAAAATGAATATAATTTCCCTTTTTGGGAAACATTCGATAACTTTATTCTTTCTTCAATTCATATTCTTACCTCTTTTTTATCAAAAATTACCATTACTAATGTTTGTTCCATCTTTAATAGCTTACATTGTATTGTTAGGATTTTTATTGCATTTATGGCAAAATTATGGGAAATCTATACCGTCTTTTGATTGGATGCTAAATAAAATAGATGAGCGTCTTAAAAAGTAGCGTTATGATTTTCTGTATCTTTCAATGAGTTGATTTTTCCATTTATTATGGCTTTATTGTCTTCGTCTTCTAATTCTGTGTAAATTTTTTTTGCACTTTTAAAATTACTTAGCGCAAGATCATACAACTGTTTAGAAACATAAACATCTCCTAGCTTATTATGAATATCTGCAGCAATGTTGGATATATTTAAATTCTCATAAATTTCTAAGGCTTCTTCATATAACTGAATAGCTCTTTGATCGTTTTGGAGATATTCTTGAAAAATTTTTGCAGCTTGATATTGCATTTCAGCAATTTTTAATTTATCTCCAAATTTCTTGTAAATGTCTTTAGAATAACTAAAATAATCTACAGCTTTTTTATCTTCGCCTTTTAGAGAATAAAACTTAGCAATTGTTTCCAAAACAATTCCTTCTTTAATATTTTCTTGAATTTCAAATGTTCTTACAGCTTCTAAACTTTTCAGTAGGTAATCCTCCGCCTCTAAATCGTTTTCCCATAGAGAATGTAAGTTACCTAAGTAAAGATAACACTCCCATTCCAATTTTTTCTTCGTAAATAGAGAAATTTGATTTTTAATCCCTTCAACAAGCTCTAATGCACTTGTTAAGTAAGTAAAAGATTGATCGTAGTATTCCTCTCCCAGATGATAATACAGTTTCCCATACTTAGTACGTGTTTGGATTACTCCATAAATGTCGTCTGTCTGAATAAAAAAGTCGAGATTGCGCTTAAGGATTCTCTTTATGCGATCGTAGTCTTCTAAGGATAGCAATATCTCTACCAAATTACTAGCCGTTTTTATCGCTTCTAATTCTAAGTTTTTACCCTCAGCTAAAGTTAAAGCCTTTTGATAATATTTATTAGCGTTTTCTAAATCATTTAATAAGTGATAAACATTCCCTAAATTATTCAAAACATGGATTTCTTTCCCATAGTCGTCAACTTCTTCTATAAAACTTAGAGCTCTATCAAAGTGATAAATTGCTTGGTCAAAAAATCCAGTTTCTTCATGAATAATGCCAATTTCGTTATGAACTAGGATAAGATTCATTAAGTTTTCCTCTTCTTTGAAATTCTCTAAAGATAATTCTAAATTTTTCAATGCGTTTGAGAAATCTCTTTTCTTATAAAAAAGGCTTGCCTTCTTGAGAAGTAAATTACCCATGTTTTTTCCTAATCTCTCGCTATCAGTAAGTTGAGTTTCGAGTTGAGATAACTCGTGTTCAATAGTTTCATCATCGATTATGTTGACATCGAAAAATTCCTCTTCTTCTCCAAGTTCGTTTGTGTAAATTGATGTTCCTTCTGGAATTGGTCTTACTCGATTACTGTAATGAATATCGATATTCGTGATTAACGGTTTATTGCAATTACGACAATAGCTCCAACTATTTTCTATTGGACTCTTGCAAAAGGGACATTTATTCATAAGGAAGTGTTAATTTATTATATAGTTTAATTTAAAATGATAATTCATTCATATATAATTTTTTAAATTGCGGGTAAAACCAAAAAAAGTGTGATAGCTTAATCCTGTGAGTTTTTAGCTTTATTCAGGTAATGAGTTAACTCTTTATTGATCTCATCTTCGCTTAATCCTAGCGAATTTAAAAGGATTCTAATTTGTAATATTGAATTTTTTGCACTTACTTTATTAGCAATGCTTAGAGCTTTTATATAAACATCTTTTGCTTCGCTCATCCTATATTGGTATACCATTACTTCTCCAATGTAGCTTAATCCTTTAAGAATTGATTCTGTATAGCTTGATTCAATTGCTTTATTTGTTCCTTTTTTAAAATAGATTATAGCATGATTAAAATCGCTTTCTTTTTTTTTTATAATACCTAGATTAAAGTAAGAAGTTATTATACCCTTTACATCGTCTAATTCTTTAAAGGCTTTGAGAATTTTTTTATAAAGCTCATATACAATATCCCAATTTTCTTGTTTTTCATAAATAGTAATTAAATTACTTAAACAATCTAATAAATTATAGATATCTTTGTTATCAGAACAAACAGCGCTACATTCAAGGAAAATCTCGCAGGCTTCATCGAATTGGTTTAATTTAATGAAATTATTACCTATTCCTATTAGACACGTAATTTGTTCTTGGATTTGATGAAATTTGTCGTAAATTTCATATGCCAGATTATAATTCTGAATAGATTTCTGATACTGGCCACTTTTTAAATATATTATTCCTAAAAT
>RCNB010002088.1_pt1 | contig 12641 bp, 15 predicted proteins | sample 2041321 | NCBI WGS metagenome assembly RCNB01 (sample SAMN09708232, study PRJNA481090) | Marine sediment metagenome, whole genome shotgun sequencing project. | reverse complement strand
ATCTTACTATTAACGTAGGCTTGGGCCAAGTGAGCGATCTTATATTTTTCTCCGTTGGTGGTGCTTCTGCTTAGCTCCTGCTGACACTTTAACAGCTCTTCCGGGGTCATGTCCTTGTACTCCCCGCCGTTCTCCTTCCTCCACTTTGTGAAGGCCTTCCACCAGCTTCTATAACTCTTAGCGGTGTTTGGAGCTAGGTTGCTTAACCATTGCTCCACCGCTTGACTTTCCTCTTTTTTCTCCATCTCAGTTACCTAGGTACCCCTCTGTGTGTTGGTTTATTTAACAATTATGGTCTATGCAGAACATGTTCGGCGTACGGTACGCTATGATCAAAATAAAACCCGGCCTCATAGACAAAATATACGATGCCCAGCGACGTATAGACCTACTCGACGATTACTAGTGTAATCCTACCACTTTTTTTATGTAACGTTATCAACGATTTCCTATTCCTACTCCTCGGAAGGTGAATCCAAGTTCGCTGGCAATCTTTGGATCAAAGACATTTCTTCCGTCAATGATTATCGGGGTCCACATGGTTACTTTGAGGTCGGTGAGGTTTATTGTGTTGTATTCTCGGTGTTTTGTAACTAACGCTATACAATCTTTGCCTGTTAGTGCTTTTTCTAGGTCTGCAGTCAGGTTGATGCGTGCGCGTTACTCTATCTTTTTGAGCACACCGGGTTATGCTTTTGGGTTAATATCGGGATTCGCATGGGGAAAATACAGAAAGCCAAGAAAAAACCAGAAAATGTAATGGAAAAACAAATCATCGAAATCATTAGAAGAAAATAGTGAGAGCATAGTTGAATATAATGGGTGTGGGTTAGGCTCTGTGGACCTCGCCTTGGACGGTCACGATTAGCTTCTGTGACGGGATCAGTTTGCCTGATGCCTCCAAGGCTAGTTCAGCGATCCTCTGTAGGCCTCCGCAGCATGGGACTTCCATTGTGGCCACTGTCATGCTCCTGATATCGTTCTGCTTGAGTATCTCGGTGAGCTTGTCGACATAGTGCTGTCCGTTGTCAAACTTAGGGCACCCTATCGCGATCCTTTTCCCCTTGAGCAGGTCAGCGTGGAGCCTCGGGTATGCAACCGGGACACAGTCGGCTATGATCAGCAGGTCAGCGTCATTCCAGAACGGTGCTTTGATGGGTACCAAGTTCAGCTGAACTGGCCACTGGCCCAGCGTTGACCCCTGTGGAGCCTTCTCAACAACCGTCTCAGGTGCAGTTTCTGTACTGAATGCGTGTGTGGTCGAGCAGTTGCATGCTGGCGCAAGCTCCTCTTTTTTCATTGACTCCAAGTACTCGTGAACCTCTTCCTCGTCAAAGTCGTCGGCCTCCCTCTCAATAATCTCGATGGCGTCCTGCGGGCAGTGTCCTAGACATGCCCCAAGTCCGTCACAGTAGGAGTCTTTTACGATCCTTGCCTTCCCGTCTATGATTTTGAGTGCCCCCTCGGCACAGTTGGGGATGCACTCGCTGCATCCGTTGCACTTTTCCTCATCTATCTGGACAATTTTCCTCAATACCAAAACATTCACCATGAAAGTTATTTCATATGAAACATGTATCATAATAATATAAAGTTATCTTAATCAATAGCCGATAAAACATCAAGGGCATAATTATACCGATACCCATGGACACCATGGCCGCCCTGAGGAAGCCCCCGGAGAAAATAAAGAACCTCCCAAGTTCAATAAGGCAGGCCATCATCGACTACTAGGAAAGTAACATAAAGGCGTAGAAAAGTTCGGGGTCTGGTGGACTATATTCCACCTGAGCATGTGGGCCTTTGTCGCCGTCTTCTTCATCGCCGCGAAACTGATACTGGTTGTTTACCTGCCGAAGGCTGAAATACCGCAGCTATGTGACCGCGCCCCAAAGCTTGTCGCCCACATAGTGCAGGTTTTTGATTACCTTGCCCTTCTTGGACATCTCTATATCAACACTTGACTTTTTAGCCACCCCGATAGCCAAAGCCTTTCCGTGAGTCACGTCCCTGATGACCACAATGTCACCCACCCCAAACGCCCCCATATCGGTTATACCGGGCGCCATCACATCGGCGCCGTTACAGACGAACCTGATAGCCCCCATGTCCACGACTACTTTTGGAAGATTGTCCAGGTAGGAGCCGCCCAGAAATGGATAAAACCCGTTCTCGTCCTTCACGAACTCGATCGATTCGTCGAATAGATAGAGTTCCTTCTCCTCGAACTTAGCGGTCTCAACCTTTCCCGCCTGGAGGTCACCGAAAGTGTCTGACAGCTCCGCTAAAAGTTTCTTGGCTGCTTTTCGTTTCATGGTTTGACGTTTGCGGATCAATTTCGGTCATGAATAGATTTCAGGGTATAAAAATGGGTCTCAGAGGGACTCGGTGAATCGCTTGACGCGGTCCACGACGCTCTTCAGAGTAGGTATGTCCCTCACAAGTGGGACCCTGATGAAGCCATCGGTGTCAGTCCCAAACCAGCTCCCGGGGCTGAGCAGGCAGTTTTCCTCCTTGTGTAGCCCGTCAACGAACTCCTGGCTGCCGAGTCCGGTGCTTCTGGCATCGAACCAGGCGTAGAATGCGCCCTCGAACTTGTGGCACGGGAACCCTAGGTCATCGATTGCCTTGCAGAAGTAGTCCCTGCGTCCCTGGTAGATCTGCCTCCGTTCCTCGACGTAGCTGAAATCACCTGTCAAGGCCGCGATTCCCGCGGCGTACACGAAGTTGGCTGGGCGTGGGCCCGTCATCCTGGTGATCCGCTGAGCCTTGTCCAGGTACCTCTCAGGGACTATATCGTAGCCCAGCCTCCAGCCCGTCATGCTGAAGGTCTTGCTGAAGCTCATTATGTTGATGGTCCTTTCCTTGACCTCCTCGCTTAGGCTTGCTGTGCTGATGAACTTAGCGTCATCGTAGACGTAGTGGAGGTAAATCTCGTCGCTGAGGATGGCTAGGTCCTTCTCGATCGCCAGGTCAGTGATAAACCTGAGTTCTTTCTCGTTGAAGACGGTACCAGTTGGGTTGCCAGGGTTGCAGATGATGACTGCCTTGGTCTTCGCTGTGACCTTGTCGGCGATCTCGTCCAGCCTTGGCCTATAATTGTTCTCGGGGTCGAGGGGGGCAAGGTTCATCTTGACGCCCATCTCGTCCAGTATCCATTTGTGGCCAGCGTAGAAAGGGTTCCAGAGTAGAGCATTGTCTCCCTCCTTCAGCACGCTAGCCAGCGCGATGTAAAGAGCAGCGCTGCTCCCCGCGGTGGGTATAACCTGCTTTGTCTCGTACCTAGGTCCGAACTGCTTGTAGTAATCAACGACCGCTGTCTTGAACTGTTCAGGGTGGTTCGTCATGGCGGCGTAGTGTGTCCACTCCCTGCCGCCCTTGATGGCGTTCAGGGTCGCGTCAACAGCCCACTTTGGAGCCTCAGCGTCGGGGTCGCCCCCGCTGAGGTTGATGAATTCCTTGGTCATGACACAAAATGGGGCTGAGCCTGTATATAACAAGTTCAAATGAAAAAAAGGTTTAGAGGGACGCTATGAAGCGCTCCAGCCTAGCGATGCCTTCCTCAAGTACTGGCATCTTCTGGCACAGAGGCACACGGAGCATTCCGTCCTGGCTGGGGCCGAATGTGTGACCTGGGCTGAAGTAGACGTTCTCCACCTCGGCGAACTTGTCAACAAACTCCTGGCTTTTCATCCCGGTGCTTTTGGCGTCAATCCATGCATAGAAGCTTCCCTCGAACAGGTCACATTGAAGACCCTCGATTGCGTCAGTCGCTTTGCAGAAGTACTTGCGCCTCTCATCGTAGGCTGCACACCTCTCGTTGACGTACTTGAAGTCGCCCCTCAGCGCTGCCTCACCCGCCGCGTACAGGAAAGTGGGGGGCCTGGGAGCCGCCATGCCTGCAATCATCTTGGCCTTCGCTTCGTACATCTCGGGGACCATTATATAGCCAAGCCTCCAGCCAGTCATGCTAAAGGTCTTGCTGAAGCTCATGATGTTGATTGTCCTCTCCTTGTATGCGTCGCTGAGGCTCGCCGTTGACGTGAACACGTTGTCGTCGTACGTGAAGTGGAGGTAGATCTCGTCGCTGTAGATGCCCATGTCGTGGTCAACTGCCAGGTCGCCGATGGCCTTCAACTCCGAGGGAGTGAACACGGTTCCCGTTGGGTTGTTTGGGTTACAGACGAGCACCGCCTTTGTCTTTGGTGTAACCGCCTCGGCGATGGCGTCAATGTCCGGGTGGTACGCGTTCTCCTTCTCCAGCTGGACAAGGTTCTGCTTCACGCCCATTCCATTGAGGATGGTAAAGTGCCCACGGTATGTTGGCTCAAACATGAGGATCTCGTCGCCCTCGTTGAGAATGGTCCTGAGCGCGATGTATAGCGCCGCGCTGCTTCCCGCAGATGGTATTACCGCGGACGGCTCGTAATCTACGCCTCCGAATTTCTTATAATAATCAACGACCGCGGATCTGAAACCTGCCGGCTTATCGCTCTGGTAGCCGTAGTGGGTCCAGTCTCCGCCCTCCTTCATCTTCTCGTAGGCTGCCTCGAAGACATAATCAGGTGCCTCAACATCAGGATCACCGATGCTTAGTACTATCTTTTCCTTTGACATGGGATTTTCCTCAATCTCAGGAAGACTAGGCTAATCGTATTTAAAGATGGATACGAGCGGGTAATTATTATTTGTATAAAGTAGAGGTAGAGGAGACTAAGCTCCTCTTAATCAAAATGGGAAAAAGTGTTTAGAGTCCGGCCTTGAACTCCTTGAGCCGCCCTACGACTTCCTTCAGGACGGGAACAGGTTTGATCAAAGGCACGCGCATGAAGCCGTCGGCTCCGAACCGGTCTCCTGGGCTCAGAACAACGTTCTGCTCCTCTTTGAGCTTTCTCAGGAACTCCTGTGAGCCAAGCCCAGTGCTCGTTACGTCGAACCACGCATAGAACGCGCCCTCGAACATGTGGCATGACCACCCTAGGTCGTCCACTGCCTTGCAGAAGTAGTCCCTCCTAGCCTTGTACACAGCCCGCCTCTCGTCTACGTACTTGAAGTCGCCTCTCAGGCAGGATATCCCTGCCTTGAACACGAATGTGGCTGGCCTCGGCGCTGTGAGTCCCGCGATGAGCTTTGCCTTCTCAAGGTACTTGTCTGGGACGATGTCGTAGCCCAGCCTCCAGCCCGTCATACTAAAGGTCTTGCTGAAGCTCATTATGTTGATGGTCCGTTCCTTGTATGCCTCGCTGAGACTCGCGATGGACACGAATTTTTTATCGTAGACAAAGTGGAGGTATATCTCGTCAGCGAATACGGCCATATCATTGTCAACCGAGACGTCTCCGATTGTCCTGCACTCGGCCTCCGTGAACACTGTCCCGGTGGGGTTCGCGGGATTGCAAACGAGGATAGCCTTGGTTTTTGGGGTAACAGCGGCCTTGATGTCCTCAGGGTCTGGGTGATACCCCAGCTCCTTTTTCAGAGGTACCATGTTGGTCTTGACACCCATTCCCTGGAAGATCCTGGTGTGACCCATATAGTAGGGTTTGAACAAGACCACCTCGTCCCCCTTCTCCAGTACAGCGGCCAATGCAGTGTACAGGGCTGCGCTGCTTCCAGCCGCGGGGAGCACGTTCTTTGTCTCGTACCTGACGCGTGTGAACTTCTCGTAGTAGTCAACCACTGCCTCGTTGAACTGGTCCGGTATGTTGGTGTAATGGGGGTAGTGGGTGTTTGGCCCACCCTCGATGATGGCTTTCAATGCCTCGTTGATCGCGTACTGGGGGGCCTCTACGTCTGGGTCCCCAGCGTTCAGCCTTATCTCTTCTTTTGGCATTCTTGGAACACTCTCCCATGAACAGGTTTTCTTCACGTATATAAAATTCAGCCACAGCCAAAGTCTTGCCGTGTTACCGATGATACCTACCGAGTTGATTGGTTTTCAGAAACGGTTATCTTAACTCGGTTCATAAGATGGAAACCCTGTGGAGGTTGAGACAAAGTACATCCGATCGATGAAGTTGTTTGATTTGATCAGACGGGGGAAGGGATCGAGGAGGAGATTAAAGACGGCAGGTTACTTGACAACCTAGTTAGGAAGGGTTTCATCATACGCAGACCTGGGAGGAGGAACTGGGCCACGGATAGCTACGATTTGACGATTAAAGCCGAGAAAACCCTTGAAGAGTATACAAAGATGTGGGGGGTTAGAGGAGGAAGCCGTCCTTCAGCGGGTCATCGGGGTCGATGACTACCTGCATGAAGCCGGTTACATACGCCGTCGCCATTACGTCTGGGACGATGGCGTCGTACTTGCCAAGCTTCTTCTCCTCTGAGATCTTGCCAACCATTACCGTGCTGATTGTTGACTCGAACTTCACCTCGTCACCTGGCTTGATCTCGCCCTTGCCGTACATGGCGGCCATCCTTGCGTTGCTGCATGTGCCAGCGGGGCTTCTGCATGTCTGCTTGGGGCCGAAGACGTTCCAGTGCCTGCTGGTGTACTCGTCCTTGCTGGGCTTGGTGTAGAAGGTCACTAGGTCAAGTATGTTCAGCTCGGGGTATTCTGGGTGGTCCACCTTGATCTGGTCCGCGATAAAGTTCCTGATCGTCCAGCCAAGGGGTATCCAGTGGTCCTTGTTTTCCAATGAGGGTTTGAGGCCGATGCTGTCGGCGTCGATGAAGGCATACCAGAGGCCACCGTAGGCGATATCTGCCTCAAGTTCTCCAACCCCTGGTACATCGAACTTCATGGTCTTCCAGTAAAAGCTGGGGACACCCTCCATGTAGATGCGTTTGGCGTTACCGTCTTCGACCTCGACCTTGGTCTTTACCAGCCCTGAGACCGTGTCGAATGTGATGTTTGTGACGGGCTCCGTCACCTCGATCATACCTGTGTTGACGAGGGCAGCAGAGCAGCTGTAGGTGCTGTCGCCGCATGCGCTGAAGTAGCCGTCGGTCCAAAGGTAGATGACGCCTATGTCAGCCTCGGGGTGGCATGGCTCGGTTAGTACGCTTCCCAGCATTCCGCTGAAGCCCCTTGGCTCCTTGAGCATGGTGCCCACCAGGTGGTCGTAGTGGTCCTGGAAGTACTTCTGCTTCTCCTGCATGGTCTTGCCCTTGAGCTTGGGCACTCCTCCCACGAGGATGCGGGTCGACTCCCCGCTGCAGTGGGTGTCGATGCACGAGACATATCGATTGAACTTCATTATTATCGTTCAAGGTATGGGATAATTCCCTTATACGATTATCGGGAGACGCAGTGGTCAGTTAGAGCATAATTGGTAGAAGGTAAGTGAATGGTTATTGATTTCTCGTAGTTGAGCGGTGGCTATAAAAACGGAACCGTCAACTAGGACGGAAATGTCAGCATCAACCCTTGGAGCGGTACTCGTTGTCTCTGGAGCGCTTGAGATAATCATCCCACTAATCCTCGGTTTCTACGTCATGAGGAGGTTCGACACCAGTTGGAAGACGTGGGTGGTGGGGGCGCAGATGTTCATCGTGAGCCTGAGTAGGATCCCTCTAAACGCATACGCCTCGAAACGGGTGCTCTCAGTACCTGTAGGTCCGCTGACGTACATCCTACTGATAGCAATCCCATCGCTCACGGCAGGCATCTTCGAGGAGGCTGCCAGATACTTGGGCTTAAGGTATCTCATCAAGGACGACTCGTACGAGAAGGGGATAACGTACGGAGCGGGACACGGCGGGATAGAGTCAATCCTTCTCGTCGGTCTCAACGTTCTCTCGGTTGGGGTTACTCTACTCAGGAGCCCGGAGGCGCTCCCCCCGGCACAGCTAGACTCGTTACTGGCTACCCCATTCTACCTGCCCCTCGTAGGGGTTTACGAGCGGATCATGGCGATGGCTGTTCAGATCGGTTTCTCGGTCATGGTGCTGGTGTCCATCAGGAGAAAAGATGTCAAGTACCTCCTGGCCGCGATAGGGCTGCACGCATTTCTGGACTTCCTGGCGGTGTACGTGGTGGGCTACAGCATTCTCTACTCTGAGTTACTTATCACTGGGTTCGCAGTTGGGCTGGGCTACTGGGCCATCAAAGTGTTGAGGGACGAGGGAATCATAGGCTGAAGGGCTCGCCCCCTTCCTTGACCTCTTCGGGGAGCTTGGACTCCCACTTCTTGAGGAACTCCATGTCACGCTCCTCCTCCCTGAGATCGTCGGGCATTAACTCGGGGATGGTCTCCACCGCGCTTCCGATGGGGTACCACCTGCTACACTCTGGGCATCTAATTAGACCCTCCTCTACCTCCACTAAGTTTAGGTAACGGTAGAGGACGTCCATGCCCTCAGGGTATCTTGCCAGGAGGTTTTCTTCGGATTTATCATCCTCGAAGCCCAGCTTGTCGATGAACTTTTTGACATCCAGGTATAAATCGGCCGAATGCAGGGAGTCCGTCTGGTCCCTGATCTCGTTTAGGGCGTCAAGGCTGATTGTCCCGTCGGCTATCTGTTTCGCCAGGTGCCCGTAATGCTTCTTGAAGTGGGTGTTTGGTGTACCGGCGTCCTTGTTTATCTTCTCCAGCTCGTTCTCGGGGGTCTCCCATGAGTAGAAGTATGCCTCAAGGGGGTGGTGTTTGTCGATGGGGCATGCCAGAATGTTCAACAGCCAGGGCTTCAACGTGATCGGTTAAGGTTGACGTCACGGCAATAAAAAATGTGACTATTTGAAGAGGGGGTACTTTTTCAGGTTGGGGAACGCCGATTTGGCGAACTTGAGTCTCCGCTTTGGTCTCTTGTTTATCCACTTGTACATGTGCCAAAAGTTTTTGCCCCACTTCTCGGTGCGCTCCTTCAGCGGCTCGAACCCGATGTTCCTGAGCTCGTCTGTGAACGCCAGCTCCACCAGGTGCTGTGCGCGTCCCTCGATCTTGCCCCGCTCCACGACGTCTTCCCCGTATTTCTCTATGAGCGCCTCGACGGCGACGTTGAGCACGTCCCCTGTGCATATGATTATCTTCTCGTTCTCCCTGAGATCAAGGCGCTCAACGAGCTCAATTACTATTCGCTTCGCCTCCTCCAGATGGGTCTTTTCCTTGTAGAGGGGCATCTGGAAGTGTCTCACCTCTATCACGTCGTAGATGAAATGGTCGTCCTCGGGGCGGTAAGCCCCAATGACTGCTCCGAATAGGATGTCGCCCGTGCCGGCGTCGTCGATCTCGATGGTCAAAATGGTTCTAACCCTGGAGTTTCTTGACGATCTCCTGGGCCTTGGGGAACCTGATCTCGCCCGAATCGATGAGCTCCGCGACCGCCTTGTTGATCATGTCACCGGAAGCTCCCGCCATGACCACCAGGTTCCTGGCGTGGAGTCTCATATGACCAGCCTGGATGCCCTCCTGGGTCAGTGCCCTGAGTGCCCCTAGGTTCTGGGCCAGTCCGACGGCGCACATCACCTTGCCGAGGTCAACTGCCTGATCGACGCCTAGGATCTTCCTGGCTACCTGTGCCATGGGGTGGGTCCTTGTGGCGCCTCCTACTAGGCCGACTGCCATTGGCAGGGTCATCTCTCCCGTGAGGTTGCCATCGGAGTCCTTGCCCCACCTGCTCATGCTCTTGTAGCGTCCGTCCTTGACGGCGTACGCGTGGGCGCCTGCCTCTATGGCCCTGTGGTCCTGCGCGAAGGCCAAGGCGACTGCCGCTATGCCGTTCATGATGCCCTTGTTGTGGGTTGATGCACGGTAAGGGTCGGCGTCGGCGAAGGCCCACGCTGCGACGATGTTGTCCACCGCCTCGGGTCCGCCGATGTCATCGTATTTAACGACGCATTTTACAGTGACCAGCCTCTTGTCGGCGAGGTTGCTGATGATCCTCAGCAGAGGTCTTCCGCCGGTGAGCTCCCCGATGGTTGGGGCTAATGCCTCGGCCATTGTGTTGACGGCGTTAGCGCCCATGGCGTCCCTGCAGTCTACGAGAAGGTGCACGATGAGCATGGGGCCTATCTCGGTCTCTAAGGGCCTGAGCTCGATGTCCTTGGCTCCTCCCCCGAACCTGACCAGCACTGGGTCCAGTTCGTTTGCCGCCGCGAGTAGCTTGTCCTTGCTGCCTTCGACGGCCTCGATTGCCTTGTCCATGTCAGGGATATCAAGGATCTGGATCTGCCCGATCATGATGGGGTCGGTAGTAGTGGCTACAACTCCTGCGCCAGCCCTCATGAGGCGGGCCATGTTGCTCGCCGCGGCCACGACGCTGGGCTCCTCCCCCGCCATGGGGACCAGGTAGTCCTTGTCGTTGACCCTGAAGTTTACTGCAACGCTGAATGGGTAGGCGATGCTGCCGATGACGTTCTCCGTCATCCTGTCGGCAGCTTCGATGGATAGACCGCCACTTGATTTCAGGGTAGCTATCTCCTCCTCGGACAGCCCGACCCTTTCGGCGACGATCTTTATTCGTTCATCAACGGGTTTTTTGTAGAACCCCGAAATACGGCTTGATAATTCTGAGGCCATTTGGTTTTCCTCGAGTTGTCTAGGTGAGAGGTAACAAGGGATTTAATGATTTCGAGTGAGGTCATGCATATATTCGACGCATGTTGAGGTATTACTGGTAGAAATGGACAGGGCTCTGGTCCTGCTGACCCTTGAGCCGGACGCTGGCTCTAGGGTTCTCGAGGACATCCGGAAGACAGACGGAGTCATTGAAACACACTTCCTCTACGGTCCATACGATGCCTATGTGATGATCGAGGCGGCTGACTCGGCTGCCCTCCAGAACATAGTCATAGATCAATTGCGGCTAATCGATGGAATCAGATCAACGATGACTTGCTTCGTCTCGGACTAACTACCCCATTTTCTTCTCTTTAACCGTGGTAAAACTTAATTGTCATCAACTGTTCGATACAGCGTTCGAGGCGGGAACCGTGGAAGAGAACAGGCTGAGCTTGATTTCTGTGGGCGGGACATTCGATGTCATGCACAAGGGCCACTGGTTCCTGCTTGAGGAGACCTTCCACGCCGGTGAGAAGGCCATCGTGGGGATCACATCGGACGAGTTTGTTGCTTCAATGAAAAAGAAGCACACCGTCGCGAGCTACGAGAACAGGCTCAGGGATGTCAAGGAGTTCCTCGTGGAGAGGGGTTTCCTAGAGAGAGCCGAGATCGTGCCGCTTGACGACCCCTTCGGTCCGACAATCGAAAGCGATGACCTAGAGGGCATAGTTGTAAGCGAGGAAACCGAGGTGGGCGCAGAGGCAATAAACAAGTTGAGGGTGGAGAGGGGAAAGAAGCCGCTGCTAATCTTCGTCATCACCATGGTACTTGCCGACGATGGTAAGCCCATCACCAGCACCCGTGTCAGGAAACAGGAAGTGGACCGATACGGGCACCTGATAGGATGACCAGTTTTACCTTTCTCCCCGGTTCATCAAACTAGCCAACCGTTTTAACGTGTATCCGAGCAGCCAACTCATGGGTCACACGGGTTCAACCATGCTGCCCCTTCACGGGGGCAAGGCACCCAGGTGGCTGTTCAGCCGTATGGTCAGCCTCAGCGAGTGCATAGTGGATATAATGCTGGACGAGTTCGGCCCGCGGGGGCTGCTTAAGCGCCTGAGTGACCCATGGTTTTTCCAATCACTCAGTTGCGTCCTGGGGTACGACTGGCACAGCAGCGGGACAACTACGGTCACCTGCGGGGCCCTCAAGGTAGCAATGGACAGACCCAACCTTGGGGTTACTGTTTGCGGCGGTAAAGGTCAGACCAGCCTCAGGACGCCGAAGGAGATCAGGGAGATGAGTCAAGTCTTCAACATCAGCGACTACAAGACCGAGGGCATGGTCTACGCCAGCAGGATGAGCGCCAAGACCGACAACAGCTTCATCCAGGACAGTTACCAGCTATACCACCACTGCTTCATGTTCACTGAGGACGTCGACTGGATCGTGATCCAGCAGGGAATCAACGAGGAAAAGGCCAACGCACGACGTTACCACTGGGGGCTCGACCAGAAACGGTTCACCAAGGACCCAGAGCAGGATATTCTGTGCCCATCGAAACTGGAAGAGGCCCTTAACATGACCCACGGGGAGAGCCTTGAGAGCCAGAAGACCTGCGTCGACCTTGTCAGGGACAACCCCGAGAAGCTGAGGAAGCAGATGGTGAAACCGGTGCCCGTCAACCAGTTGAGGATGGACGCCTAGACAGGGATCCAGAGCCAGGTTCTTGAGATGCCCAGATCGGTGAACTGGGATGCGGTCAGGGCTACCTACGAGTTCCAGCCCAGGCGCGCGCGCGTTCAGTCATCCAAGGTCAAGGCTAGCGAGCAGGCGAGGGCCCTCAGGATCCTGAGAAAATGTGTGCCAGAGGCGGTGCCCGAGAAGCTGAGGTCGGCCTACGCTCACTGATCTCTGTTTGATGCCCTGAACATCATGAAGATGGCGCCTGCCAGGGCCGCGCCGATTACGAGTATCATATATGTCTCGTTTTCCTGTCCGTTGCCGTAGACCTGGCTGGCCTCATCGATTATTGTTACGTGGAGGTCGCTGGCAATTATTCGATCCCGCGTGACTATGGTGTCTCCTATGTACGCCTGCTCGGATACGTTCAGTACCTCGATGACATTTGGGTCGTACTCTGGGGCGTTGATGATGTATTCGAGCCCGGTGTCCTCCTCCACGAGGGTC
>RCNB010001996.1_pt1 | contig 12648 bp, 10 predicted proteins | sample 2041321 | NCBI WGS metagenome assembly RCNB01 (sample SAMN09708232, study PRJNA481090) | Marine sediment metagenome, whole genome shotgun sequencing project. | reverse complement strand
AGTCACGCAATCCGCAATCTCCGTGCGGACCCACCCGGCCAGCCGCAAGGTTGGCCGGGTTTTATTTTCGACAATCAATGCCTAAACCTTCATTTGTTACGAGATCGATGACAAACCCAATCAAAGCAAGCGCAGCATTGCGCGACGTCAAATACGAAATTCGCGGTCAACTCGCAAGCCATGCTCAAGACTTGGAAAAGCGTGGTTACGAGATCATATCCCTCAATATTGGCAACCCCGGACTATTCGGCTTTCGTACGCCAGAAACCATGCGCCTGGCGATGATCGAAAACCTGGGACAAGCGGAACCATACTGCCATCAGAAAGGCATTTTCCCAGCGCGTGAAGCGGTCGTGATGCAACAGCAGGAGCGGGGTATCGTTGGTGTCAGCGCCGAAGAGGTATTCATCGGTAACGGCGTTAGCGAGTTGATCGATCTGTCTCTGCGAGCACTCCTGAATCGCGGTGACGAGGTACTGGTGCCGAGTCCGGATTATCCATTGTGGTCTGCGGCGGTAACGCTCAATGGCGGGGTCGTGCGCTACTACAATTGCGCACCCGAGCGCGGTTTTGCTCCATCGGTCAATGAAATCGAGTCGATGATCGGACCGAAAACAAAAGCCATAGTGGTTATCAATCCCAATAATCCGAGTGGTGCAGTTTACGACCGGGAAACCTTGGCCGATCTTGCTGCGATTGCTGAAAAGCACGGGCTCGTAGTACTCGCCGATGAAATTTACGATCGCATGGTTTATGACGAGTCGGAGTTCGTTCCGATGGCTACCCTGGTTCGGAACACGACCTGTCTCACTTACTCAGGGCTATCAAAGATCTATAGGGCCTGCGGATATCGCGTTGGCTGGTGTGTCTTCAGCGGGGAGCTCGATCGAGCCGAAGACTTCATACACGGCATGGAACTACTTGCAGCTCTGCGCTTGTGTAGCAATGTTCCCGGTCAATGGTCGGTGCAAACTGCGCTTGGCGGTTTCCAGAGTATCGACAAACTCGTGCAGCCAGGCGGTCGCCTGTATCGATCAAGACAGGCGGTGATCGATAGAGTGAAGGAGAGTCCGTACCTGAGTATGAATTCACCTATGGGGGCGATGTATGCGTTCATTCGGCTAGATGAGCGTTTTGCCGGTCGACTTGATGACCGGGCCTTTGCGCAACAGTTACTGGAAGAACAACACGTTCTCGTTGCGCCCGGCAGTAGCTTCAACACACCTTATTCGGATCATTTTCGCATTACTACACTGCCGAACCCGGAGACAATAAATACAGTATTTGATCGGATCGACTCTCTACTTGAGCAAGCTTCATGACGCATGTATGACTGGCTGGATACTGCACTACACGATTCATCCCAGGTAATTACTGCGAGTCGGCGACTCGCACGCGTGCTGCGAAAAGAATACGCAGCGCAGCGCGTACTGGCAGGCGACACGGTTTGGCCGACGCCTGTTATTCAATCCTGGACGGACTGGACCTCCGAGTTGGTCAGCATGCATGGCGATCAGAACGTATTGCCGATAGTCATCACATCACACCAGAGCAGGATCTTGTGGGAGCGTTGTTTGCGACGCGAGATTAGCGACCCGTTACTTAATATCGGGATGCTCGCTCGACAATCGCGTGATGCGTGGAACCGTTTACAAGAGTGGCGGGTATCTGTCGCAGACTGTCAGAAACATGCTCGCAATCGAGATCAGAGATTGTTTGCTGCAGCAGCAAACAGCTATCAATCAATTCTGGAACGGGAAGCGTGGGTCGACGAGACGGGCATGACCAATGTCGCCATCGAATTGATCAGAAGCAAAAGTGTCGCTATCCCGAGAAAACTAACGCTCGCCGGTTTTGACCGTGTGTCGCCGCTGTTTCAGGCTTTGCTCGATGCATACACTGAAGCGGGCGGTGAGACTGAGCGGTTGACGGATGATGGCTGCGCTACATCAGAAACACAGCTCTCTCTATGTTGCCCCGAGAACAGTGACGCTGAACTGCGCGCTGCAGGGGCGTGGGCGCGACGCGAGTTGACGCGCACAGCCGATGCCCGATTGGCTATCGTTGTTACGCATCTGGAACAGGACGCGCCCCGCAGTATGCGTTTGATCAAAGAGGGCTTGATTCCAGGCTGGCAGAACGCGGGCGCGGCACAAAATTCCGTCATCAATGTCTCTTACGGCAAAAAGCTGACAGAGAATCCGGCCATTTCTATCGCTTTGTTGGCGCTTGCTTGGTTGCATCATGATCTGACGACGCGCGACATCAGCTTGCTATTAAGGTCATCAGTTTTTGATGCGCCCACTAGTGATGCACGCACGCGGACCGAACTAAGACTAAGGGATATGCCTGAGCAAAGCTGGTCACAGCAACAGTTGCTCACACTATTCGACAGCCGCGAAGCTCAGGACGTCGCCAATGACGAGCTGAGTATCGTCCACAAGCTGGCTAAGTGGCGCAACGAATTGCCGCAACGACAGTCACCAGAGAAATGGGTCTCATTGTTCAGCGAAGTCCTGCATGACATGGGATGGCCTGGCACTGCATCGCTTTCGAGCGCTGAATTTCAGACGATCAATAGATGGCGCGAACTGCTCAATGAGGTTGCTCGTTTAGCACTTGTCTCTGATTCAATGAGCGCGGCAGAAGCCTTGGGGCGAATCGGCACAATCGCTGCAGAGACCATTTTTCAACCGGAGGGCGGTAATGCCTCGGTCAACGTCATGGGGCCCTTGGAAGCGGCTGGCCTCGAATTTGACCACCTATGGATCACTGGCATGAGCAGCGCAAACTGGCCACCGGCGAGCCGCTCATTGACGCTGGTAGCAAGAGACTTGCAGCGCGACCGTCGTATGCCGGATTCGACGCCGGCAGATACTCTGGAGTACGCCAATCGGGTTGTCAGGCGTCTTGCTGCAAGTTCATCGCGAAGCGTTTTTAGCTATCCGGAAACGCAGGCTGACGCGCAGCAATCAGCGAGTGAGTTGCTCGCTACATTGACAATCTCGTCAGAGTTCGAGTGTTCAGACCCGGGCTGGAATGCAGCACGGCATGTCGGGGCGGCTTCAATTCGGGATGACGTTGTCGACCCTGTTCCGTCGATTCAAGCCGGGGAAAAAATTGCCGGGGGAGCCGCCACCATTCAACGGCAATTCGCAGAACCATTCGCCGCTTTCGTGACTGGGCGCCTCGGCGTAAGGTCCATCTGGCCGATGCAAACCGGTTTACCGCCGAGTTTGCGCGGCAGTCTTATCCATCATGCGTTACAACGAATGTATGCGGACTGCCCTGGCAGGGATCAGATCCGGCAATGGGATAAATCGGAAATTGAAGAACGCACGGAAGGAGCAGTGCAAGCATCGTTTCGCCGTCATGAGCAGCATGCAGATGTGATGCTGCAACAGTTGCTGCGCCTGGAGAAAGTTCGCGTCAAACACCTGTTGCGTGGCGTCATCGCCGTGGATTGCGAGCGTGACGACTTTTGTATTAGTGGCGTTGAACAGGATTTCGAGCTCACGCTTGCGGGACTAGTGATGCGACTACGCGTCGATAGAATCGATCAGGATGCGAACAAGGGAAGTGTCATTCTTGACTACAAAACCGGCGTGCCAAAGCGCCTGCTCGACCGTGACCTGAATCCAAAGGACATGCAGCTTGTAGTGTATGCGTGTGCCCTGGGTGAGAACGTGAGTGGCATTGGTCTGTTCAATATTGATAGCCGCGATATAGCACTGGATGCAGCAAGCCGTGACCTATCAGCAAAACTGGACTGGGATAGTTCACTGGCGAATTGGAAAAGCCAGGTCGGGAACGCCGCTCAGGAAATCGCGTCCGGGGATGTGCGTATAAGCGCGCTGCAGAACGCGAAGCAGGCAAGACCGCTGAGTCTCCTTAGTCGCTATAGAGAACTATTGCATGAGCGCTGAGCAACAGTTTCTGAGTGACGATGAAGACGCGCGCATCGCGGCGTTGGACGTAGGACGTTCCTTTATTGTCCAGGCGCCAGCCGGCTCTGGAAAAACCGAGTTGCTGATTCAACGCTACCTGAAACTTCTCGCAATCGTCGACAACCCGGAAGAAGTACTGGCGATTACATTCACTCGCAAGGCCGCGGCGGAGATGCACTTTCGAGTTCTGGAAGCACTGAAATTATCAGCGCGCGGCGATACCGCTCAGGAGCCCCATCAAAAGATAACGGCCGCAGCAGCGGCGGCAGTGCTCGAGAAAGATCGCGCCTTGCAATGGGAGTTGATCGCGAATTCCGGTCGCATGCGAATTCAAACACTCGATTCCTTGAATGCGTCTATTTCACGAATGCAGCCAATGTCATCGGGGAGTGGGGCAGCGCACAATGCCATCATTGCTGACGCAGAAATGAGCGCCTTATATCGTAAAGCCGCATTCCTGACACTGGACCAGCTCGCTGAAGACGGCGCATTGCGGGATGCAACAGAGAAAGTCTTGCTGCACGTAGATAACAACACAGGCTTGTACGCGAGTTACGTTGCACGCATGTTGGCCACCCGTGATCAATGGCTACCTTTCATCGGTAGTGGTCTCCTCGACGCTGCTGAAGCCATTAAGCTACGCGCTCGCTTTGAGTCCAGCCTGGAAGTTACGGTTCTGGATAGTCTGGCGCGAATTCATGCCAGCATGCCGATCGCAGCGGCAGCCAGGATCATTGAATTCGGGGCGTATGCCGCTGAGCAACTGGCAGCCGCGGACCGATCGGACAGCCTGATTCACGGCTTACACGCTTTGTCCCTGCTGTCGTCAGAGTTCGCTGAGGATATGGGTCAATGGCAGAGCATTGCTGAGCTGTTGCTCACCAAGCAGGGCCAATGGCGCAAGACCGTAACGAAAGCGCAAGGCTTTCCAACCGGCGACAGCGGGCAGAAGAAAGCGTTTCTGGAGTTGCTCACGGAGCTGCAGGACGAAACACAATTTCGGCTTCTTTTGCAGGGCGCACGAGATTTGCCGCCCACAAGCTACAGTGACGAGCAGTGGTCGGTTCTGCTGGCACTCTTTCGCTTACTCCCATTGGCAGTTACGGAGTTGCAGCGTCTCTTTGGCGAACGAGGCATTACCGACTACATCGAGGTTGCTCTCAGTGCGGCGGATGCGCTCGGCACAGCCGACGATCCTGGCGATGTTGCACTGCTTCTCGATTATCAGTTGCGACACTTGCTCGTGGACGAAATGCAGGACACCGCGAGTGCTCAGTATCGAATGCTCGAGGCACTCACCGGCGGATGGCAACACGGCGACGGTCGCACTATGTTTTGTGTGGGTGATCCAATGCAGTCGATTTACCGATTTCGAAATGCCGAGGTCGGACAGTTTTTAATGGCGAAAAATGTCGGTATTGGCAGCGTTTTGCTGAACCCATTGACCTTACGTCGCAATTTCCGTTCGGGGCAGAAACTTGTCGACTGGTTTAACGCGGTATTTCCGGATGTGCTCGCCAAACGTGATGACGTTGCGCAGAGTGCAGTTTCATATGCAGAGGCCGTGTCTGTGCCCAAGCTTGCGGGGCAGGGCGAATGTGTCGTGCATCCGGTGTTCGGCAGTGATACCGATCTTGAAGCAGAGCGGGGCTGTGACGCAATACGCGCAACGCTTGCAGCACACCCCGATGACGACATGGCGGTGCTGGTCCGTGGACGCACACATCTCAGCATGTTGTTGGCCAATCTTCGACAGGCAGAGATCCCGTATCGTGCGGTTGAAATTGATCGCCTCACTGACTTACCTGAGATCATCGACGTACTCGCGCTCACGCGTGCAATGGTTCACCGAGGCGATCGGCTCGCATGGTTAGCGCTACTGCGTTCGCCGTGGGCCGGGCTCGATTGGACAGACCTGCACAGACTTGTTACCGGTGCCTCGTCCAGCAGCACGGTCTGGGAACTACTCAATGACAGTGAGCGACTGGAGAGCCTAAGTGAATTCGGTCGAGACGCAGCCATTCGAATTCGCGAGTTACTGCGCACCGAAATGCGCGCCAACAGAATTGAGTCACTGCGCGACCGTATTGAACGCATTTGGCTGACGCTCGGCGGGGCCGCGATTCTGCGCGAGGCAACAAGCGTTGAGAATGTTTATCGCTATCTTGACGTGCTTGAGCAACTGGAAGAAGCGGGCACGTTGACCGATGTCGCGGAACTCGAGAGCGCTCTGGATCTCGAGCACGTCTCTACCGACAGCAATGCTCGACTACAAATAATGACGATGCATCGAGCGAAAGGACTGCAGTTCGATCACGTCCTGCTATTTGGTCTCGGCCGCGCACCCGGTCAACATGAAAAATCGGTTCTGAGCTGGTTCGATATTCCGGGCGAACACGGTGTTGATGCAAAGATTCTAAGCCCCATCGGACCGCGCGCCGAGGTTGATAATGACCCTCTGCATCGATTTATCGAAAAGGTAGAGGCGACCAAATTTCAACACGAGTTGGGGCGTTTATTGTACGTCGCCTGCACTCGCGCCAGGAAGTCCCTGCATCTCATGGGTCACGTCGAGCTAAGCAGTGATGGATCTGAGGTCAAAGCCCCGCGCTCGGGCAGCCTGTTGCGCCTCCTCTGGCATGCCGTCGATGAGGATTACCACCGCCTGTTTGACGCTGACCAATACCAAGCTCCACAACGCGATAGCGCGCCATGGCTGCTACCACAATTACGTCGATTCGAGTCGCCATGGGAAACGCCCAGTTTCGATCCTCTAGCCGGTATCGAGCCGCCGCCAGAACCGGATAGCTCCGGGTCCGAAGTTGAATTTTACTGGGTGGGTAGTAACGCGCGCACTGCAGGCACGTTGCTGCATCGCTGGCTGCAACTCGCTGCTGATGATCGCGTTAGTTTGCAGCCGGACTGTATGCCTGATATCGGGAATGCCACGCAACGATGGCTGCAACGCATGGGAATCAGAGGCGAGGCAGCCGTAGCCATCGGCACCCGTGTATTGAAAGCTCTGAACGCGACCATTGCTGACGAAAAAGGGCGCTGGTTAGTTGATGGACCGGGTGAAGCGGAACTTGCCCTTAGTGGCGTCTACGATGGAGAGGTGACTTCGGTCATTCTGGATCGTATTCGGATCGATGCTGACGGCGTCCACTGGATCGTGGATTACAAGACCAGTACGCACGAGGGCGGCAATCTTCAGTCTTTTATCGAGGCGGAAGTGACTCGCTATACGCCGCAGTTAGAAAAGTACCAACAACTTTATCGCGCTTACTCTAATGCGGACGTTCGATGTGCACTCTATTTTCCGTTGTTGCAGGAATTCGTGCCGGTCACTCTATAACGGAGCTACTGCTATAGCTGACCTTCGAGTCGTAACTCATGTTGGTCGCGATCATTAGCTGGCCCCAGGAACTGCAATTGCTGGCGAAGCGGTGCAGGGGTGTCGCCAGTCGCGCTCAGCTGCGCGAGTAGTTGGTAGGTCCCGTCCGGAGAGAGTTGCAGACTACCCGCAATGTCAATCACCGCATTAGTGTCTTCAATACTCGCGACAATGCCAGAATCCTGTGAGGAGAATTCGGCTCTAAACCCACCTAGCGGATCAGGGCTAACAAGCGGCAGCGAGAGGCCCGATATTTCGAGAGTGCCGTCGGCAGTAACTGGTATTCCAGACACAATCTTGATTTCAGTAAAATCAGCCGACACTGAGCCGCGAATTCCTGCAAGAGACGATACCGACTGAATCGATGATAGTGGCAGCGTCGCTTTTAAATCGGTAGCGCGCAGCGTGCCACCAATTCCTACGGCGATATTCGCTTCAACAAAACCGGATGCGAGCTTCGACTCGACGGAGTAACCGAGCTTTGCCGTAACAAGTTCGAGTAAATGAATCCGCCAATTCAAATCCCGAAAATACGTGCCATATGCGGTTGCTTCTGTCGCGCGGCCATTCCAGACGGATCCGCTAATACCGCTGGCAACAAACTCCGCCGGTGCGAACCAGTGATACGCAACTCGTGCCGGGAACAACAAGACCAGCCCAACGACAAATACAAGCAGACCGACCTTGATCAGGCGTGAACGGCTAGCCACTCAGGGGCGCTCTAACGTAAAGGTTGCGTTAATTCTTCCAGGTGCGGATTGCGAAGAGGTCGACATACTGCCTGAAGTTACCTGCATGGCGTATTGGCTGCTGAGATCGCCTAGCCATAGTACAAGCTCGTCAAAAGCGACGTTATCAAATTCTACTCGAATGCCATTGCTGGTCGTTGGCTGACTGCGTTTCAGCGCCCGATCCAGTCCGCGCGCGCGCAAAGTTTGATCGACAATGACTACCGGTGTTTGCTCAGCGCCACTACTGACAACAGACGCGTTGCCCGACGCGGTGCTTTGCAATCCCTTGAGCGGTTTTAGCTCCGCCAAAGATCGTTCCCAGGTAACTACGTCCGCAGACAAGGTTTTCTGACCGCTATCCAGCGGCTCCCAGACGAACGTGTAAAAAATGGCAATCAGAACAACAACCGCGCCGCCTGCGACAAAAATCTGCTCTCTTTGTTCTAACTCTGCAAACCAGTCCTTCATACGCCGGACTCCCGAATCTGAATTCGGCTACTGACTTTGTCACCGACCTGGTCTGTACTCTGAATAGACGCGCTAAACCGACCCGATGTACTGACAATTTTCTGAATATTATCGAGCGTTGCGACATCCGGAGCGAGCAGGCGCACGTCGATAATACCGGCCCGATAACTGATCGCTTCAATTTCGGCACTTTGGTTTTGCTGCAAGGCAACGCTGAGCTGATGCAGCGTTGGCAAGAAGACATCGGTCGAAACAATTGTGCCGGAGCTGCGTTTGATCGCGTCAACATATCGAACCGGGTCGATAATTTCACTAGTATCACCAGGCCGCATTAGCCGATATTCCTGCGTGAACTGTTCGCGCAGCGCTTCTTGCTCAGCCGACAGACGATAGTAATCGAAGCCTTTCGCCATAAAACCAAGCACAAAAAAGCCGACCAGCAATGCCGCCGCGTAGCGCCACGGTCTGATCATTGATCCGTATTCAACTTTAACGGCATACGCCCCTTGCAAAAGGTTTACGCCACGCTTCGCAGCAACCGTTACTGCCAGCCGCGGCAGCACGCCATCGGGTAGCAAATTAATGTCGACACTTGCAAGTTCGTGCCTGAGCACATTCCAGTCGTGCTCATATCGAGCTTCTTCGGTCGGCTCGCAGTAAACCAGTAAATGACCGCGTCCTTGCGAATCGGAATCAGACTCAGACTCTGCTTCGTCAAGCGCACCGGCTACGGCTAGGGCATCGCTCGGCTTGACGCCTTGCATGACGAATTCGCTTTCGGCGCCGTCGTTGAACATGATCTGATCTTCAGCAACCAATAAACTCATGGTTCCCGGGATCTTCGCCAAGCCGTGATTCTCTGGAATCATCTGTGTGGCCGCAATTCCCGCGTCTTCAAGAATAGATACCCATTCCTGCATTTGCGAATGCGCTACGACAGAAGCGGTCAACAACCCATTCTCGCCACGCCGCCCTGCCGCGAAATGCAAATTTTCCACGTCGTCAGCGAGTTGTTCCTCGAGTGCAAAGGGCAATGCTGCTCGCAGACGTGCCCCAGCCTTGATAGGAATATTGACAGCAGTCGTCAGAACAGAGGAGGCCGGAACCAGCACAATAACGGAACAATCTCCGACATCTTTCGCCGCTTCGGCGATAGGGCCAGTGACCGGCGGACTCCGACGTGCACCGTTGCCGTCCACGACGATCCAGTCCGCTGACTGCTGCGGATTGGCGCCAAGCCGAATTACCAGAAAATCTGCCATTCTTAAAATGTTCCCAGGGAACGCAAGATCGGTGTTACATCACCCCGCGGTCCGCGTTCCAAGATGCTGTAGTAGGAGATTCGCACCGTATCAACACGCACGATGACCTTCAATTGAAAAAACTCGCTCGTTTCCGACAGTAGGCGGCTTATGTCATCTGGATCCATCAATCCGGCGAAGGAACGTCCCATCTCGCTGAATCCGGAATCGGCGCGCTCAGCCATCAGTCGTTCGACATCTGCGACGGTTATCCTGTCGTCCAAGGACTGCAAAACGGCAGCAGTTGCCGTGTTTACGTTGATTACTGTATTCCCCGGTAGCGCCACGATATGCGGTAGCAAAGTATCCAGTGTCGACTTATCCATGCCTTCTATGGCGGCGAGCTCACTGGCGCTGCTCAATAGCTGATTGGCCGCGCGATACGGTGGAGTCATGCCCGTATATATCGAATCTTCCGCACCATCTGGGAATTGGGCATCCTGATTAGCGTCGATCCAGTCACCCGCAATACCCGCAAAACGCGGGTCTAGTCCTAAGGCGCGCAGTAACCTTTGAAATTGCTCCAAAGCCAATTCGTCGACATCGCCGTCGTTGCCAATCAGGTTATTAACGTTAAAACGTCCTTGCAGATCCTCTATATCGCCAAATACTTCGCCGCCGTCGATGGGCAGCCCGGGCAACTCACTGGCCCAGATTTCACCGAGATGGTCGGTATCAGAATCTTCGTAGTCTTGTCGCAGGATGGTCTGAATCCAGCTTTCTGCGCCGATCGCGACTTGCACCGCCTGATCTCTGTTTAACATGACGACTGTACGTCGCAGATCAAGCGCGTTATTCCACTTGAGCGTGTAGGTAAGAGAGGCAATGAGCGCCATGATCAGCAACGCTGTAATGAGGGCAACGCCGCGATTGTATTTATGCTGAGTCACGGTGCGACCTCTACCAGTCTCGTGATCTCGCCAACATCCCCCAAGGAAAGAACGACCTCGACGGCTCTCGGTCGCAGACGAGCTGAGCTGGATCCAACTGCACTTTGCGGCGGCCAGACTTCAGAGCTTGCGCCGCTATCGTCATAAAATCGGAACAACAGACTTTCCACATCGTCGAGTAGCACTGTCGCGACGGGCTCGTTCGAATAGGTTCGGTCGAGTACGGTCCAGTGGTAACGCACCAGTTCGTCTTCTTCGAGGCGGTACGCGCTGCGCTGCTGACTGCCGCGCGGCAACCCCGCTGGATTATTCCAACCGCCGTGCGTCAATTCCAACGCGAAGTCGCCTGTCAGACTGCTTAGAATCGCCGGCATCTGTGTATCGCCTAATTCATTTCGAACTGAACGTGGCGCCGTTTGTGAGATGTCGGTAACAAGAAAACGCACGGACCGCTGAATAGCCTGCAGACGATCCATGCGGGCAGTCAGCATTTCAGCATCGGTTAAGGATCTGCTCAGTGCGCCCCATGCCATGACTGACATTACGGCAAATATCGCAACCGCCACCATGATCTCGATGAGTGTGAAGCCCTGTTGTCGCATCCGAGTCATTCTCTTTCGCCCGGTGATTGGGTCGACTCCGGCGAACGGTTCCAGGATCGATTGCTTTGACCGGGCGGTACCGGCTCACCGATAAAACCGCTTATGGCCCGCATGATCGGATCTCCACCCGGATAGGAAATCGTTACATCGACCCGAAATAAATTGTCGACGCCGGTTTCAGATACAACAGCACGCCATGCCCATTCTCTGTTCGCGTAATCCAACTCGCCGCTGGATGTACTCACATCCGGCACTACATTCGCGAGGCGCATTTCCGTAATTTTGTTATGCCCGATCCAACTCGCATAAGTCCGTTCCTGCATCGTGTTCGCCGCGTTCAGCATGCTAATCATTTCCCCGGCGATCGCTACCAGAGATATCGATATGACCATTAACGCAACCAGCACCTCCAAAAGGGTAAACCCACGCTTGTCTCTATAGCAGCGCATCGGCTTTCTCGCTTTCCGTCATCACTTCAATGCTGCCCACCAGATCACCGGTCAGGATTACGCTGTAGTCACGCTCTCGATCAAGAATACGTAACTGGAATGGCGTGGAGTCGCCACTGGAAAAAATCAGAATGTGCGGTGAAAATTCGTCTCGCGAATTCGAGTTGTCTTTGGCATCCGGGTCGGACAAGTCTTCAGCATCAATTTCGAGCAAGATACTTTTGTCTTCGAGGAGTAGATCGAATTCGATGCCGTCAGGGAGTTGGCGTGCGCGAAATACGTCGTCGGTTTGGACCTCGGCCCAGAGTCGCTGAAACGGATCGAACTCGACAAACCGATAGGACGTCAACATCACCTCGAGTCCAAATTCGCGCCCTTGCATGACGGCTTCGTCCTGCGCCACCTCGAGTAACGACCCTATGCGGAACGCTTCTCTGCGCAAGTGCCGGTCATCACCAAGAACGCCAAGCGACAACATGCCAATCGAAACGATGATGCCAATGACGACAATGACAACAAGTATTTCAATGAGTGTAAAACCGGGCTGAGGGCTGCGGTTGCGCATTTAACCGGAACTAGTCGAGATCCCAATTACCAATATCGGCATTATTAGCTTCGCCACCTTCAACGCCGTCAGCGCCAAGCGTCAATACGTCGATCTCGCCTTCGGTGCCGGGGTTTCGATAGATGTACGGGTTACCCCACGGATCTGTTGGCAAGCGTTCGAGGTAGCCGCCTGGATTCCAGTTTTTGACGTTGGGATCGTTTGGCTTGGTCACCAAAGCCTCAACCCCTTGCTCAGTCGACGGATACACGAAGTTATCCAGACGATAGAACTTCATCGCGTTTTCGATGGTTGAAATTTC
>RCNB010001995.1_pt1 | contig 12648 bp, 13 predicted proteins | sample 2041321 | NCBI WGS metagenome assembly RCNB01 (sample SAMN09708232, study PRJNA481090) | Marine sediment metagenome, whole genome shotgun sequencing project. | reverse complement strand
ATACCGAGCAAAGAGAGGGCATCGTTACGATCTGGCGCAGGATGCCAGGAGCTCTTCGGCAGTTGCTCCTGGCGGATTGATTTGCCCGATTCGGATCGAGCCTGACCGCTGTGTACGTCGTGCTCCTCGTCATCAACATTCGCGGGGTGTCCCTGATGGCATTTGGCGCCCTCACCTCCGCTCAAATGCTTACGGCCATAGCTGGCTATATTCCAGCAGCCCACTATGCGGATCGTTTCGGACGCCGCCCTTTTATCCTCGTGACCTTCGCTCTGTTTGCCCTGTTCCCAATAATCCTGGTCGGTCTCCCTGCAGAATGGTTGATCGTGGCCTTCGTCGCCGCCGGGCTGCGTGAATTGGGAGAGCCGGCTCGCAAAGCGCTCATTGTCGACCTGGCAGACGCATCCCATCGTGGGCGCGTGATCGGTTTCTATTATCTCATTCGTGGCCTGGTCACCATACCCGCACCATTATTGGGGGGCTTGCTCTGGCAACGCGGTTACTCTTGGCCTTTCATCGTTGGCGGTGCCATCTCGGCCATAGGATTCGTCATTTACTATGTTATGAGCGCGCGCACCATCGAGGCCTCCAATGTGTGAGTATTCGCGAACGATACGGCCACAAGCATCCACATACGGAACGGGGATGGAAGCCGCTCGAGGTTCAGCTCTCATTTTCTTTCTTGGCGTCCTCATCCATTTGGCAAAAACACGATGACATCGGCGGAACATCCCTGGGAAAAAATATACAAGAAAGACGGGCGGGTATTTCCCGAACCGTTCCCTCGATTCCATGAAGCAGTAGATCTATTCGTCGAGCATGGCTGCTCTGAAATTTTAGATCTGGGTTGCGGCAGTGGAAGGCATACCGTTCATCTCGCTATGGAAAACTTCAAGACCTTCGGTCTTGATATCTCTGCTACTGGCCTAGGTTTGACCCAAGATTGGCTTTTCGAGAAGGGGCTGGAAAGTCGCCTTGTGCTCTCCGATTTTCGGCATCCTCTCCCTTTTCGTGAGGGGAGTTTTTCGGGAGTGTTCTCGACTCAGGTGATCCATCATGCCCGCATAATCGCGGTTCGACTGGCTATACGAGAAATCTGGAGAGTCCTTTCGCCTGGAGGGGTGGCATTTATCTCGGTTGCCGCAGGAAAGGATGATGAGGAATTTGAGGAGATCGAGCCAGGCACAATTGTTCCCTTGACAGGGTCAGAGGCAGGATTGCCCCATCACATATTCTCTGAGGAAGAGCTGCGAATGGAATTTCGTGACTTCCAAGTTTGGGATGTATCCTTAAGAGCAGACGGGAAAGTCTGGGTTATCACCGCATGTAAACCTTGACCCGGTCACGCCTTCACTTACTGGAGCCCTTGACGGGCGGGGGCACTACCCGGAACGCGGGCGGCAAGATGCAGTCAAACCATCACCGGGGATCCCGGCAGCAAAAGATATCAAGCAGAGCCGCGTCAGCACAGCTCACCATGGATTTCCCGCTGTTTCAATAGGGAACCTGCTTTACAATGCCAGCGATATGCTGTTGAATGTAAAACATGGCTTTGAAGAATAGATTTTTTATCTGGCTTGCTTTGGGAATTCTGGCCCTTACTTTTTCATTGGTGTATTCGAATTTTATCCAAGATGATGCATATATCACCTACCGCTATGCCCGCAATCTCGCAACAGGGGCCGGGTTTGTTTACAATCCGGGAGAACCTGTTCTCGGCACAACTACTCCTCTCTACACTTCGCTATTAGCCTTCTTCTCCTTTCTAACCCACTTTTCGGTTGTACAAATCAGCAAGACAATCAATTTCCTGAGTCTATGGATAGGCGCAGGATTTCTATATGAAATCGGAAGAAAGGAAGGGCAGGCGATCGCGATAGCAACTTCCCTGCTGTACATAACCCATCCTCTCCTTCGTTACTCTGTGGGTATGGAAAGTCAATTTCTCGTCTGTTTACTCATCCTCACCGCTTTTACATATACCAAGCGGAAGTGGTCCTTAACCGCAATACTTCTAGGGTTACTCATAGTTACCCGTTATGAAACAGCGTTATTTGCCCTCATTCTTCTTGTTCACTCGTATGTTGGGAGGCGTCAACGACCTTATTGGATAATGCCGGCAATCGTGATTGTGGCCTGTTGGTTGATCTACTCTTTCGTCGTATTTGAAACACTGATTCCATTATCAATATCTGCAAAACTGGTCGCTATAAGGGTGCCTTTCCTGCTGGGTGGTGCGGTCTACTGGACTGCATTTGTCGGTGAAACGGCCTATTACAATCTTTTCCTGTTTTTTTTCCTTGTAGGGTTTGCCTTCCTATTAATTAAGAGATCGATGGAAGAGGGATACTTGCTTCTCCTCTACTGGAGCGCCATATACCTGCTTGCAGCCAGTTTCTTTGCCGGCTCTTTTCCCTGGTACTATGTTCCACTTCTCCCTGGTTTTGCCATAATCGTCGCGTACGGCATCCGCAGTATTGCTCAAATTCCGTTATTTCAAGGTAGACATCGTTCTACACAGGATGACACTCGCTCCCAGATTATTTTTTTGGTTATCGCCAGCAGCCTCTTATGCATCCAATCATTCTTCTGGATCAACGACTGGAAAATATATCGAGGAAGTGCTTTCGATCATAGGCTTACTCCCTACCTGCAAGTTTCTGATTGGCTAAACGATCATGCAGCGAAAGAGCAAAGTTTGGCCACGCGCGAGATTGGTTATCTTGGCTATTTCACCGATATGAAAATAATTGATCTATTCGGTCTGGTAACACCTGGGATATTCCCCTGGGTCAATGAAGGACCTGAGGCAACACTCCTCCACACAATGCAGATCTACGGCCCTGATTTTGTTCTGATTGATCCAAATGTATTACAGAAAGATGTCCTCACCGGCGATTCTTGTTACCAGATTGTCCAGGAGTTTGAACAAGGCTATTTGCTTTATCAAAGGGATCCTGAAAATATGACGCCCGGCTGCCAAACCACTGAGTGAGTTTATTCTTATGGAAGATAATTCCCGTGGGCCTTTATTAGGGGTATCTGCACTGTTGTTAACCCCCTTTTTTTTTAAACCTCATTAAGGCGGGCTCTGCCCATATAGGCCTATTCCAGGCTGTCCGCGAACCCCCGCCGCGTCGCTTCGATGACATTTTTTAGTCCTTTCCCTCGCAAGACAATCTGCGTTTAAACGCCTCGCTGGGCTCGAAACTGTTAGACCAGTTGGTCTCATTGCGGTGCAATAGGATCCCGGAAATGCGAAAGGTGCTGCTTCCTATCTGGAAGCAGCACCTTTTTTCTTCTCTCTTAGCCTTCACCAAATTAATGGGTGTTAGAATAATCTCCCGCTTAGGATTCGATTCACGCTTTGTCGAACAATCGCTCCTTGAACGCAGGGATCATCATGAATACGACCACAGCCAAACCCAGAGACCCACCCACGAGGTAGTCGCTGGTGGTGCCGCGCACGAAGTGAGTCCAGAAGTTCGCGATTGTAACTGTGATGCCGCCGATCAAACCCAGGTAGAAGCCAGCCTTCTTACGTAGACCTGTGTAGAAAATCGAGAACAGCAGGGCAATGGTCCCCAACCACATAAACTGGGTTGAGAGCCAGAGAACCCACGTCGTTGGCGGCCATAATGGGCGTTGAGGGAGCATCCATTGTAGACGGAAGGACGCATGACCATTAGTGAAACTGTGAGCGGCAGCAATTCCCAGAGCCATGAAGACCAGGAAGTAAGCCAGTTTGGTCGTCCCGTCAACTTTTTCTGCGAGCAATATCCAGAAGTAGGGGATCAATCCGAATAGAGCGATGAAAATCGGGTAAGGTAAGCCGTTGCCGAAGCCAACAAAGTTAATCCAGGGAATGAGCATATAGGCTCCGGCTATCGATGGCATTGTAAAGGCCAGCAGTGCCACCCCTTTTGCCCAGACTTCGCCTCTGTTGAAAGGTTTGGCTATCACCAGGGCTGTCACGCCGCCAAACATTGCCAGCGCCATCCAGAGTGGATAGAAGAAGCTGACAAGGTAGGGGGTATCGATGATCAGTGGTGCTTTTTTGACCATTTCGGGATCATCAGAGGTCGACATCTTCTCATATTTTACGAGTTGACCATCGATGACTTCGGGTAGGATCGTCTTGACAATCAAAGGTGTAGCAATTATGGTGACAAAGGCGAAAATAACCAGTACGATAGTAGCTGTAAGTCGAACCTTTTCTGACGGATGCTGCATGTTCTTCTCCTTTTGCTGGTGTTGGACAAGAGAGTACGAAAACAACCACCACTTGAGAGAACGCTACGGTCAATGTGGGTGACCTCATTATAGTGACAAATTTCTCAAAAGTATTTAATCATGGTTAAGTCCGAGTTGTTCTGTAAGGCGGCTAAAGTTTACCGAGCCCACGTCATTAACTCCAAACTGCCCATTCAGATTATGGTGAGGGATAAGAAATGGAAGCGTTATTGGCGGAATTAACCAAGAATGAAGTGTTCAGCAACATCAAACAAGCAGACCTGGAATTCCTCGCTCAAAGCTCAATTTCACGAACGCTGCGGGACGGGGAGTATGTATGCCACCAAGGCGATGATTGGCCAAAGGTTCTTTTCGTAGAACGCGGTGAAATTAGCTGGGCTCTGACATCGCCTGGGGGTAAAGAAAAAATCTTGTTTACGATCAAGCCAGGGGAAGATTTCTGGGCTCACTCCATTTTCGACGGTGGACCAATACCTGCCTCCCTCTACGCGATTGGAGATACTCAAATCCGTCTCTGGTCCAAGGACGATATTCTCACCGTGGTTCAAAGAAACCCGGAGGCGATCTGGGCAGTTACATGTAGATTAATTGGTATCATGCGCCATGCGCGAGAGATTATCTATGGACTGGCTTTCCAACCTGTTTCGGCCCGATTATCTCAGCTAATCCTGGATCGTTTTCACGACGAAGATGACCTTCTCGCAGAGCGGGATCTTACACTGGATCAAATCGCGTCGATGATCTCCTCAACACCGCAAGTGGTGTGCAGGGTAATGTATCAATTCCAGGAAGAAGGATTGATGGAGCTCTCTAGAGCGACAATAAAACTGCTCGATCCCAAGGGATTGGAAAAAATTGCTGAAGCGTATTAAGATGGTGTTTCGCTCCCCATTTCAGCAAGCGATTCTGCGTCATTTACATCCTCTCTACACCCATTGTGGCTGCCCACATCAATTACTACGCTGTTTGATCTCCTACTCACGCATGCCTATAATCGCATATCGTGCGGAGGGACGTGATGGCTATTGACCGATATTCCCATTTCCAAGAGGGCATGGAAGCACGTAATGTAGATCTGCTCGCCTTGATCCCAAGCCCTACCTTCTTCTATCTGTCAGGTCTAGACTTTCATCTCATGGAACGACCGATTGTGGGCTTCTTCTCACCCCGGCGTCAACCGCTGCTCGTCGTCCCGGAGCTGGAGCGTGAGCGCGCAGTAACATCCTCCTTCGAGTGCGAAGTACTTACCTACGGCGAAAGTGACGCCTCGCGTGAAGCTGCTTTCTCACAAGCCGTGGAGAAAGTGAAAGACCTCTCGACCAAGGTTAGCATCGAGCCTCTGCGGATGCGGGCTTTTGAAATGCAGCTATTAGAGCATGCAAACCCCGAATGGATTTTTACAAATGCTGAAGTCCTTCTGCGCGAACTGCGCATTCAGAAGGATGATGTCGAGATCGAATCAATGCGTCAGGCTGTGATTATTGCCGAAAATGCCCTGCGGCAGACACTCCCGCAGATACACTCCGGCATGTCGGAGCGCGAATTGGCCTCGGAACTGACCATCCAATTGCTGAAAGCCGGCTCGGAACCCGATCTACCCTTTAACCCCATCGTCGCCAGCGGCTCAAACAGCGCCTTGCCTCATGCAACGCCCACCGACCGGCTACTAGAAACCGGAGATTTGCTCATCCTCGACTGGGGTGCACGCCACAACGGCTATATCTCAGATATTACGCGCACATTCGCCATCGGCGAGATCGATCCCGAGTTGCTGCAGATCGTCGAGATCGTCGCCCTCGCCAATGACTCCGGAAGAGAAGTAGTCTCCCCGGGCACACCTTGCGGACTGGTCGATAAAGCCGCACGCGAGGTCATCGATGCAGCGGGTTTCGGTGAGTATTTCGTTCACCGCACAGGCCACGGCATTGGACTGGAAGCACACGAGCCCCCCAATATCCGCGCCGGTGAGGAGCTTATCCTATCGCCAGGTATGACCTTCACTGTGGAGCCTGGGATTTACCTGCCGGATCGCGGCGGCGTGCGCATCGAGGACGATGTCGTCGTCACGCAGTCTGGCGCCGAGAGCCTGACCACCTTGCCGCGCCAACTGGAGATCCTTGGATGAGCAGGATCCTCGAGCGAGGTGAACCTTTCTTCTACCCGGGCAATGATGTGGGCTGCCTGCTCGTCCACGGCTTTCCCGGCGCTCCAGAGGAGATGCGCTGGCTCGGGGAACACCTGACCAAGCAGGGATACACAACGCTCGGTATCCGCCTATTCGGTCACGCCACACACCCCGATGATCTGACGCGGGCACGTTGGCAAGATTGGATGGCAAACCTCGAGGATGGCTACCACTGGATCGATGGAGCCTGTTCCCAGGTTGTCGTAATCGGGCTCTCACTGGGCGCAATGCTCACCCTGACCTTCGCCTCACAGACACCTCTCGCCGGCGCTGTCGCCATGGCCACACTATGGGAACTCCCTCCGCTCGCCCGGCGGATGCGCCCAATAGTCCATCCGCTAAGCAAGGTCTGGCGCTTTCGCACGCCATCCGAACCGTCGGACTGGCGCGACAAAGAAGCGGAAAAGCTCCACCTTGGCTACCCCGTCCAACCGCTGAGAGGGCTCTCTGAGGTCTACGACCTCAACGCCAAGATGAGGTCCTCGCTGAAGCACATCGAATGCCCGGTAGCGTTGATCCACTCCACCGGCGATTTGACTGTATCCACAGACCACGCACAGCAGATCTATGCAGCGCTCGGTACGCAGGATAAGACGCTCTCCTGGGTTGAAAACAGCGGACATGTTCTCCCGCGCGACGCCGAACGCGAGAAGGTCTTTTCCACGATAACCGATTTCGTCCACCGCGTGACAGGAGTTGCGCCGTGAACATGACCATGCCCGGGGCTGAAAACTTCTTCTTCCCTGGCGGGAAGGTCGGCTGCCTACTCACACATGGCTTTACCGCTACGCCGCAGGAGATGCGCGAACTAGGGACGCGCCTGGCATCCCAGGGATATACGGTTCTCGGCGTTCGTTTATTCGGTCATGGAACCCGGCTGGAGGATATGGCCCGCTCCCGCTGGCCCGACTGGCTTGCCTCTGTAGAAGACGGATACCATTTATTGAGAGGGCGGTGCGATCGGATCGTGATGATCGGGTTTTCCACCGGTGGCTGCTTAAGCCTCATCATGGCCTCGGAGCAGCCGGTGGATGGAATCGTCACGCTTTCGACGCCTTACCAGCTTCCCCCCATCCCCTATCTGAAACAGCTCTATCCATTCCTGCCTGCGCTGGGCACCTTTCTCCCGCCCATCCCCAAGGGTCCGCCTGTCTGGTTTGATATGGAAGCTGCGAAATCCCGTGTTCAATATGACGCCTATCCGCTGCGTTCTGTCTATGAATTTGGCGCTATGGTCAAAGAGATGCAACCCAGGCTGAGCAAGGTTACCGCTCCAGCACTTCTGATCCATTCCCTCGATGATAACTTCATCCCACCATCCGATATGCAGCACATCCACGACTCGCTCGGCTCAACTGAGAAACGGATGGTTTATGTCCAAAATAGCAATCACATCATCACGTGCGACGCGGCACGAGAGGATGTGTTCCAAGAAACAGAATCCTTCGTCACCCAATTCGTCTAGCATGGAGCTTTAGAAAGGAGCCATCCATGATTCCGATACTCGAGTGGGGATACCCCATTATCTATTGGCTGCAAAGTCTGGGGGACTGGCTTTCACCCATCATGCAGTTCTTCACTTTTTTGGGCAACGAGGAGTTTTTCCTACTCGTCCTCCCCGCTCTCCTTTGGTGTGTCGACATTGGACTGGGAGTCCGAATTGGATTGATCCTCCTCACCAGCAACGGGGTCAATTCAGTGTTCAAGCTCGCGTTTGGGACACCGCGGCCATATTGGGTCAACCCTGAGGTTAAAGCCCTGAGCACGGGCACAAGCTTCGGCCTGCCTTCCGGCCACGCCCAAACAGCGCTCGCCGTGTGGGGACGCCTGGCTGCTTGGATCCACCGCACCTGGGCATACCTATTCTTCGGCGCCTTGATTCTGATAATCTCGATCTCGCGCCCATACCTCGGTGTCCATTACCCAACCGATACGCTTCTTGGCTGGCTCATCGGCGGAGTCATACTGGCGGCATTTCTCATCTTCGACAAGCCCGTCAGCAAGTGGCTTTCACGGCTTTCAGCGGGCCAGCAGAGCCTGCTATCTTTTGTGATCAGCATTGCCTTTATTTGCCTGGGGCTACTCATATCCCGGGCTACGGCAAACCGTCCGGTCCCATTGGAATGGATTGCCGGAGCTGCAGCCGCCGCGCCGGGAAGCGAAGCGATCGAACCACTCAGCGTTAACGGGTTCTTCTCCACCGCGGGTGTATTTTTTGGCCTCGGCGCCGGCGCTGCGCTCCTCTATCAATGGGGTGGTTTCCATGTCCGCGGTCCGTGGTGGTTGAGACTGCTGCGTTATGTCGTAGGCCTCGTGGGTGTTGTCCTAATCTATTTCGGGTTCAGCGCGATCTTCCCGAGTGGAGATGACCTGGTGGCCAACATTTTTCGATACGTCCGCTACGGGGCAGTCGGATTCTGGGTCGCCTACCTTGCGCCCAAAGTATTTGTGCTCCTTCGTCTCGCAAATGAGGATGCGTAGGAAGGCTGCCTTCTTCTTCATCCTGGGTACACATTAAGAGAGATTCTCCCGGAGGTATACGATGTTGTCCATATTCACTCAAAAAAACTATGTGCTGAAGCGGCAGGTTTTCGCCCTGACCGGTAAGGTTCGCGTATATACATCTTCCGGTATGCTGATACTTTATTCTGAACAGAAGATGTTCAAGCTGCGGGAGGACATCCGCGTTTTCGAGGATGAGGCGAAGACCCGTGAGGTGCTTTGGATTCAAGCCCGGCAGGTCATCGACTTTGCAGCCGCCTACGATGTAACTGATCAGACGACAGGGCAAAAAGTCGGCGCGCTACGTAGAAAAGGGTGGCGGTCGATGGTGCGTGATGCGTGGGAGGTGCTGGATCCTTATGATCAGGCGATGGGCGTCATTCAGGAAGACAACCCGATGAAGGCTGTTTTGCGCCGGTTGTTGTTTGGATCGCTACTGCCGCAGAGCTACGAAGTCCTCATCGGAGACCTTGCAGCGGCAACCTTCGAGCAGCGGTTCAATCTCTTTCGCTACGAAATGGAGATTGGTATTCCAGCGAATGAACAAACCTTTGATCCTCGTCTGGGGCTTGCTGCCGCGATCCTTTTAGCGACCGTTGAGGGGAAACAGCAATCGTAAGCTTGGTTTGTTTGCTGTCGAGGCAACCCGGCCAACCCAAGCGTTTCAAGACCATCGCAAGAGATGGGTGGTTGTTTTTATGCGTATTCTCTTCTCATCACGTAGAAAAGGACCAAAACACCTTCTCTTAATGGATCAGGTAGATTCCAACTCCCGCCACAAGTACCAGTGCCCCCTGTGGTCTCCGGCGTCCTTAGGCGCCCGGTCGTAGTAGATATCGAACACACGCCCGCCGCGGATGCGCACCCGGAAGTAAAAGCGGCCTACCCCGCGTGATCCCCGCCGTTCTGCTTTCTTCAGATTCTCCGGTCTCATATTCAGCGCCATCCTGCCCTTGCGCGAATAATCAAACCAGGAGGAGATTACTTCTTCAACCTTGAAATTCTGGCCCTTCCAGAGGATGCTATCCGGCGCCGTGGGTTTCTTGATTAAATGCGGGGATCTTTCGTGCTCAACATCGATTTTTTCGCTTATGAAGCGGAGGGGCGACCAGTCACCCTTCATCGGGCGGGTCTGCTTCCTGGACCCAGGCACGGGTTGCGGGTGCGGCGAGGCAAGCCAGATTGCAGAGCGCTAAAAGCGTCGCCGGTCCAATAAACATCAACGAAACGATGTTAATTAAAATAGCAGCTCCATACCCCCATTGTCTATGCAGCCAGATCCCCCAAATCGCCCCCGATAAACCAGCACCGAGAACGATCGCTGGCCACGCCAGGGCTTCAGGCTTGATGGAAATCCATTGATCGAAGCCATTGGTGAAAAGGTGGCATGGATCCAGCCAGGAGGCCCCGGGAATCACAACAATGGGATTCCAACCGAAGAGGCGAACAGCAAGACCGTTGGTGACGAGGTAGATGCCGAGCAGGAAGCTAAAGAGAGTCAGAAGGCGCAATGTGATTGGAGGCTTACGATCGTCCATAAGGTTCGACATAAAATGAAGGGCCGGGTTGCTCCCGGCCCCTTTTTTGCCTCAACTTCCGATCAGTCTTCTTCCTCTTGCCCGATCTCCCTCTTGCGCGCGGCGATGAGTTCCTCCGCTACGTGTGAAGGGACAACTTGATAGTGGCTCAATGACATCGAGAACACGCCACGCCCACCTGTCATCGACCGAATGTCGGTCGTGTAACGTTGTATCTCGGCAAGTGGAACTTGCGCAGTAACCACGCTCCGCCCTCGTTCGGTCTCCATCCCCTGGACACGTGCCCGACGAGTATTTAGATCCCCGAGGACATCGCCCATGTTCGCTTCTGGAACGGTGATGCGAATATCCATGATCGGCTCGAGCATGACCGGGGCTGCGGCGTTTATTGCCTGCTTGAATGCCTCCCGGCCGGCGGCCTCAAAAGCGACCGCCTTTGAGTCGACCGGATGCTCCTTGCCGTCAACGATGAGGACTCTGACTTTCTCGACCGGATAACCGGCGATTACACCCTGCTTCATCACACCCTTCACGCCCTTCTCGATGGCGGGCATGAAGCCCTGTGAGATCGAGCCGCCGAAGACCTTATTAACGAATTCGAACTGTCCTTCCTCTAGAGGCTCGATATCCATGTGGACTTCGGCAAACTGCCCTGCGCCACCCGTCTGCTTCTTATGGCGGTATTCGGCATGCCCGGATTTTGTGATCGTCTCCCGGTAGGGAACCCGGGGCACTTCTGTGTTGAGGCCGACCTGGAACTTGGCTTCCGCCTTACGTATGGCGACATCGATATGCTGATCTCCCATCCCCTGAAAAATGGTTTGGTTTGTGCTTGGTTCCTGGTGCCAGGAGAGCGTGAGGTCCTCTTCACAGAGACGTGTCAATGTGGGGCTGATTTTCGTCGAGTCCGCTTGTGTTTTCGGTGATACCGAAACGGAGAAAAGCGCGTTGGGGTATTCGGGTTTCACAATTGTAAGTGGGTGCCCTTTATCGCCGAGTATGTGGCCAGTTGCCGTCTCACCTAGCTTGGCGGTTGCACCTATGTCCCCAGCGTGGAGATTCTTGACTCCGAGCTGCTCTTTGCCCCGCAAAATAAACAACGTGCCTAGTCGTTCCTCGGTTTTCTTGGAGTGGTTCCACACCCGGCTGTCTGCTGCGAGTATGCCGGAGAGTACGCGCATATAAGTGAGCTTTCCTACGAATGGGTCAGCCGTAGTCTTCCATACACGGACGGCCAGGGGGCCGGAATCGGAAGCTTCTAAGACCTCTTCTCCCGATGCTCCTTGTGCCTTCACCGGTTCAGCGTCGGCAGGGGAGGGGAAGATCTCAATCATCGCCTCCATTAGCGGCACTACGCCTGTCGTTTTACCAGCTGCGGTCACAAAAACCGGAATAAAGCGGCCGGCGCGGACAACCGATTTGAATCCTTTGGTAATTTCGGCGGCGGTCAGATCTTCGCCTTCGAGGTATTTCTCAAGCAGAGCATCATCCCCCTCAGCGGCGGCTTCGACTAGAGTGATGCGCGCCTCTTCCGCCTGCTCTTGATATTCGGGGGGAATGTCCTCCAACGCTTCCCCTTCAGCCGGACGAGCTTTCATATTAAAGAGATCAATGACCCCCTTGAATTCACTTTTCTCACCCCAGGGAAGCTGGACGGGGATAAAGGTTGCATCCGGGGAGAGTTCGCTCGCTGCAGAGAGAGCCGTCTTGAAATTGGCATTGTCGCGATCCATCTTGCTGATGACAACAAACCGCGGCAGTTTGAACTTATTGCAGTACTCCCAGACGATTTCCGTACCCACTTCGACGCCGGCGACGGAATCCACGAAAACAACTGCCGCATCAGCCACACTTAATGCTGAAATCACTTCGCCGATGAAATCTGTGTAGCCGGGAGTGTCCAGGATATTTAACTTATGCTCGTTGAACTCAATTGGGAGGAGTGATGTGGAGAGAGAAAGAGTGCGGCGGATCTCCTCATCCTCGAAATCGGAGACTGTATTTCCATCCTCGACCTTCCCCATACGAGTGATCGCACCTGTGCAGAGAAGCATCGCTTCTCCCAGGATGGTCTTTCCACCACCGCCATGGGACACGAGGGCGATATTGCGAATAAACTCCGTTGCGTATTCCTTCATGGGTTTGGGATCCTTCTCAAAGGTTTTTTTG
>RCNB010003375.1_pt1 | contig 12652 bp, 8 predicted proteins | sample 2041321 | NCBI WGS metagenome assembly RCNB01 (sample SAMN09708232, study PRJNA481090) | Marine sediment metagenome, whole genome shotgun sequencing project. | reverse complement strand
GGGTATGCTAACGGTGTGCCAATGGGTGGAACTCTTTCAGCGCCGGCAACGGAGCTAACATTCACCGTGTACGCTCAAAAAGATGGACCAGGAGCGAACCTTGATCGAGTCCAGATAATCAAAGGCTGGGTTGACGCTGACGGTGAGTCTCAGGAGCGAATCGTCGAAGTAGTTTGGAGCGGTGATCGCGAATTGGATAGCAACGGTAAGTTGGCGGCTGTCGGCACTACTGTAGATTTGGAAACGGCTAAATACACCAACGATATCGGAGCATCCGATCTGATCGGTTCATGGACCGATGATGATTTTGATCCACAACAAAACGCTGTGTACTACGCACGCGTGTTGGAAATACCGACACCGCGCTGGACAACCTACGATGCCGTACGTAACGGATTGCCATTGTTGGAAGATGTTCCGTCCACTATTCAGGAACGCGCGTGGTCATCACCTATCTGGTACACGCCGTGATGCTTGGTTCGCAACCGCAATTCTAGGTGGCACACGCAGAAATGATTGGGTAGAGTTGGAACAGATCCTATACAAACTAAAAAATGGACAAAGCGATAAATTGAAAAGGGGGTTCATATATGGAAAGTGCGTTCGAATAAGAAGAATACACAATGAATGTCGAAGGGCGTCGCCCCTATGTCAGTGAACTGTGTGCCGCCGCGCATGTGAGTGAAAGAACGCTACAATATGCGTTCCGGGACATTATGGGCATGTCACCCATAACCTATTTGCATCGTCTTAGGTTACATCGTGCCCGCAACGAGCTCCGCCAAGGCAATAGCAGCTCAACGACGGTTACCGATGTAGCCATGAACTGGGGCTTCTGGCACTTCGGCGCATTCTCTCGGGCCTACAAGAACTGCTTCGGCGAAGTGCCATCAAAAACGCTGCGACAACCCACCGACGATTGATATGTTCCGCTCTTTTGCGGAATTCCGATATCGAGCCCTAGTACGTCCAAATAAGATCGATGGAATGAACCAATCCTTCATTCCGATTCTTGTTATTTATTCGATTTGCAGCAGCACAGCTTACACACGGAACAAGACAGATGTGGTCATACTCAGAAATGGCGACCACATTACCGGCGAAATCAAGCAACTCGAGCACGGCATTCTGCGACTTGGCACAGATTCATTCTGCGAGGTACAGATCGAGTGGGATGACATCGTTCGAATCCAGAGCGATTTCGACTTTCAATTCGAGCGCTCGGATGGCAAGCGCATCACCGGAACAATTGAAGATACACCCGACCAGCAAGAGATCACGATAAGGAGAGACGAGAAATCGGTCGCGTTTGCCCGGCCTTGACCTTGTCCGAATTTCGCAAATTGAGACCACCTTTTGGGAACGCCTACAAGGCTCGATGACATTCGGCTACAGTTTCACCAAGGCCAGCGATGTGGCACAGGGAAACCTGAGTTTTCGGGCGCAGCATCGCACGGAGATACGTGCATTCTCACTCGATGCCAGCACCATCGTAACGAATGATGCGACCGATAAGTCAACACAACGGGCCGACCTTAGCTTTAGCATGACGCGATTCAGAAAGGACCGATGGTTTAACAGTTACCTGTCAGGACTCGAAAGTAACGACGAACTTGGGCTGAATCTTCGAACCAGCGTCGGCGTCGGCTTTGGACGGTATCTCGCACAGACCAACACCGCCGAATTCGGACTTTTGGGTGGTGTGATCGCTACCTCTGAGACATTTGTGGGCGACGCTTCCTCCCAGGAAAATATTGAGGGCTTGCTGGTCGTGGACTACTCGCGGTACATCTATGATGATCCGTAGCTTGACCTGTCGATCCGACTCTCGATTTATCCGAGCATCACGGAGTCCGGACGTACCCGCGCGCAATTTGATATCAATTTGAGATGGGAAATGATCGCAGATCTGTTCTGGGACATGAGTTACTACAACACCTATGACAACAGGCCCGCGTCAGGCAGTAAGTCGAACAATGACTATGGCGTGGTGACTTCGATCGGCTGGTCCTTCTAGAGATGTAGATTCAGGCGCTAGCGGTTACAAGGCAACAAGGGTTTAACTTCTCTCAAAGTACATTCTGGTGCATTTTTCGAGACCACTCTCTTGTTTGGCCTAGTAACGAAAACCCGATGTAGCCGCGCAGCTTTATGACGCCTCAGCATTGATTGCCACAGTTGACGATTTCGACAGGATAGTTGACGTTACTCTGAATATAGGCAGTGAATGCGCCACAAAAACACACTGATATAGCGTGTTTTAGGGTCAAACCGGTACGACTTTCGGTATGGCCACTATCCCCACAGATATCACATGGTTGCTGCCCACCGGTTGTTAACCCATTGTTTTGCCGCAGTATGGGCGGGGTTGCCCACGGGATACGTAGCTTCAGGTGCTAGTCTACGTATGTAGGTGGAGGTTCAAGTCCTCTTCTGGGCACCAAAAAAATAGGGCTCCCTGAACGGGGGCCCTTTTTTTTGGTGCCCAGAAGAGGAGTGCCTCCAGGGTGGCCAATTCGGCTATGTGGCATCCCCTCATCATTTGCGATCCTGCGAATATCGGGGCTACACCACTAAAGTAGAAATACTTGTGGCAACAGAATTGATTTGAGATTTTCCCAGCACGGTTCAAGTCCTCTTCTGGGCACCAAATCCTCCCACGTTTTAAGCGCGAAATCTGAAGACCGGTGAGGATTTATCTTTAGTGCTATATCCAAAGCACCGCAGTGACAAACTCCAATCAAGAACGAAGGCGCCACTAATGATGGCGCGGATTTCCTATCGCCACACTAAAGATCAATCGGCACCAGTCGTTTTCACATACCCATCAATACGGGCCGATTGCAGTTCAAGTCCTCTTCTGGGTCAAGATCGTGCTCGGAATTTTGCTCAGCAAAAGAGCCAAATGTCACTATGGTGATTGGTAGATCAATTTAGTGCGAGTCGTCAGAGTCATCCGACAAAAGGTGCATTTCGCGTTGGAGCATTTCGGTGATGCAGTCCTTGTTACCTCGACGATAGTTTAGAATAAACTCCCTTTGCACTTGCAGCGAACGGTGACATCTAAGACTAGTGAATACACCATGGATGGATACATTCATGCTGCCATCTACACCGTCTTTGCTTGTGAGTTCCAACGGCCCTTTGAAATGGCTCTCGCTTTCCACTTTCGTGTAATCAATGACCTGAACTGCCGAATCTATTCGCTCACTTCTGGCTGGTGAAATGTCGGGTATCTTTCTATAGACAAATGTCTTGTGCTTCGAGCTACCCTCCTCCTCGCATGCTCAATTCCGATCGCCGAACCGATCCTGGACATTTTTCGTGGTTCCCGACCGATTGTAGATGTACTAGCCTCAGCAAGAAGCTCCACGTTTAGTGCGGGACCAGCAACATTCTCGCATGCCTAACGGCCGCTTCCACCTTCAATTCAATCCCTTTCTGCCCCCGACTCCGAGATGCGCGAGTCGGATCACCCCTAACTCCACTGTTCTCAAATCCCCCGTCGTAAGCCAGCCTGTCTGTGCGAATATGTTGTGGATTGACATACAGCAACTGCGAAGTATCTTTGATGCCCGCGTGCGTTCCAATGGCGTCAGGAGTCTCCCCTTCTGCTTCCAACCATTCCAGGAAACCGTTATTAGCATAGTAGTCAGACACATCATGTACGCGAGCAGGGCTGCCGCGCCATTCATTATTCAGTGCTTCAGTGACTTCCGCTATGCCACGCATGTTGCTGCCGCTGTCACTGATAAACAGGATGTCGGTAAAGCCATGAGCTGCCAGGCTGCGCGCCGTGTATTCCAGCACTTTTACAAAATGCTCATTGGGAAGACTGATGGTGCCAGGGAAACGCATATGACCAGAAGGAGGATCGATGTCCCCTTCCGGCACATAGGTCATGGCCGGGGCCACGAGAGTCTGGCCCAATTCTCGCGCGATAAGATCAACTGCGTGGTCGATGATATAACGGTGCTTGCCTAACACCATGTGGGGGCCGTTCTGTTCGGTTCCTGCCGTTGGTATAAGCACACGGGTGGTACCGCTATCGATCAGCTCCCGAACTTCGGTCCAGGTAAGTTCTTCCAGAAAGACGCTATCCTGGGCGATGGCGGATGTGTGAAATAGCCAGAGTGAGACGCAGGCAAGCAGGGTGGAAATTTTCATGACGACCTCGCGGAATTGGGCAGGTAGAAATCGCACTGAAGCTAGGGGATTTCCGACGGGAAAACAACTGCCAGTTAGCTGCCTGAGAGAGAGGGTGGGGGGAATCAGGGAATTTTTGCCGCAATTCAGCCAAGAAAAAGCCATGTAAGCCATTCATTAATTAGCATTAAATGCTCATAGGAATCCCGTTACCGTTACAGTAGAATCAAGAGTCACTGTACGCTCGCATTATTGAATTTTGGCCCTTTTTCGACGTGGCGGACGGGTCAGAATTACAGGTATTAAAAGAATTCAATAAGCAAGAAGAAAAGTTAGAGCTGTACAGATCCGCATTACCTGATCAATAGCAATAGCCCGAACAGGTATTGGTTTGGAGAGAACTGGAAATGAAGACTGTATGCACAATTGTCTCTGCGACCTTGCTTGGCCTTGGATTAAGCAGCTCAATCACGGCTGCGGAAAACGAACCGTCTCTGGCCAGCCTCACCGAAGTCATTCAGACCAACTGCGTTGTTTGCCATAACGATCAGCTACGCACACAATTTGCAGACCTGTCTCTGCAGGACTACGACGTTGCCCTGGCCGCTGAGTTAGCGCCCACCACTGAGAAGATGATCGTTAAGTTGCGCGCCGGCATGATGCCGCCACCGGGCATGCCAAGACCGTCAAAACCCGTGATGGAAGCGCTGGTTGAGACACTGGAAAATCAAGTGGATCTGGCGGCGGCTGAAAATCCAAATGCTGGCCATCGCAGCTTTCAACGATTGAATCAGCCGGAGTATGAGACCGCAATCAAGGACTTGCTGGCGCTCGACGTCAACGCGGAAGATTACTTACCCCTGGATACCAAGAGCAGCAACTTCGACAATATTGCCGATGTGCAGCTTCTTTCTTCTACTCTATTAAGTGCCTATTTAAGCGCTGCTGCTCAAATCAGTCAGCTAGCAGTTGGTGACGCAGGCATACCGCCGGCTTCACCGACTTATACCAATTCCGGTTACACCACCCAATGGGATCGCGTGGAAGGCGCACCGTTCGGTACCCGCGGTGGCATCAGTGTCGTGCACAACTTCCCTGCCGGTGGTGAGTATGTGTTCCGCATGGCGTTCGAACATACAACGACCGGCGAATACTTCGGCATGACCACACGGGACGAACAAATCGAAATCTCCATCGACGGCGAGCGCATGGCGTTATTGGAGATGGATCAATGGATGCATGTGTCCGATCCTAATGGTGTCAACATGAAGTCGGTGCCTATGTTTGTGACGGCCGGCCCTCATCGCGTTTCAGCCGCCTTCCTGAAACAGTCCGAAGGGCCCATGCAAGACATGCTGTCACCCCATAAATGGTCACTGGTGGACAGGCAGATCGGGGTTAGGGCCTATGGCATAACAGCACCGGCTCATCTGAAAGATTTGGCAATCGACGGACCCTATAACGCCACCGGCGTTTCAGCCACACCGAGTAGACAGAAAATCTTCAGTTGCCGTCCAACTTCACAAGCTAACGAAATGGCCTGCGTAGAAGAAATCCTTTCCCGTCTTGCCGATCAGGCCTATCGAGGCAAATTCGATGCCAGCATGCTGGAGGACCTGATCTCATTCTATTACCGGGGCGCTGAGATCGGCGGTTTCGAAAACGGCATTAAGACTGCACTCCAGGCCATTCTGGCCAGTCCCGATTTCGTGTTTCGCCTGGAAGCGACACCGGAGGATGTGCAACCCGGGGAAACGTTCCAACTCGCCGAACTGGACCTGGCTTCTCGCCTTTCCTTCTTCTTATGGGGAACGTCACCGGACGAAGAGCTAATTACTCTGGCACGAACCGGAGAATTATCAGAAGCAGCTGTCTGGGATGGGCAAGTAGAACGAATGCTTTCCGACCGACGCGCCGAAGCCCTGGGTTCTCGTTTTGCTGGCCAATGGCTACGCCTGGAAGATCTGGAAAAAGTCCATCCAGATCGACTGCTGTATCCCGATTTTAACCAGCAGCTGGCCGATGCTATGCAGGTTGAAACAGAGATGTTCTTCAACCACCTTGTGAAAGAAGACAGCTCAGCCCTGGAGTTATTTACCTCGAATTACACCTTCGCCAATGAAGCGCTTGCAGAGCACTATGGCATCCCCGACGTTGCTGGCGACCACTTTCGTCTGGTACAGCACGCCGATACCAACCGCAGGGGCTTACTGGGGCATGGCAGCATTCTCACACTAACCTCTCACGCCAGCCGAACTTCACCTGTTCTGCGCGGTAAATGGGTTATGGAAGTACTATTGGGTACTCCCCCTCCACCCCCACCTCCCGGGGTACCGGACCTTGAGGAAACCGCAGGCGTACAGGGAGGAAGAATTCTGACCACACGGGAACGCATGGAAATGCATCGAACCAATCCAACTTGCCGGTCTTGCCATCTATTCATGGACCCTATTGGCCTGGCACTGGATAACTTCGATGTCACGGGCAAATGGCGAATCCGGGAAAATGGTATGCCATTGGATACTCGCGGCACGTTTTATGACGGCACTGAAATCGCCAATCCAGATGACTTGCAATCCGTGCTTTTAAGTAGACCCGTACCACTGGTACGCAATTTCGCCAGCAATCTGATGGCTTACGCGCTGGGTCGCCGGGTCGAATATTACGACATGCCAACGGTACGCAAAATCGTTGTAGAAGCGGAAACCAATGATTATCGCCTGTCTTCTTTTATAAAAGGTGTCGTTAATAGCGAAGCCTTCAAAATGAAACGAATACCCGAAGTAGAAGCCGTAGTGAGTGTTGATTCCGCCCCCTAGACTGAGAGTAGATCAATCCACGAGTTAATCTACGAGACAACAACTATGAAATACATCACTGGAAAGCACCTCCCTCGCCGTACGTTCTTAAAAGGCATGGGCTCGACAATCGCCTTACCTTTTCTTGGCGCCATGGTTCCTGCGGGCCATGCCGCCTCCCGTACCGAAAAGTTAATGAACCCTACCCGCCTTATTGCAATCGAGATGGTACATGGCGCGGCAGGCAGTAATGAATGGGGCGCTTCGCAACATCTTTGGGCACCTGAGAAAACTGGCAGTGATTTCGATCTCACTCCCAGCGCCTTGTTACCCATGGAGCCTTATCGGGATTACCTGACGATTGTCAGCAATACCGATGTGGCCAATGCAGAAGCCAAGAAGCCCGGCGAGATCGGTGGCGACCACTTCCGTTCCAGTGCCGTATTCCTTACCCAGTCTCATCCGAAACAAACCGAAGGTTCGGATGTATTCGCGGGCACATCTCTCGATCAGCTGTACGCGAATCAGTTTGGCCAGGATACGCCAATCCCTTCCATGCAACTCTGTATTGAGAACATCAACCAGTCCGGTGGCTGCAACTATGGCTACACCTGTGTGTACACCGATTCCATTAGCTGGGCGTCTCCCACCGAGCCCCTGCCACTGATCCGCGATCCACGTTTGGTGTTTGACCAGTTGTTCGGCGCTGGGGGCAGTGCGGAAGAACGGCAAATGCGCAGGCACACCGACAAGAGCATCCTGGATTGGATAGGCAGCCGCGCCAGTGACCTTAAAAAACAATTAGGCCCGGAAGACCAGCGACGTATGGACCATTACCTGACCAATGTCCGAGAAATCGAGCGCCGAATTCAACAGATAGAAAACCGTGCAAGCAGCGGCGAACAAGGCGATATACCGGCAGCACCATCCGGCATACCGGAGTCCTTTGCCGAGCACGTGGAGCTGATGTTTGATCTGCAAGTGCTGGCCTTTGCAGCGGATACCACCCGTGTTTTTTCATTCAAGTTGGGCCGCGATGCTTCGGCTCGTGTATTCGCAGAATCCGGCACCGACAAACCTTTCCACCCCTGCTCCCACCACGGTGGCAGCGAAGAAGGCGTCACGGATTTTTACAAGATCAACAAATACCACGTCGGCATGGTGCCTTATCTGCTCAAGAAACTGGAATCCACGATGGAAGGCGATACTCACCTGCTGGACAAGAGCATGGTGATTTATGGTTCCCCCATGGGTGACAGCAATCTGCACAATCATAAGCGCTGCCCACTATTCATAGCAGGTGGTGCCAATGGCACACTTCCAGGCAACCTGCACATTAAGGCGCCCGATGGCGCACCTATGGCCAATGCGATGCTAAGTCTTTTGCATAAACTGGGTCTGGAAGACCTGGAAAGTTTCGGTGATAGCACTGGCACTTTGTTGAGCTAACCAGTCTACTAAGAGCAGCCTAATCCATGCGCAATCTCACCCAACTATTGGCAGTCATTCTTACCCTGCTGTTCTTGCCGCTAACATCGGTGCTCGCCGATTCCCTGGTGGCTGATGCTGCCATGGTGGAAGACATTGAACGTATGACCCAACTACTGCAGCAAGGCGAAGACGTAAACACCGCGCAAGGCGATGGCATGACGGCTATTCACTGGGCAGCAGAGAACGGCAATGGGGCAATCGCCGACATGGTCATCGCCGCCGGGGCCAACCTGGACGCAATCACTCGCATGGGGGGATACTCCGCTCTGCACCTGGCCAGCAGTAATGGTGCTGCCGAAGTCGTAAGCGCCTTGCTTGCGGCCGGTAGTGACGTCATGGCTGAAACCACTACCGGTGCAGTCACACCGCTGCACTTCGCTGCTGCTTCAGGCGATGCGGATGTTATCAATCGACTAGTGAAGGCCGGTGCCGAGGTGAACGCCGAGGAGTCAGTGTGGAACCAGACACCGTTGATGTTTGCCGCCGCCGGCAATCGACTCAACGCGGTAAATGCTTTAATCGATCTTGATGCTGAGCTTGAAACTACCAGCAAAGTGATTGAACTTGTCGCTCGCCACGCCGAAGATCTGGTCGCTAAAAAGCACAGGGATGAAGTACTCAATACATTTCGTGAGGAGAGTGGTTCTGAGGCGGGCACCTGGGCACCTGATCCCTCTGAAGTCACCGCAGCGATAGAGGCCGCCCGAGAATATATAACGCAGCAAGAAGTGGACATTGAAGAGTTTGAAAAGAATGAAGAGAATGAAGATTATAGGCGACCGCTAAATTACACCAAGCTCGTTGGCACCCAGGGCGGGCTGACTCCTCTGTTGCTTGCTACCCGAGAAGGTTTAAGAGACGTATCGATAGCTTTGTTAGACGCAGGGGCGGATATCAACACAGTAGGTGCTGGCGACAAGACCAGTCCCATCCTGATGGCAATCCTTAATGGTCACTTTGATTTAGCACTGATTTTATTGGAGCGCGGTGCAGATCCAACACTGGCCAGTGCTGCTGGTACCACGCCTCTTTATGCGGTGATCAACACCCAGTGGCTGCCTAAGGCCCGCTTTCCACAGCCGCAAGCCTATTTGCAGCAGCAGTCTACTTATCTGGAACTGATGAAGACACTGCTGGATGCTGGCGTCGACCCCAATGCGCGGCTTAACAAACACCTGTGGTTTATGGAATACACCAACGCCTATCTGGATCTGGATACCAACGGTGCAACGCCATTCTGGCGCGCTGCCCATGCTCTCGATATTGAAGCAATGAAGATGTTGATCGAATACGGTGCCGATCCAAACATAGCCACTATTAAGCCCACTGATAAATCTAATGTTAGTGGTTTCAAAGAAGATCCTTGCCCCCAGTTTTTTCATTTTACCCTGCACTGCAAAATCGCAGACATTATCGATGGGCTATATGGTGATCCTTCAGGCTTGCCACCGGTGGAAGAAGGCGGACCGGGCATTTACCCGATTCATGCAGCGACAGGCCACGGGTATGGCGTTGGTTTCGCCGCAAATTCTCACCGCTACGTGCCTGATGGCTGGTTAGCGGCGGTCAAGTATCTGGTGGAAGAGCATGGCGCCGATGTGAATGAGCGGGATCACGACGGCTCAACTCCGCTGCATAACGCAGCTTCTCGGGGAGATAATGAGGTGATTCACTATCTCGTTGAGAAAGGCTCGGATGTACTGGTGATAAATCGTAAGGGACAAAGCACGGCCGACCTGGCCAATGGACCTGTACAGCGCACGCAACCTTACTTCGACACGGTGGAATTGCTGGAGAGCCTGGGATCGATCAACAACGACAATTGCGTGTCCTGTTAATCGAAAAGGCGCCACTAATGATGGCGCGGATTTCCTATCGCGCCCACTGAAGATCAATCGGTACCAGTCGTTTTCACAAACCCACCAATGCGGGCCGATTGCAGTTCAAGTCCTCTTCTGGCTCGATCTTGACAGGTAATTCGGAATCGAAGTACCGTCTCTCTGGGCGTCGTAGCAGTATTTTTCTTCCTCTCCGGAATCGCATACATGCGTTTATTCGATTACATGTACTCCCTACTTAGTCCGACAGCAATGCCGCATAACAAGCGCGTCGACCACGCTCACTGCGTTCGCTGGATGGCTTGCCGCCGGGTACACGGGCGTTAGGCTTGCCAGGATAAATAGAATGAAAATACCTGCGTATGTAGTCCTTCGAGTTGTATCACTCACATTGATTGCGCTCGGATTGAGCTTGGCATCACTTTCCATTGCAATATGGACAGCAAAAGAAAACAGCTTAGTTCAACATAGAGAAATCTTGGTGAGTTTGGGTTCAGTACTATTATTGATTGGCCTCATAGGGCCTGTTCGAATTTTAATTCATGGCGTCCAAATCCCTGTTGAAATCAAACATACCATTGCTATCCAAGCTGTTGCCTTACCTCTTTCAGGTATCGCTTTTATCTTCGCGGGTATCATGGATACAAGCAATTATGTGGCCCTGGCATATCTTATTGTGGGCATTAGCGCTATCTACTCTGCAATAGCTGGTTTCTACTCGCTGAGCAAAACACTACCAAGCACCTTCTATATCGACGAAATGTTTCGAATATTCAAATCAACCGGCATTACCGGTAATAAGAAAAATAGCCAATCAGATCAAGCCTTTCAACGCTGGACAACTGGGAGTGAAGGCGTAGCCATTGGAGAGCAAGCATGTGATGGAAAGATAGTAAGACTGGATGGCAGTGAAGCGCTTCTCTCCTCCTTTTTTATTGACAGACCCTTAGTGCTAAATTTTGCTTCGTATAGTTGCCCTCATTATAGAAAACGAATAGGTGAACTTCAGGCACTTATGGAAAAGTGGAAACCTTTTGGTGTCGAATTTTTAACCATTTACACTGCTGAAGCACACGCAGAAGATGGCTGGAAACTTGTTAAACAATATGTGAATGATACTGAGTACACAGACGAATCTGATTTTTGTTTTCCGTATGCCAAGAACATCCATGAACGCAAAGAAACTGCACAGTGGTTAATAAATAAAAAACATTTTGCTATGCCAGTTGTGTTGGATACTATCGAAGATAAGCTATTAAAAGCCTACAATTCGTGGCCTATTCGGTTATACATCATCCATGAAGGCACGATTGCATTTTGTGGTAACCAAGGCCCTTTCGGATATAACCCTTCCAGTCTGGATCCTGTACTGCAAAAGCTAACAAACAAAATGGCTAACAAGGGCGTCAAATAGATGGCATTTCCGCTGGCGCTCCAACTGCACGTGGCGCTGGGCGGCAGTTTCGAGGGTTTAATGGTGCCGGTGTAAACATTCTTAACATTCTCGCCAGATTCCGACGTTGGTAGCCCATGCCCTGGTCTATACGCTTGAGGCATGGCGCGCAAACCCCGCATAGAAATGTTAAGAATGTTTACACCGGCACTATCTTACGTGTTCAGGCAATATTGACGAGAGAACACCAGTTCTCGGACCACAAACCAGAGTTCGTGTGTTGAAAGGAGCGCTTTGTTGAGTTACCGCAATCTATTTTCAATTCCTGAGGGAACTGTCTTTCTCAACAATGCCGCAGGGTCTCCACTAATTTCACCTGTCCGACGCGCATTAGAGGATTATCTTGTCCTCGCGAGTGAAGCCCCTCACGACAAACCTTCCGTCAGAAATTCCGTTCGGCAGGCAATTGTTAAATTGTTCGGTGGACACAGCAGCGATTTTGCGCTGGTAACAAGCACGGGAATGGGTATCGGAATGGTCGCAGCCGGCTACAACTGGAAATCCGGCGATAATGTAGTTCTTCCCGCAGATGAGCATTGGAACAGCACGTTTCCGTGGCTCGCACTTCAAGATCGCGGGGTTGAGGTGCGATTGATATCGCCTGATGACCGCGGTCGCGTCAGTATTGAGGAGATTGCGTCATCTATTGATCAAAATACGAGAATTGTTTCAGTGAATGCCGTTCGCTTTGATACTGGATTTAGGCTCGATTTACAAAAATTAGGCGAGATTGTCCATGGCAAGAATGCACTCTTTGTCGTCGACGGAACTCAAGCTGCGGGCGCGGTGCCGATCAATGTCATCGATGATGGAATTGATGTCCTATGTTGCGCAGGATTCAAATGGCTACTGGGTATGTCAGGAACTGGATTTCTGTACGTCAACAGCCTCGCCAGAGAGAAAATCAGGCCGATACTGCCTGGTAT
>RCNB010001991.1_pt1 | contig 12652 bp, 6 predicted proteins | sample 2041321 | NCBI WGS metagenome assembly RCNB01 (sample SAMN09708232, study PRJNA481090) | Marine sediment metagenome, whole genome shotgun sequencing project. | reverse complement strand
GAAATTTGATAGTCAAGACGCAAGGCGTTACCGCTTGCTCCCGTACCCTCTTCCACTCCACAGGAAAGTTCTGACTTGGTGCCCTCGTCCCAGAAAACTTCCCAGCCATTAGATCCTTCTGGCGGCGTGCCCTCAAAATTATCGATCACTCCGGATAGCTTTGGATAATCGGGGCGTTGTGTGTATTCATCTGCTTGTGAAGTATCCTCTGAGGAATCCTCGTCAATTGGCGGCAGAGTGGTTGGGTTTTCAGCCTGCCAGCGATTGTAGAAATAATTCAGCAGCGGAATAAATTCATCAGTTGCTTTTTGACTGCCCTTTTTAGAGGGATGGTCATCTCCCGAGGGATAGTGCAAAGTATCTTTACTCGCGACCTGATGGACTTCTTCCCCGTTTTCAAAGGTATGGTGCCCATCCTTGCCAGTAAGCACATTATAGAAATCAAAAACAGCGACGTTATGATAAGAATAATCATTTTCCGACAGCCAGTCATTCACCAGCCAGAGATTAAAAGCCCTGGCATTTGCTGCATTGCCCCGGTCACTGAGGGGCGGGGCGGTAATGACCACAAATAATTTTTCAGGGTGCTGCCCGAAGTAGCTCAATATCTCATTGTAAACATATTTAGCATGACCCACTGACAGCCAACCATCTGATGTTGGTGGGTCGTCGGGATTGCCTTCCAGGTCCGAGTTAGGGAAACAGGACTTAAAGATAATGATTTCATTCTCTCCTCCTGGATCAGGTAGGGGTCTGGAATAGTTTGCATTTTGTTCCCCTTCATTAAACAGCGCCTGCATGTAGATATCTGTTTGATCCCCGCTGAACCATTCCAGCCAATCTGGGATGTCTGTCCGATCTCCGATCCCATTGGGTCCCCAACCATAATTGGTATCGCTCACAAAATAATTATTTTCTCCGAGCATTTCACCGAGGTCGCCATAACCATCGGTTAACCAATTCTCTCCTGTAGAATGATGAATAAAAATCAATTTCACAATTTGCGGGGGTGGTGTTGAATCCCCACCCTGTTGATCCGATGATGTGTGTCTACCTAGAGGCTGATAGACTGCTGCGGAAAGGATAATGGCGCCGATGAGCATAATAATCAGTGTTAGTTTTTTTGACTTGAGTCTCATGATGTCTCCTGTAAAGTGTGTGCCCCGGGTTAATTGAATTGAGTTAAACCTGCTCGGCTAGTTTCCAGTAGTTGTTGTTTTATTAGCTATCTTCATTCCACCATTGGCCAACAAAATAAACCGGCGCGGCATCAGCGGAATAACGTACTGAATGAATGAAGAAATCATCAGGGAAAAATAAGCATAACCACCACGAAGGACACTAAGAACAGCACCTGGAGTTTCCTCATTGGAGTCTTATTCGTTTGAACCATCTGTAAGTTTCTTTAGGGATCTGACCCCCATGGTTGTTAAGGCTATTCCAGAGAGGATCATACCGAATATTAATGTCTCAGAAAACCATCCACTCCAATACGGTCCCGGTTTGATGATCAGGGGAATATGCTTCAGAATTCCCGCCAGAGCCAGGAAACTCCCCATCCCCATGGCGCCAATCAGGCCGCCTTTTTTCCCTTCAATCAGAGGAATCATTATTCCTAAATAGATAACTATGAAGATACCTGCCAGAAATTGAGTTAATTGCACAGATATACCAAATTCCAGAGGGATATCAAATAAAAAATCATCAATTAAATGAGGAATGGAAAAAAAGGCCAGCACCAGGTACAGAATAACCAGGTTGGTAAATTTTCCAGTATTGGACATCCTGTTCCTCCATCTAATAACTCTGGTTTACACAACCAATATATTGTTATTAAAAACGAGTAAGGGTACCAGTAAAAAATTCCCAAATTATGGTATTGATTGAGTTTTTTCTCTCTAAATAGCTTGTGCCTAATCGCCTTTGAGTGTAAATGTCTCTGAGTTTTTTGTCAAATATTTTTCTCCGCTGCAACTTTTTTCCTGTTATATCGTATATAAAGTTGACAACATTCAAGGAGAAATAGGTGAATAGACAGCAAGGCTGTTTGACCGGTTTGTTTAAACTATTAATGCTCGATGTTTTATTTGATTGGCTCCAGAACCGCTTTGGTTTTGGAAAGGGCGCTTCCTGCACCGGATGTGGATGCGGGTTTATCCTGTTGATCGTATTTATAGCCCTCAGCTGCCAGGTTTTTTCTAACACTAACTGGTTTCAGTTCGGTTTTTAGAAATACCAGGTACGGAGTGGTTTAGAAAACGTTTCCCCTCCGGGAAACGTTTTCCCTTTTAATCATCTTCCAGGATAGTAAATAGGTCACCTGCGCTGACTGCCTGTGTCTCCGGGAAGTATACTTCCCATCCTCGCGCCGGGAGAACCTGAAATTCTCCAGGGTGAGTTAGGGAGATGCTGTATGTTAATTGGTAGGTGCCGGCAGGTAAATACCTGGCGGACCAAGAAACCCGATCGTCAAATACTTTCGGTGAATTAAAATACCACCATCCCCATCCATTCTTAAAGGGCGCTGATACCAGGTAGTCTTCAGTATTCTGCTGGCTTGTTTTTAACCTGGTGTCCAGAATTTCAGCCCCGGCAGGAATTCTGTCTTCAACCATCAGATAGTGGGAGTCATTTTCCAGGACCAGAGTAAGCTGAACTTGTATTAAATTCCCGGCAGATGCCTCTTGAGTAAAGATTGGGGAATCATCATCGTTGAATTGAGCATATATCCGGGAAATGCTCATCCCTCTTCCAAAGGGTGAGATATCTTCCGCCGGCCTTGAAACAAGTAGATGAGCTTTATAGTACAGGGTGCCGTCCCCTTCTCCACGGTTGATCACCAGCGCGTTGGGGTCCTCAGCATACAGGGTGCCTACAGGTACAGATGCAGTAACTGCCTCAAGCTGAGTTGGTCCTTCAACGAGGCCCGTAATAATCTCCGTCCCGTTAACAAGGCTGGTATATGCAAAGCCGGATGACAGATCACCACTAGTTTTCATCACTTCATTTAGCGCCAGTACTGACCAACTTGTTTCATACGCAGACCCCCAATTCCCTCCCGGGGCGGTTGCGGAAACCAGGTAACGAACAGCTTCCGGTAAGACACCGGTGTCCTCTTCAGCCCGGGCTAAAGCATATGTAACCATAGCTGTAGTAGTAGTTGTGTTATTCAACCAACAACGACAGCTATCGGGGTTTTCCCAATGAATTCCAGTAGCTGTTCGGATCCCAGTTCCAACCAGGTTGGAGAACAGGGTCCTGGCCTGATCATTGCCCACTATTTGATTGTCGATCGCCAGGGCTAAAACTGCCTGGGCATAGGGGCTGAGCTGACTGCTGAGAGATGCAAGTTCCAGCGCTCCGGAGCTAGTATCTATTCCAGCTTCTGAAAGAGCAAAATACCTGAAAGCCAGCTGATTGTATTGCCAGGGTTCTGCCAGCATTTCTACTGCCGGTAAAGTTGCCAACAAGTAACCCCGAGCTTGCTGCATCATTAAGTCTTCCACAAAAACGCCAGCTTTTTCTGCCTGGGTTAATCCAAATAAAATAAACGAACTGATCTCGCCATCACTTGCGCTTCCTTGCCACCAACCCCACCCACCATCCTCATTCTGAGCCGCTCCCAGGGCATCCAGCGCTTCTGGGATGATTAATTCCAGTCGGCTTTCCAGTTGAGGATAATCCAGGTCCAATTCCTGAAGTGTCTGGTAAGTGATCACATTAGGAAGGAGATGAGATAAAACTGCGAGTGTTGTAAGATGCTGGTCTTCTTCCATGGCATCCAACGCTGTTAACAACGCGGCCGCCAGGGAGGGAGAAAGTTCAATATCAAGAGAGCCTTCCTCTGGATCAAACGTTTTCGGAAGGGTTACGATCTCCAAACGATCCCCGGGGCCATCCAGAATTCCGGAGGTCCCAAAGGTTTGCGGAGCTGTGTAGCGCAACACGGGAATTGGTCCCAGGTAAGGTTTTACGGCATCTGTGTAATCCCCTGAGTCTGCCGTGAATATTAGGTCCACTTGATCTACATCTTCCACTGTTCCCCACCATTCAATTCTTGTTCGATCTCCAGCTGGGATAGTTTCGGCTTGAGTGGAGATATCAGGGTTATCAAAATTAATTCCTGTTCCCTGTAAAGTTACATCGACCATTAAGTCGCCATCGGTATTGTTATGAATTACCGCTGCCAAAGCCAGGTGATCACCCGCCACCAGGAATCTTGGCGTGACCGGACGAATCAACAAATCTTTGGTGGTGACAACCTCCGCTGTTGCCTGGCCGACTTCAGTTTCTTTCGTCACACCGCGAGCTTCTGCCTGCCAGGTTGTCAGATTGTCCGGCAGGATAATTGCAACAACCGCTTCTCCGTTTTCATCTGTTTGGACATCGGCACTCCAATAGCCCGTATCCTCAAACTGGCTGCGGACAAAATAAGCTCCTGCGTCTCCTCCTCCGCCTAATCCTCCCGGGATGAATATGGTCCGGCCGGCATGGACACCGAGGGGAATTCCCATCCGGACCGCAATCGGTTGAATGCCATAAAACGCCTCTCCGATCTCTGCAGAGTTTGGATCTGCTAGAGCAAGCACAGCTTTATCAACAACAGCCAGGGTAAATTCACCTTCTAAAGGATCTCCTTTATGATCTGTGACCCGAATCGTAAATTGGACTTCTTCCCGCGGACCTAGACGCTCTGGGTCTCCCACAACCTCCACTTGCATCATTTTTGTGACCGGTTCCACCAGTAAGTTTATATATCCTTGTCGGAAATCCGGTATCCCTTCCGCATCCTGACCGATTAAGGTAACGGAAACGTATACATTGGGCGAATCTTCGTCACCAAGTGGAATTTGGATGGTTTCACCCGACGATGTCAGGCTCAGGGTTTGATAAGAGATGATTTTATGCCGTTCGACTGTGATCAAGGCTTGTGATCCCCCGGGGAATGGGTTGGGTATAAAAATTTCAGCTTTGTCTCCAGGGAGGTATAAAGCTTGATCAGCAACCAATTTTATTTTCTGGTTAGTAAGAGTTGGCCAGGCTGTTGTACCCGCACCTCCAACCCATAATGTAACTTCTGTTCGAGAATCATCGCCATAAACATCCAGTTGATAGTTGCCGGGAGTGGGGGGAGTAAAACTGAGAACAGCTTCTCCATCCCGGTTTGTGCTGAAATTTGCAGTTGTAATAGCTTCGGTTTCCCGCTGATAGGTGATCTCTCCTATAACTCCCACTTCACTCTGCCAGGAAACCCGGTTAAATACCGCTCGTAAATTCCTGACACCATTTGGTTCTTTGTTCCAATCAACAACAATTACCTCAAACTGGATTTCCTCATCCGCTTCTGCGATCCAAGCAGAGGGTTTCAGACCGATATAAAATTCGCTGGGGTGAACCAGCATCTCAGCCTGGTTGGTGACCTGGAATCCCGTTTCATCCTGGGCTGTTACGTTTAAAACATAGTTCGCCGGCAGGGTTATTTCCTGGTCATATTTATCAATATCAGATAACGGTTGTTCGATTGTCCACGCTCCCCCTGCATCTGTCTCCGCTTCACCTGAATCCATTAAAGATCCCCACTCGGAGAAGGGATTAAACCCGGGGTAGGTAAACCAATTGCTGTCCAATACTCCAACTTGATACCCCGGTAAATAGAAATTTGTCCATTCTGCGCGCAGGCTCCAAGAAATTGGCACCTCTCCAGCGGGAGCATCAAAATAATACCGGGCAGCGGCAGTTCCTTGCCAATCATCCCCTAAAAGCATTTCCTCTTTATCCAATGAAACCTGCAGATCAATCTCTGGTTTGCGGTATTCAGCAACCTGGAAAAACACCATGCCGTTATCAGTGTCCAGCTGATAATATCCCGGTTCAGCAAATGAAGAAAGCTGGTATTCCCCGTGAGCAGTACCATACACGGAGAGAGGTAAAGATACCTCTTGGTCTTCACCGCTCGGCAGGTCTATTCTTAATGTGATTTCATCTTCGACAGGAAGTTTGTACTCTCCATCTTCAACATCCCGGTGGACCAAACGATAATAAACAGTTTGTCCCGGGCGGTATATCGGTCGATCAGTATAAATATAGGTCTGTGATTGAGGAACGCCATAATCGGATCGTAATCCGAAACTATATGGTTCGGTGCCAAAAGCCCAGTTGGAGGCCGTGATCCCATAATCATCTTCTCCGGGAGTTCCAGCCACCGCATAAAAAATGCTGTCATAAAGATCAAGAGGGGGGTCGTACTCCACTTCATAAATTCCCTCCAGATCAGTGACCCCTTTATACATCACTTCTCCGCCTGTATTGTAGATGCTGATCTCCGTACCCTGGACTGGCGTCCCGGTCTCCAGATCTACAGCCCAGATCAGGATATTTTGAGGGCTGGTTTTCATCGTCAAATGCACATTGCTGACAGCCAACAGGTAAGGTGATGGATTATAAGGCAGTTCCTGTGAATATATCTGGTAGCGGTATAGACCAGGTGAAATGGCTTCTCCAATTTGATTCAGGGGAAGATTAATTTGATAACTATCGTCCCCGGGAACGTTAATAATGTGATTCCAATATTGTGAATCGGCAGGATAATATTCATCCAGAAAGGAATATCGGTTCGGTCCAAAAAAGTCGGGGTAAACATCCAGGGGAATAGTGCCAATATTAACTGAAACCTGGTATAAGTTTGTTCCATCAGCCGGGATCGCGTTCTCTACCCCGGTTAAGAAAAGTGTGTTGGTTCCCTGGGTGATAACCAGGTTGGACGGCAAGGGTTCAGTGGTGAAATTCAACGACAGCGAACCGTTTAATGAGCTGTCCCAGATATCTGAAAGTCCTTTTTTGATAACCAGGTTGTAATCCGTCAGGGGTTCAAATCCACCATAGATATCAAGAACGTTTCCTGAACCAGCCAGTGAAGAATATATATCAGTTACTTCTGGAGTAAAAACGAGGTATTCTTCGATATTCTCCAATTCAACCTGGCTGCTAAAATAGAGTGTTACTCCCTCATATATTGAAAAGGTATAGTTTTGTCCGGCAGGGATTCCAATAAATGAAAATTCTCCCACGGTTTCAAATTGCCAGCTTGTGTCCAGCTGCAGCGGAGTACCTCCGGCAGCTTTGGTCTCCCCGGGAATCATAGCCGCATATGTAGTAGATCGGTCCAATAATTGGTTCGGGATAAACTCAGCCTCCATCAAATCCTCTGACCATTCCAGATTTCCTGTGATTGAATTCCCAGTACCAGTAACCAATTGTAAGTTTTCTGCGACGCTGTCCACGTCCATGGCCTGGTTGAAGGATAAAACCAAAGATGCATCAAGAGGAATATTCGTTGCACCGGTGTAGGGACTCCAATCCAGCAGCTGCGGATAAGATGTGGAGAAGGTCCATGATCGGGAGGTTTCTGGATCGAGGTCTGCGCCGGCTGTGCTTGTCAAGGATGAAGATAGTTCTACCTGGTAGGTAGTTCCTCCCGCAAGAGCTGTCTCAGGTGTGAACATATAGGTACTGGTATTAATCCATTCACCTATCCCTGCGACAGCTGGATTGATTGTAAAGGCGGATTCCCCCGCTAAAGGCTCTCCCAGGGGAACAACAGGCTGATTAAAAGTAACCACCACTGCAGAAGCGGGATCGATCTCAATTCCACCTGGAAAAGGTAAAAAGTATGTAGCTTTAAGGGTATCCGGAGTATAGAAATCAATTTGAACTGGATCAGTGAGGGATAATCCATTAGCGGCTTTGGCAGAAATGTCCAGGTTAATTTTAAGGGTTGAATTTGGTAAAAAGGATTGATCAGGCTTAAAAACGAGGGTAGCTGGATCGCTCCAGGTAAACGATCCCGTCAACTTAGGATCACCAGATAGAGCGCCCTCAACGGAAGCTTGATCCATGGCTTGATTAAAGTAAAGAGTTATCGGCCCATCTACGGAAATAGTGCTGCCCCAGGCCGGCACGGACTCCACAATCGTGGGGGGTAAAGGCTGCGGAGTATTGGTTGGCGCAGGAGTGACAGTAGCTGTAACTTCAGAACCAAAAAATCTTTCCTGTAAACCAGCGGGGAGATTGCAGGCCAAGCTGATTACTGTAAAAAATAAAGCAGCTGCTGCCAGCAGGAGGAATATCTTCTTTTTCTGGGGAGACATCGGTCAGCTTCCTTTTTCAATACCAGCTTCAAATGGTCAGAACAGGGATTAAGAAGATTATACCCGCTTCCCTTATAATCAGATCTTTCGCCCCGGTCAATCAATGATCCCAAAAGGAGCATTTCTACCTCTGACAACAAAACACCCGGAAGTTTCGAGATCCGGGTGTTTGGATTTTGTGCTGATGGAAATACCCCGCTTAAGGGCAATATCATAAATCAGATCAACAACCCTGGAATTAATTTTGCTCTGGAACCTTGCGATCAAGCATTTGCATCTGGGAAGCGATCACTTTGGTGAAATAGCGAGTATTTCCATCTTCTTCAAAGGAATCTGTTTGCAGTCTTCCTTCTAAAAATACCAGGCTTCCCTTCTTAAGATACTCCCCACATATCTCAGCCAGCCTTTCCCAGGCTTCAATATTAAACCAATCGGTCACCTCCTGATATTCCCCGTCTTTTCCCTTCCAGCGGCGGTTTACCGCCATGCTGAAAACACAGACTTTTTTTCCACTTGGTATGTTTTTGAGTTCAGGATCACGTCCTAAATTTCCGATCAATTGAACTCGGTTCAGGCCCACCATATTTCCCTCCTTATAAGATATAATTGATAGGCGTTATACTTCTCAGTGTAGCCTAAATGCTTGATATTTGTCAAGTATACATTACTGTAACATAGTTTCTTTGTAATTATTAGGGCGCCAATAAGTCTCTCTTTTGAATACAAAAAGGAACAAAAAAGCTCTCATGTACATAGCAATAGAAGGTGCGATTGGTGTCGGAAAAACAACTCTCTCTCGTTTATTGGCGTCTCGTTTTCAAGCAGATCTCCTTCTGGAAGTATTTGAGGAGAATCCTTTCCTGGCAGATTTTTACTCCGACCGGGATACATATGCTTTTCAAACTCAGATTTTCTTTTTGTTGAGCCGATATCACCAACAGCAGGATGTGCCGACCGCATTAACTACCGGTAACAGCCTGATCGCTGACTATACTTTTGAGAAAGATGCCTTATTCGCCCGCTTGAATTTAACCGGCGACGAGCTGGATACTTATTTCAGGGTTCACTATGCCCTGGCTGAAAAACTCGCCCTTCCAGACCTGATTGTTTACTTGCAGGCTGAAACCTCTGTCCTGATGCAGCGCATCGCGCATAGAGACCGCCCGTACGAAAGAAATATGGATCAAGAATACATTGAGGACCTCAATCGAGCTTATGATGAGTTCTACAGCGAAGACCATAGTGGCGCACCGGTCCTAAGAATTAACACCAACGAGCTTAACTATGTCGCCAAAGAACAAGACCTGGATTGGGTTGAAACTCGGATTCGGCAAACCCTAAAATTGCATCCGTATCAAACTCAATTTTTTAACAAGGCATAACCAGAAGAAGGGATAAGAATTAAATGCGCTTTACGCCGGAGATCCTCCGTAAACACGCTCAACTGCTGGTTGATAAGGAAACCAAAAATAACCGGGGTATCCTGGCTGCTTATCTGCGGGGATCTCTGCTCTATGGTTCTCCTCTTCTTGGAGGAGCAGGGGATATTGATCTGGTATTCATCCATACCTATCCCCCTGAAAAGACCAACGAGATCAGACAACTGACTCCGGAAATCCAATTTGATATCGAACACCACGATCAACTGCTGTACCAGAGTCCCAGAGATTTAAGGGTAGATCCCTGGCTTGGCCCTGCGCTTCATGATGCTGTACCGCTTTATGACCCCAGGCATTTCCTAGACTATACGCAAGCTGGTGTCCGCAGTAACTTCTCTTTTCCAGATAATATCCTGGCCAGAACCAGACCATTAATTGATGATGCCCGCCAGTTCTGGATGGATCGACAGGTAAAATCATCCCAGGACATCCTCATTGAAATCCCGGCTTTCCTGGATGCTCTCAGTAAAACACTAAACGCCGTAGCACTTCTGACAGGACCGCCACTTCCGATTCGGAGGCTTGGTATCCTATTCCCCGAAAAAGCCTCCCTGGCAGGCGCTCCTGGTTTAGCGATTGCGTTCACGCACTTACTGGGAGGAATAACCATTTCAGAGAAAACCCTTCAGGACTGGTTAAGCCATTGGGATATTGCCCTGAACTCTCTTCAGGAAAACATCGTTCCAGCCCCTCTTCTTTTCCAGCGAAAAATTTATTTTCTAGCAGCTCTTGAAGCGATCCTTAAAGGTGCTAAACCAACTGATGCTTTATGGCCGTTACTAATCACCTGGACAGAAGCTATAGCGGCGCAGCCAGACCAACTCCAATTGCAGCCTGCCTGGAAAAAGGCTCTCACCACACTTGGTTTTGCAGGGAAAGATTACCAGGTCCGGTTGGCTGCTTTCGATGGTTATCTTGATACTTGCGAATCGTTGATTATTGGGGAAGAGTGAATCTCTAAACGATCAGGAATGCTTTTTTGGCAGCACTACCCGGAAGGTGGCTCCCTCTCCAAGTCCTTTGCTCTCGGCCCAGATCCTTCCTCTATGCAGTTCAACCAGCTCCCGCGCAATTGAAAGACCCAATCCTAAGCCCCCATACCTGCGGGTCATATGGTCGTCTTCCTGGTAAAAGACCTCAAAGATTTTTTCCAGCGAATCCGGTGAGATACCCCTCCCGGTATCAGAGATAGAGACCATTATCTCTTCCTTCCGGTCATCAATCGTCAACTGGATTGTTCCCTCTACAGGTGTATACCGGATCGCATTGAGCAGCAAGTTCACAAAGACCACACTCATTTTTGGGAGATCTAATGAAATTTGAATTGGATCATCCGGCATCTGATAATCCACAATATTATCTTCCTTGCTTACTGTCGCCCTGACCTCTTCCCGGGCAAAGTCGATCACACGTTGGAGAGTTGTATCGCTGAAATCTAAATCAGCTTCGCCAGTATATAGCAAGTTCATGTTGGCGATATCATCCAGAACCGCTCTTAATTTTGAGGATGCTTTTAAGATGGATTCTGCCAGAGGTTTATTCTCTTCAATTGCATCTTCGTGAAGAAGGGTTGCGTACCCTAGGATATTTCCCAGCGGGGTTCGCAGCTCGTGGGATGCAACCGACATCAGATCCCGCTTTAACTTATCTGCTTGGCTCAATTCGACATTGGCTTTTTGCAGAGCTTGAATTAGCCCGGCATTATGAATAGAGATAGCAGCTTGCGAAGCTACAACCAGCAGCAGAGATACGTCAAAATCAGTAAACTCTCCTTCTTTTTTATTAAGCGCTTCAATCACGCCGGTTACACGGTCTTTGATCCTCATCGGAGCCCCTAGCAAGGAATCCACTTGAAAGCCAACTTCGTCACCTACTTCGTTATAATGGCGGGGATCGTCCTGGGTGCTGTTTATTACCAGGTGCCGGTTCTCAGTAAAGATCGTTCCTGCCAGACTGTTAACCAGCGGAACTGGAATTTTTTCCAATTCATCTATATTCCCACTGGTCGTTGCTGCAAACCTCAATTCCTTTTCCCGTTCATCATACAGCAAGATGGATACTCCGCCGCATTCCAGAAGATCAGCAGCTGTGTCAAGAATATTCTTTAACAGAATATCCGGTTTTAAGGTGGAATTCAAAATGGCACTGATTTCTACCAGCTGGACTACTTTTTGGGTTTTATTCCGGACTTCCTGTTCAGAAATGGATGAGGTCAGGTCGGTAAACATAATAGAAGGTTTTTCCTTTGAAATAGTTTTGGCTGGTTAATTATAGTCTACTGGGTATTGTTTTTCCTACTATTTTTGATAGCCAATACAGATTAATCCTCATACCTTGATTCGTCCAGTAATTTTTGAAACCCCTGATCGTCAAGCGGTGTCACTACCCCGCGGGTATCTGCGTTAATAAACTTTTTTTCTGCTTGCTCCAATTGGGACTGGGAAGCTCTGGCCCGGAGACTGATTTTTTCACAGTGCGGACAGCGTACCAATTTACCAATCGCCAAATTCGGCGAAAAGATTGATCTCCCAAAAGGTAGTTCACATCGGGGACAAACTGCTCCGCCTGCCGGCCCATATTTACCTATTACAAACTCCTTTTTTCGAATTGCCAGCACAGATACTCCCAACCCAAGAACTGTAGCACCTGCAGTGAATATCAGGATGGGCACAATTAATCTCTGAGTTTGTGACCAGGCTTGATCTGAAGACAACAGTACTTTTGAGATTTGATTTGACTGCACCGATATTCCATTGGAAAGTGTGCCAACGGCATAAAATGTATGCTCACCATCCGGGAAATTACTTGTATGAAATTTATATTCATAGGGTTCCTGGCTAATCGGCGCAATCAACTCTCCATCAAGATAAAAATCCACGGTTTCCAAATCAGCTACTGGATCACGAATCTTTAAAGTAAAATTCCCCTGGATTTCTCTCATCCCTCCATAGCCGAAATTACGAATCAACGCTAGCTCAATTTTTGGATCGGATTCCTGAGCATAAACACTGACGGGCATAAAAAGAACTACCACTACCAACAAAGGTACTATTCGTCTTCTGATTT
>RCNB010001988.1_pt1 | contig 12659 bp, 14 predicted proteins | sample 2041321 | NCBI WGS metagenome assembly RCNB01 (sample SAMN09708232, study PRJNA481090) | Marine sediment metagenome, whole genome shotgun sequencing project. | reverse complement strand
GCTGTCTTGACGGTTTCACCTTTAATTTCTAGTAAGAATAAAGAATTACTTGATAAATTACAATTTAGAATTCAATCAGTTTTAAAAGGTAGACAATCGCGCTATGTATTGATGAATGCCCCAAACGATAAATTAAAAGAGATTATGGCGGTATTGCCCGGTATGCGAAGTCCAACCGTTTTACCCTTAGCGGAAAAAGGTTGGAGTTCTGTTCATTCTGTAATCAATAAAAATGAATTTTGGGAAATTATCGATGAACTTAAATTGAAAGGAGCACAAGGTATTCTAGTATGTCCAATTGAAAAAATGGTACTCTAATGAAAATCATTAATAATCCACAGAGAAAAGATTGGCAAGAATTGCTAGAACGACCCACCCAAACAGTTGAAGATATCGAAGCTACGGTAGCTCAAATATTTGATGAAGTACAAGAAAAAGGTGACCTTGCTATTGCCAAGTACACATCATTTTTTGATGGTGTTTCAATAGAAAATATCGTGGTAAGTCGCAAAGAAATTGATAACGCTGATACTAAAGTTTCTGATGAATTAAAAGAAGCTATTATGTTAGCAAAGAGTAATATAGAAATATTTCATACAGCTCAAAAAACAACTAAGATTAGTGTAGATACTACCGTAGGTGTTACCTGCTGGCAAGAGAAAAGAGCCATTGAAAAAGTAGGCCTATATATCCCAGGAGGTACAGCGCCTTTATTTTCTACAGTGCTCATGCTAGCAATACCTGCAGGCATTGCTGGTTGTAAAGAAATTGTACTATGCTCACCACCAGATAAAAATGGCGCTATTCATCCTGCTATTTTATATGCGGCTAAATTATGTGGTGTATCGAAGATTTATAAAGTTGGCGGTATACAAGCCATTGCTGGGATGACGTTTGGAACCAATGACATTCCAAAAGTTTCTAAAATATTTGGCCCAGGCAACCAATTCGTGACTGTTGCCAAACAATTGGCCACTAAATACGGCGTTGCAATTGATATGCCAGCCGGACCTAGTGAACTTTTAGTAGTAGCAGATGATACTGCAGATGCTGCTTTTGTAGCATCTGATTTATTGAGTCAAGCAGAGCACGGTATTGATAGCCAAGTTATTCTAGTATCAACTTCACAAAATATGCTTACGAACGTAGCTATTGAAATATCGAAGCAAATCGAAGAACTACCTAGAAAAGCAATAGCTGAAAAGGCCATTGAAAACTCTAGACTGATCTATGTAGATAACGATAAGACTGCATTAGAACTCATTAATGAATATGGCCCCGAGCATTTTATTATTTGTACCGAAAATGAAGCGTTTTATATTGATGGAATTGTGAACGCAGGCTCGGTTTTTATTGGGAATTATACGCCTGAAAGCGCAGGCGATTATGCATCAGGAACCAATCATACACTACCAACCAATGGTTTTTCAAAAGCTTATTCTGGCGTAAACTTAGATAGTTTTATGAAAAGTATGACTTTTCAAAAAATTACAAAAGAAGGCTTACAAAAAATAGGAAGTGCAATCGAAATTATGGCAGAAGCAGAGGGTTTACAAGCGCATAAAAATGCCGTTTCGTTACGTTTAAATAATTTGACCAATGAATAGTTTTAATCTAGATAGTTTAGTTAGAAAAAATGTATTAGGATTAAAGCCTTATTCTTCAGCACGTGATGAATTTAAGGATTTTAATACTGACATGATTTTTTTAGACGCCAATGAAAATCCGTTTGAAAATGGTGTGAATCGTTATCCTGATCCGCAGCAACGAAGTCTTAAATCTTTATTATCAACCCAAAAAGGTATTCCTCAAGAACAGCTTCTATTAGGTAATGGTAGCGATGAAGTATTAGATTTAATTTATCGTGTTTTTTGTGAACCAAATCGAGACAATATCATCACTTTACCACCTACATATGGCATGTATAATGTCTTGGCAGAAACGAATGCTATAACGAACAAAGAAGTATTATTAACGACTGATTTTGAAATCGATACTAAATCTATTTTTGAAGCTATTGATAAGAACACAAAGTTGATATTTATTTGCTCACCTAATAATCCAACCGGAAATTCGTTTGCTTCGAAAAATATTGTGCTCTTATTACAAAACTTTAATGGGATCGTTGTGATTGATGAAGCATATATTGATTTTTCAGAGGAAGAAAGTTGGTTAAAGCGATTGAATCAATTTCCAAACTTAATAGTAACGCAAACCTTATCGAAAGCTTATGGTTTGGCAGGAATTCGTTTAGGGATATGCTATGCTTCACAAGCTATCATTCATTTTTTGAATAAGATTAAAGCACCATATAACGTCAATGAATTGACTCAGAATAGAGCTTCGCAACGCTTAGCAAGTTATCAGAGGGTACAGCAGGAAGTTGTAAAAATCGTTGAAGAGCGCAATGACTTGATTGCATCTTTTAAAAATATTCCTTTTATTAAAAAGATATATCCAACAGATGCTAATTTTATTCTGGTAAAAGTAGATAATGCAGACAAACGATATAGCGAATTGATTCAAAAAGGAATTGTTATTAGAAATCGATCTACACAGCCCTTGTGTGAAAACACATTACGTTTTACCGTGGGTACAGTTGATGAGAATAAACAATTATTAAAAGTTTTAAATGAAATAAGCTGATATGAAGAAAGTACTTTTTATAGATAGAGATGGTACCATGATTAAGGAACCAGCAGACGAACAGATTGACTCATTTGAAAAGTTGATTTTTTATCCCAAAGCAATTTCAGCTTTGCGCAAAATTTCTCATGAATTAGACTATGAATTGGTGATGATCACGAATCAAGATGGTTTAGGTACAGCAATTTATCCTGAGAATACATTCTGGCCTGTGCATAATTTTATATTACAAACTTTTAAAAATGAAGGTGTTAATTTTGATGAAGTTTTCATCGACAAAACATTTGCTAAAGAAAATGCTCAAACGCGAAAACCCAATACAGGTTTGTTGACAAAGTATTTCTCTGATTTATATGATTTAGAAAATTCTTATGTCATTGGTGATCGCTTAACGGATATTGAATTGGCTAAAAATTTGAATGCCAAAGGTGTTTTTATCAATGATCAAACAGAATTAGGTACAGAAGAAATTACAATTAAACGGGAAGATTTAGCTCCATATATTGCTTTAGAAACCAACGATTGGAATCGTATCTATGAATTTCTAAAATTGCAAGATCGTACAGCAGAAATATCGAGAAAAACAAACGAAACAGCTATCCATATTCAGTTGAACCTTGACGGAACTGGAAAAAGTAATATCAGCACAGGTTTAGATTTCTTTGACCATATGTTAGATCAAATTGCGCGTCATGGTCAAATGGATTTAGACATCACCGTAAAAGGAGATTTAGAAGTAGACGAACATCATACTATAGAAGATACCGCCATAGCCATGGGAGAAGTGTTTGCAAAGGCTTTAGGTAATAAATTAGGAATTGAACGTTACGGGTTTTGCTTACCAATGGATGATTGTTTAGCGCAAGTCGCGATAGATTTTGGAGGTAGAAATTGGTTGGTATGGGATGTGGAATTTAAACGTGAAATGATTGGCAAAATGCCGACTGAAATGTTTTTTCATTTTTTTAAGTCATTTACAGATGGTGCTAAGGCAAATTTAAATATTAAAGCAGAAGGCACGAACGAACATCATAAGATTGAAGCTATTTTTAAAGCCTTTGCAAAAGCAATCAAAGTTGCAGTGAAAAGAGACCCAGAGAAAATGATTTTACCAAGTACTAAAGGGATGCTATAATGAAGATTGTTATTATTGATTACGGAGCTGGAAATATAAAAAGTATTCAATTTGCTATTCAACGCTTGGGTTATGAGGCTATCTTGAGTGATGATGCTAAAGAAATAATCGCAGCCGATAGTGTGATTTTTCCTGGGGTTGGTGAGGCAAGTAATGCCATGCAAAAATTGCACGCTACAGGTTTAGATACATTAATTCCTAACTTAAAACAACCGGTATTAGGTATTTGCTTAGGCATGCAATTGATGTGTCGTTATTGCGAAGAAGGAAATACTCAGGGATTAGGCATATTTCATGATGACATTTTAAAATTTGATCACGGAGTGAAAGTGCCGCAAATTGGATGGAATGAGATTTCAAACTTGAAATCAGCACTTTTTGAAGGCATAGTAGAAAATGAATATATGTATTTGGTTCATAGTTATTACGCACCTCTTTGTAATGAGACGATAGCAACTAGCCATTATGGACTAGAGTATTCAACAGCATTGCGAAAGGATAATTTTTATGGTGTTCAGTTTCACCCAGAAAAGAGTAGTATGGCAGGAGCAAAGGTCCTGGAAAATTTTTTAAACTTAAAAGGTTAAATAGTTGCAATGAGAATAATTCCAGCAATAGATATCATAGACGGTAAATGCGTTCGCCTATCAAAAGGGGATTATAATACAAAGAAGATTTATAATGAAAATCCGCTTGAAGTAGCCAAAAAATTTGAGGATAATGGTATTCAGTACCTTCATTTAGTTGACCTTGATGGAGCAAAAGCAAGTCATATTGTTAATTATAAGGTGCTAGAAAAAATAGCGTCTAAAACAAGCTTATCGATTGACTTTGGTGGTGGCTTAAAATCAGATGAGGATTTGAAAGTAGCCTTTGAATCGGGAGCCAATCAAATAACAGGGGGTAGTATTGCGGTCAAGAATCCTACAATTTTTAAAAGTTGGATTTCAAAATATGGAGCTGAAAAGATCATTTTAGGCGCTGATGCTATGAATGAAAAAGTTGCAATTAGTGGCTGGCTAGAAGAGAGTAAGGAAGAATTAATTCCATTCATTCAAAATTATCAAAAAGAAGGAATTCAATCTGTAATATGTACAGATATTGCTAAAGACGGCATGTTAGAAGGACCATCGTTTGATTTATATAAAAAAATAATTAAAGAATGTCATTCTCAGCCTTTGGAAGCATCACAATTACAATTAATCGCTTCTGGTGGTATCTCAACTTTTGATGAATTGCCAAAGTTGGCCGAAATCGGTTGTGAAGCAACAATTATAGGTAAGGCTATTTATGAAAATAGAATTAGCTTAAAGCAGTTAAAAGAATATATACTAAATAGTTAATAGCATGTTGACGAAGAGAATTATACCGTGCTTAGATATAAAAAACGGTAGAACGGTGAAAGGAGTCAATTTCGTAAATTTACGAGATGCAGGGGATCCAGTAGAATTGGCAAAAATGTATGCAGCCAATGGGGCTGATGAATTAGTTTTTTTAGATATTTCTGCAACAGAAGAGCGAAGAAAAACATTAATTGATTTAGTGTTAAGTGTTGGAGAACAGGTTAATATACCTTTTACTGTTGGTGGAGGAATTTCATCTATTGACGATGTTGCTGTTTTATTGAAATGTGGAGCCGATAAAGTTTCTATCAATTCTTCAGCTGTAAAACGCCCAGAACTCATCAATGAACTGTCTGGTAAATTTGGTAATCAATGTATCGTTGTTGCTATTGATGCCAAACAAATTGATGGACAATGGAAAGTACACTTAGTAGGAGGTAAGGTTCCTACAGCATTAGATCTTTTTGAGTGGGCAAAAGAAGTAGAACAACGTGGCGCCGGAGAAATATTATTCACGTCTATGGATCATGATGGTACCAAAGATGGTTTTGCTAATGAAGCCTTAGCTAGGCTATCCTCTGAGCTCAATATACCAATTATTGCCTCGGGTGGGGCTGGTAACATAAAACATTTTATAGATACTTTTATAGACGGAAAGGCAGATGCAGCATTGGCAGCGAGTGTGTTTCACTTCAAAGAAATAGAGATTAATACGTTAAAACAAACATTACGGGATCATAGCATCCCTGTTCGATTATAACAAATCTGTCATTCCAGCGAAAGCGGAATTCCAGAAATAAAGAATAAGCTAATTAGAATCCGTATCCCTTATGGGATGACCAATAAATTATGAAAATAAACTTCAATAAAAATAACGACGGTTTAGTACCAGTTATTATTCAGGATAATGTTACAAAGAACGTGTTGATGTTAGGCTATATGAACAAAGATGCGTACGAAAAAACATTGCAGACTAACAAAGTTACTTTCTATAGTCGTACCAAGCAGCGCTTATGGACAAAAGGTGAGGAAAGTGGTAATTTTTTAAACCTTGTTGATGTTAAGGTAGATTGTGATGAAGATACCTTATTGATTCAAGCAAAGCCAGTCGGCCCTACATGTCATAAAGGACCTGATACTTGCTGGAATGAAAAAAATAAGCAGCAGTATGGTTTTTTATCTCACCTAGAGTCAATTATACAAAATAGGAAGGACAATAAGGACGATGAGGACTCATATGTAGCCTCTTTATTTAGACTAGGCATGAATAAGATTGCTCAAAAAGTAGGCGAAGAAGCTATAGAAGTTGTTATTGAGGCCAAAGATGACAATGAGGAACTGTTTTTAAATGAAAGTGCTGATTTATTGTTTCATTATTTAATTCTTTTAAGGGCTAAAGGTTATGATCTGGATGATATTGTGAAAGTATTAGAAGCAAGGCATTAATTAACATTTTGTTATCATTTCGTTATCATTTTTGTCCTTATTTTTAACCTATGAAGAACACCTTTCAAAAAGGGTGGCGTTTCGAGAATTATGAAGCTCCAAATAAGTCACCTTTTGATAAATTATTCGAAATTTTTCAAGAACTCATAACGCATACTTCTGGTGATGTTGATGAGGCGCTCGACTGGTTAGCTCAACTCGACAAAGAATACGAATTGACGACAGATGAATACACACTAGATGATTTTATCGAAGATCTTAAGAAAAAAGGGTATTTACGTGAAGAAATAGATCCGCAAGAGGGTAGTGGTTTGGCTATCACAGCAAAAACTGAACGGTCTATTCGCAAAAAGGCATTAGATCAAATTTTCGGAAAATTAAAGCGTAGTGGTTTAGGAAATCATAAATCAAAAACGATTGGTCAAGGAGACGAACATACCGGTGAATATCGAAATTATCATTTTGGAGATGGGCTCGACAGGATTTCAATGACTGAAAGTATCAAAAATGCACAAATTAATAACGGAATTGGCGATTTTGTGCTGAATGAAAACGACTTGGTTGTCGAAGAAACAAATTTCAAGGCACAGATGAGTACGGTATTGATGATTGATATCAGTCATAGTATGATTTTATATGGAGAAGATAGAATAACACCCGCAAAGAAGGTGGCCATGGCACTAGCAGAGTTAATTACAACGCGATATCCAAAAGATACTTTAGATATATTGGTGTTTGGTAATGATGCCTGGCCGATAGCGATAAAAGATTTACCATATTTAAAAGTAGGCCCATATCATACCAATACTGTAGCAGGGTTGCAATTGGCTATGGATATGCTTCGAAGAAAACGAAATACCAATAAGCAAATATTTATGATTACTGATGGTAAACCTAGTTGTATGCATTTGCCTGATGGACAGTACTATAAGAATAGTAATGGGCTAGATCAGTACATCGTTGAGAAATGTTATAATATGGCGAGTCAGGCTCGAAAGCTACACATACCAATTACAACATTCATGATAGCACAAGATCCATATTTAATGCAGTTTGTGCGTCAATTTACACAAGCAAATCAAGGCAAGGCATTTTATACAGGTATAAAAGGTTTGGGAGAAATGATTTTTGAAGATTATGAACAAAATAGGAAAAAACGATTGAAGGGATAGAGAATTGCTACTGGCTACCAGCTATTAGAAAAATATAAATACTAGTATCAGCTAAAGGCAAAATGCCAATAGCTAAAAGCATAAATAAATGAATATAGAGAATATTAAAACATTAGGTGATTTAAAAAAGATTGGATATCAAAGTAAATCTATTAAAGATGAGTTAAGAGAAAACCTCATTGCTAAAATCAAGTTGAAAGAGAATGTTTTTAAAGGTGTTTGGGGCTATGAAAACTCTGTAATACCCGAGTTAGAAACGGCGATTCTTTCACGACATAACATTAATTTGTTGGGATTGCGTGGGCAAGCAAAAACGCGATTAGCGCGTCTGATGGTTCATTTATTAGACGAATATATTCCCGTAGTTGAAGGATCGGAAATCAATGATGATCCGTTTCGACCATTATCACGCTATGCGATCGATTTAATTGAACGTATGCAAGATGAAACGCCAATTACTTGGTTACACCGAAATGATCGTTTTTATGAAAAATTAGCTACCCCTGATGTTACTGTAGCCGATTTAATTGGTGATGTAGACCCTATAAAAGCAGCAAATCTGAAACTGAGTTATGCGGATGATCGCGTGATTCATTTCGGAATGATACCGAGGGCCAACAGATCAATTTTTGTAATTAATGAATTACCCGATTTACAAGCACGCATTCAGGTTTCTCTATTTAATATTTTACAAGAAGGAGACATTCAGATTAGAGGGTTTAAATTACGTTTACCATTAGATTTACAATTTGTGTTTACTGCGAACCCAGAAGATTATACCAATAGAGGAAGTATTGTAACGCCTTTAAAAGATAGAATTGGTTCGCAAATACTAACACATTACCCAGAATCAATTGATATCGCGCAGAAAATCACAAACCAAGAAGCAAATACAGATAAATCTCAATTAGAGAAGATTCATGTGCCTGCTATTGCTAAAAAGCTCATAGAACAGATTAGTTTCGAGGCTAGGGAAAGTGAATATGTTGATGTGAAAAGTGGTGTTAGTGCAAGAATGAGTATTACTATTTTTGAAAACTTATTAAGTACTGCAGAACGTAGAAGTATATTGACTTCTGATAACGAAACATCGGTTCGACTATTAGATTTTATGGGTATAATACCTTCCATTACAGGTAAAGTAGAGCTTGTATATGAAGGTGAGCAGGAAGGGGCCTCTTTCGTTGCACAACGGCTGCTTGCAGATGCTATAAAAACCTTGTTTACTGACTATTTTCCAGAAATACAGAAATTGCAACAAAAAGACGAAACTACACCATATGATGAAATTATCGAATGGTTTTTTGAAGAGAGTAATTTTGAATTGCTCGATGACATGACGAATGAAATGTATAGATCTGAACTTGATAAAATTGGCCCCTTGTCTAAATTATTAGACAAACACCAACCAGAGATGCTTGAAAAAGATCGTTACTTTTTGAAAGAATTTGTCTTATGGGCATTGGTTGAACATAAAAAACTCAATAAAAGTCGATTTACTAAAGGGTATAAGTTTAGTGATCTGTACGGCAGTTACATAAACGATTTATAAAATAAAAAAAGCTACTATAAAAAGTAGCTTTTTTTATTTTAAGCAGAATTAAGATACCCAATGTTTATTGGTACTGATTTTTGAAAACCTAATAAGTAGAATTCCAATCAATAAGGTCATTATTGGCATTGCGATGGCTCCAGGACCATATACTTCTAATGCACCACTCATAAATATGTTATAGATGAGCTGTACTATGATACCTATTAATGATACTATAAAAATAGGCTTTGCCCATTTTTTTCTTAGTAACATGCCTATACAACCTAGAAAGCCCCCAAAAACGGCTAGAGCAAAAGCCCCAGTTGCCCATGCAGGCGTATTGCTAACTATTTCCAATTGTTCTGCGGTATACATGGCCTTGAAGGCCTCTGTATTATATGCTTGTTGCAAATACATATACACGCCTGCACCGTTCCATAAAAGAGCGACGGCACTTACGCCCCAAAACCATATGGGTGGTTTTCTTGTAAATTGATCATTCATACTAATAATGTTTAGTTAATTGGTTATTAATCAATTAAAAGTATGAATTTTTTACGAATATGTATAAAACGAGTTAGATTCAAGCTCAATATTGATAAAAGTATTTTTAAACTCCATATATTTGAGTGTAAAATATGAGCACATGGTAACAATGATCCCTAATGAAATATTCTCGTTTTTTAAAAAATTAGAAAAGAACAACAATAGAGACTGGTTTAATGAACATAAACCTATTTTTAAAGCACTAGAAACGGATTTAAAAAAATTTTATACTTCGGCTTTCGAAAATTTACAGAAACACGATGATGTTGATAAGCTAAAGGTCTTCCGTATTTATAGAGATGTACGCTTCTCAAAGAATAAAGTGCCATATAAAACACATTTTGGAGGTTCATTCGGTAGAACAAAACCCCGCTTACGCGGAGGCTATTATATACATATTTCCCCTAATAACGAATCGTTTATTGCTACAGGGTTTTGGGAGCCACATAAAGATGATTTGTTGCGTATTCGTAAAGAATTAGAGTTAGATGCTGATGAGCTTAGAAAGATAATAAGTGCCAAAAAATTTCAAAATGTTTGGGGAAATTTAGTTGGTGACGAAGTAAAAACTGCACCTAAAGGTTTTAGTAAGGAGCATACTGATATTGATTTAATTCGAAAAAAGCAATTTATTTTCACTAAGAAATTCACCGATGAACAAGTCGTTTCATCTGAATTTATAAACGAAGTAGATAAGGGCTTTAAAACGATTCGTCCTTTTTTTGATTATATGAGTGAGGTGTTAACAACAGATTTAAATGGTGTATCGTTAATAGATGAATAACAGGTATATACGCTAAAAAATAACACCAATTTTGGAGTCTTATGAGGAGACCCAAAACAATATTTTTAGTTTTCTATTTAAGCAATAGTAAAAATTAAATAGCCAATAAATTCTCTGATTTTTCGAATAACTGGACTTGATCTTTCAATCTTTCAATTAGAATATTCATCATTCGTTTATTCAATGCTGAAGAATTTTCAATGTAAACTGCGTATTCTTCGACTGTAAATTGACCCATAACCATTCCCTTCAAGGAATTTCTAAATTTTATATTCTTCTGAACGGCATTTTCAATATACTTCATCTTATTTTCAAGTGATAGATCATAAAAAACACTTTTATACTTCTGTATATAATTGTCAAAAACAGCAATAAAAAGGTCATTTTGTAATTTAATGATAGGTCGCAATGTTTGATTTTGAAAACGTTCACCGTCAGACATGTTTGATGCAACTAATGCTGACGAAATAATTGGACGGGAATTTAGCAGGTGTTCTTTTCTTGAATTCATAGCATTTCGATTTATTTAAAAGTAAGGATTGTCTATATTTAATTTGAAATAATCTCACATAGTTTTAAACGAACTTATTAACTATTTATAATGAAATTAAGGAAAGTTGATCATCCTGAACTTATAGATTTTACCTTACCTCATGGGGTTCCTAATACGAAAGGGCTTATTCTCGTAATAAAAAATTACTACTAATATAAGTGTGTGTTGGTTGTCAAAGTAGAATAGGGCAGACTTCAAGGGATTATACCCGCAAGGCACAAAAGATGATTTGATATCCAATGCATCTCAATTTGGCAGTATTGAGTTAGACGTTACTTTATATCGTTATTTTTCGTGTCAACAATTTGTTGGCATTTGGTATTTATAGCTTAAGGACTTGATGAAGACCATAGCACCTATTTGAAGTTTTTGTACTTTAGCTAATTAGTTATTGAAATCGCAAATGGCACCAGAAGACAAAGTTTCTTTTCAACATTCTTTTAGAGTAGAAGCACAGCATATAGACGAATTAAATCATGTTAATAACGTGGTATACCTTCAATGGGTACAAGAAATTGCATATATGCATTGGGATGCCTTGGCCAACGAAGCGATGAAAGAAGCAAACGTATGGGTGGTGCTTCGACATGAAATAGATTATTTAGGCCAGGCTTATTTGAATGATGATATTGTTGTTTACACTTGGATAGATAAAACCTTAGGTGTTAAGTCAACCAGAATCGTTGAAACCTATCTTAAAGGCATCATTGTTGCCAAATCTAAAACCACCTTTTGTTTGTTGGATAGCAAAAGTTTAAAGCCCAAACGAATCAATGAAGATATATTACGATTATTTACGAAAGTGTGTTAAGCCTTACTCTGTATCTCTTTTGCAATCTTTTGGCACTCATCCAATACTCGTAATAGATTACCACTCCATAGTTTTGCTATTTGGTCTTCAGTATACCCACGTTTCACCAATTCAAGCGTTACATTAAAGGTTTCGGAAGCATCATTCCAACCTTCAATACCACCACCACCGTCGAAATCTGAGCTAATGCCTACATGCTCAACTCCTATTTTCTCTACTAAATAATCAATATGATCTATATAGTCAGCTACATTAACAGCAGGAGGGAAGCCATCTATAGTTTTTGCCTTATGGTTAGCCAAGCCCACCACTTTTTGATAATACTCAAAAAAGGCCTCTTGTTCATTCGTATCTAAGGCCATAATTTCTTTTCGTGAGTCATACCATTTTACACCTAGTGAATCGGCAATCTGACGATTTATCGCTTGCAACGCAGCATCACGCGCTTCTACTTTTTGAGCATTTACATATGAATTCAAGGCAACTGTCTGAACAACGCCACCATTTTCTTTTATCCACATTAACTGTTCATCATCTAAATTTCGGCTATGATTGCATAAAGCTCTAGCAGATGAATGAGACGCAATGACAGGTGATTTAGAAAGTGCTATCATTTGTTTAATTGCTTCTTTTGAAGGATGAGAAATATCAACCATCATTCCATATCTATTCATTTCAGAAATCACTTC
>RCNB010003436.1_pt1 | contig 12662 bp, 13 predicted proteins | sample 2041321 | NCBI WGS metagenome assembly RCNB01 (sample SAMN09708232, study PRJNA481090) | Marine sediment metagenome, whole genome shotgun sequencing project. | reverse complement strand
CTATTATTCAACACAAAGAAATTTGTCAAGGGAAAAGTTGTTGTTAGGTCTTTTGACAAGGCTACAGTCAAAACAAGGACCTGAAAATTTAAAATAATTATCAGTTTTTATTGCTATAACTATTCATAAAGAAAATATATTTTTCATTAGATTCGCATTGGGGTGTTGCTTAAATATTTCTTGACAATTTCGAATCTAAATAATACGCAATCTCGGCTGAACAAAATTCTGATATGTCTTTCAATGGCTCGAAACGGGCCATTTTTATTGCTATTAGCCGTTATAGTTGGCTTATTCGGGAGGGTGGAAATGACCGAAGCTTCTCTTATAGATTATATGTATATATTTCTTTTCCTTATCGTCGGTTTTGTCGGAGGATTTGCACCGTTCATTGTTAACTGGTTCATACGTCCGAAAAGAACCCATCTGAAAAAATCACTAGATACATATGAATGCGGGATGGATACTTACGGCAAAGCCTGGGACTATCGTTACGGCATTTCATATTATCTTTACGCCCTCATCTTTCTGGCCTTTGATGTTGATATTTTATATCTGTTCCCGGTTGCGACATATTTTGACAAGGTTTCTGGTGCTCGCGGCGTGATAGAAATTTTTATCTTTATCGGTATCTTAACCCTGGCGATTATTTATGCATGGGCTAAAGGAGTCTTTACATGGGAGAGGAAAATAAAAGTTCTTTAATTAAGCCCGATTTAAAGTCCTATACGGAACGGGTTAAGGCTGAATGCTATATTGCTGTTTCCGACGGCGGTGTAAACCTTGACGCCGGACCATTAATGCGCATGGGCCTGACCGACAAACTGTTAAAATTGTGCCAGGCGAATTCCCTATGGCCCATGACGTTCGGGATCGCCTGCTGCGCCATCGAGATGATGGGAACCGGTATGGCACGGTTCGACATCTCCCGTTACGGATCAGAGGTCTTCCGTCCCTCCCCCAGACAGTCCGATCTGATGATCGTCGCCGGTACGGTTAACCGGAAACTGGCTCCTGTTTTGCTCACGTTATATGAGCAGATGCCTTCTCCGAAATGGGTTATCGCTTTGGGCAACTGCGCAATTTCCGGAGGTCCATTCAGTGTAAAGGAAAACTATAATGTTATCGAAGGGGTTGATAAGCTTATACCGGTGGATGTGTATGTTCCAGGCTGTCCCCCCCGGCCGGAAGGTCTATTGGAAGGCATCCTGAAGCTTCAGGAAAAGATTACGGGTGTCCGTCATCCCATACCCCAGAATCGCCATCCGGATTCTCCCCAGAGGAAAGTCAAGGGATTGGAGTTATGATCGAGACATGTGAAGATTTCAAAAATAACGTGCTGAATCTTGGGGTTGATGTCACGGAGACCGACTTTAATCAGCGAGGGTATCATCTGGAAGTTGCGTTGACATTGAATACGGTTCGCGAGTTTGCCCAAAAAGCGTATGAGCACGGATTTTACCTGGTTTTCGTAACAGGATTTCATGTCCTGCCCGAGGAAAAGGAGGGTGTCAAATTTTCCGGACTGGAGGTAGTCTACCAGTTCGCAAGATATGACCGGCTTTGTCGCGTTAAAGCACGAGTTTCCGTGTCCGAGGACATGACCGTTCCCAGCATATGCCATATCTACCAGGGAGCAAACTGGCATGAAAGGGAAACCCATGATTTTTACGGGATAATATTCAGCGGCCATCCCAATCTTGAGCCGCTTCTTCTTTGTGAAGAATACAGAAATTATCATCCCTTGCTAAAAGAAGAGGAAAAACTGAAGTCGTTTGAGACGGTTTCCTGGCCGGCCGAAACTCCGGAAAGTGCCAATGCCGAGACCGCAGCCTTATCCGACCCATAAACATGTAACTATGATAAACTCGTAAAAAGTCCGATTTAGACGGTTTTGTAAAAAGTTCAAATTCAAGGCGTGCAAATTTTGTAATCATGATGCGTACTTTTTGTACGTTGAATGATTACGAAATGCAGCACAACGCAGAAGTTGGACTTTTTACGAGACCGTCAACTATAAATTATGCGTGAATCAACTGTTAAGGAACATAACCGATTTTTTTTAAATATGGGGCCGCAGCACCCCAGTACTCACGGGGTCCTTTTGGTGGTTCTGGAGATGAACGGAGAGTATGTTCTCGATCCACAACCGGTGCTGGGCTTTGTCCATCGCATGCACGAAAAGATAGGCGAGTCCAGACCGTGCCAGGGCTTTATGCCCAATACCGCACGCATGGATTATGTCTGCGCGCTTCCCTACAATCATGGATATGTCTCTCTTATTGAAAAGAAGGCGGGTATCGAGGTGCCCAAAAGGGCGGAGTATATCCGGGTCATCACTTCCGAATTGAACCGGGTGGCCAGCCATTTACTGTGGCTTGGGGCATACCTTCTGGACTTGGGGGCGTTCACGCCTATCCTCTATGGGTTTGACGACCGGGAACATATCCTGGATATTCTAGAAGATATAACCGGTTCCAGACTCACGTATTGTTACTACCGTTTCGGCGGAGTTTGCCGGGATATCGACGACAAGTTTGTGGAAGCCACCCGGGCTTTTATCAAACGGCTGCGCAAGCGCTACGTTATTTACGAAAAGCTTGTGACAAAAAATATTATCTTCATTAAGCGCGCAGAGAACATAGGGATTATTTCACCTGACATGGCGATTCGATACGGTATTACCGGTCCGAACCTCAGGGGTTCAGGGATAGCGTATGATATCCGTAAAAATGAGCCCTATTCTGTCTATCCCGAATTTGATTTTGAGGTGCCTGTGGGAGAAAGAGGCGACTGTCTTGATCGATACATGGTTCGGGTGCGCGAGATGGAACAGAGCCTCAGGATTATCGAACAGGCACTTGACAACCTGCCGGATGGGCCTGTCCGGTCCAAGGTTCCTAAAAAGATCAAGCTCACTCCCGGTGACTGCAATTTTGCAGTTGAAGCTGCCCGGGGAGAACTTTCCTACTACCTGATCGGTGACGGAACCGGCGTTCCCTACCGTTTAAAAATAAGGGTTCCGTCTTATTCAAACTTAAGCTGCCTTCAGGAGCTTGGCCGGGGGATTCTTCTTCCCGATCTGGTGTCAATCATGGGCAGCTTCGACCTGGTTATACCGGAAATAGACCGATAACACAGATATATGCAAGGAGGATACATTTTAAACTATGGAAACCATTTCGACATTACCGCCTGAATTGATCCGGATGGTCATCGCAGTGATCATCATCATTTCGTTTATTTTTCTCAATGCAATCATGATGGGGTATCTTGAGCGAAAGATCGCAGGGCATGTGCAGCGACGACTCGGTCCCATGGAAGTAGGGTTCCACGGCATATTACAGTTGGTCGTTGACGGTGTAAAGCTTGTAGCCAAAGAGTTGCTCATTCCCATCAACGTTGATCGTACCTTTTTCAGGCTTGCGCCGATTCTGTCATTCACACCGGTAATCCTGCCCCTTCTTGTGATTCCATTCAGTGAAAAACTCCAGGCAAGGGACCTAAATTTAGGATTGCTGTTCATCGTCTCAATGACATCTGTAAATGTCATGGCGCTTTTGGTGGGCGGATGGGGCTCCAATAACAAGTATTCAATGTTCGGCGCCATGCGAGCCGTGGCCCAGTCCATTGCTTACGAAATTCCGATTTTACTTTCCATGCTTGCGATAATCCTCATGACCAATACCCTCAGTCTAAAGGAGATTGTAGGAGCGCAGCAGAAAATCTGGTTCGTTCTGTTGCAACCGGTTGCGTTTATTATCTATGTTATCTCCGGAATCGCTGAGACCAACCGTGCTCCTTTCGACCTTCCGGAGGCCGAAAGCGAACTCACCGCAGGGTTCCACACCGAATACAGTGGCATGGGGTTCTCTCTTTTCTTTCTTGGTGAATACACCAACATGTTCACCGTAGCATCCGTGGCAACGGTTCTCTTTTTAGGCGGCTGGCACGGACCGTCCCTCCCGTATGGCGAGTATCTGGGCATTGTCTGGTTTTTCTTAAAGGTTTATTTTCTGTTGTTTTTCATGATTATGATCCGATGGACCTATCCCCGCGTACGTTTCGATCAGTTGTTGAATTTTGCGTGGAAGTATCTGGTACCCTTTTCTTTGGTGAATATTCTGATAACAGCGGTGGTGGTTAAGCTATGAAGCGCTATTTTTTGGATCTTTTTATAGGCGGAAAGAGCCTGGTGGACGGCCTGGTAGTGACAACGAAGGCATTGTTTCAGCCCATAGTTACCGTTCAATATCCCAGGGAAGAGATCGATATCACGCCTAATTTTCGGGGGCATATTGATCTTGTCCTGGACCCGGAGAAAAATACGTTCCGGTGTATAGCCTGTGGAATGTGTCAAAGATCGTGTCCTTCCGAGTGCATCCAAATCGAGGGTAAGAAGGTGGAGGGTAAAAAGAAAAAAACATTGGGTCTCTTTGCGCTCGATTTCACAAAATGCAGCCTTTGTGGAACATGCGTGGAAGTCTGCCCGACCCAGGCGCTTGAATTTTCCAAAGAATACAATCTTGCTGACTTTTCTAAGGAAGCGTTTCACTATGATATTCTCAAGCGGCTGGAGGAAAGGATAATATGACATTTTACCAGTACATTGCCGAAGGGCTCTTTTTTGCATTCGTGCTGCTGGTGATCACCGGAAGCTTTATCACCATCAGAGCAAGGGTTCTCATGCATACGGTCATGGGTCTTGCCGTAGCTCTTTTGGGGGTTGCCGGCATCTATTTCTATCTGGGAAGCATGTTCCTTACCCTTATGCAGATCCTCATTTATGTGGGTGCGATCTGCATCGTTCTGATTTTTGGTATCATGGTGGGATCCACTCCCACGGAGATAGCGGAAAAAAATATTAAAGAGAAAAAAAATATATTTCTTGCCGTATCGGCAGCGGCCACAGCTTTTTTCCTTCTCATTATCAGCCTCCTGAAGACCGACTGGATTTCTGCGTTGGCTGAAGCCGGGGATTTTTCTGTGGAGCATCTGGGTGAAAACTTTCTATACCAGTATTGCCTTGCATTTGAGTTGATCTCAGTGATCCTTTTTATCGCCATTGTCGGCGCGATAATCCTTGCCAGAGAGGGCCGGGAAAACAAGGGGGAACCATCCGAATGATATTTATCAGCAACAATCTTTATACTTATCTGATTATAGCTGTATTTCTCCTGGTCATCGGTATCTATGGGTTGATCCAGCATAAAACCTTTATTGGAATGCTGGTTTCCACCGAACTTATACTAAACGGCGCCGGAATAAATTTCATGGCTTTCAACCGTTTCCTTGTCCCGGACCCTGCTACCGGTCAGGTTATCACTTTGTTCATCATGGGTATTGCCGCAGCAGAGGCAGCCATTGTTGTGAGTTTTATCATCGCTGTTTTTCGTAAGTATCACTCAATAGATCCTGAAGATGTTATAGAATTGCAAGGATAGTAGGCCCAGTATAATCGATATACATTAGAACCAGTTAGGTGCTTTTATGGAGTAAAGAAACCTGGCCCAAAGGACCAGGTTTTTCAGGGCAAAATAAAAAATATGGAAACAATTATAACCAGTAAAATCCTTTTGACACCACTGATCCCTATGATTACGGCGCTTCTCATAATGGGATCGAAGAAAAAACCCAATTTAAGGGAGTCATTTTCCCTATTCGGAGCATTGTTTACCTTCCTTTCCGTTGTACAATTGTTACCTCACATTCTTGCAAGGGGCTCTTACGAATATACGTTATTCACCCTTTATCCCGGTGTCAGTGTCAAATTTCATCTGGACGGTCTTGGCATACTATTTGCCGGGACCTCTTCCTTTCTGTGGATTATGGCGGGATTATACTGCGTTGGATATATGCGCGGACTGGACGAACATGCACAAACCCGGTTCTATTTCTGTTATGCGGTTGCGGTCGGCGGCGCCATGGGAGTGGCATTTTCCGCCAATCTGTTTACACTTTATCTTTTCTACGAAATCGTATCCGTTTTTACATATCCCCTGGTAGCTCATCACCAGGACAAGGAAGGGTATGACGGGGGAAGAAAATATATCGTCTACCTGATGTTTGCCTCCAAGGCTTTTCTGCTGCCGGCAATGATCCTTGTTTATGTCCAATGCGGCACCCTGGATTTTACAATGGGGAATGTGGCTTCCGGCATGTTCCCGAGCAGCGCTTCGTCAGTTCTGGTGAAGGTCACCTATCTTCTTTGCCTGCTCGGATTCGCCAAATCGGCGATTATGCCCATACACGGCTGGCTCCCTGCGGCCATGGTGGCCCCAACACCTGTCTCCGCCCTTCTTCATGCCGTTGTGGTTGTCAAAGTGGGTGTCTTTTGCTTGGCCAGAGTTATGCTCTCGGTCTTCGGTGTGAACCTGCTCAACAATCTTGGTCTGGGAATTTTTACCGCGTACCTGGCTTCTTTTACCATAATCACAGCATCGGTGGTGGCACTGACCCAAAACAATCTTAAAATGAGGCTGGCTTACTCTACGGTGAGCCAGCTTTCCTATATAATTCTGGGCGTGGCCATGCTGACTCCAAACAGTATTACCGGCGGGCTTATCCATATTACAAACCACGCGTTCGCCAAAATCACCCTGTTTTTTTGTGCCGGATCAATTTTCGTAGCCACACGAAAAAAAGATATCACAGAAATGGGTGGAATTGGATGGAGCATGCCCTTTACCATGATTGCATTTGGCCTTGCTTCCCTGAGCATGATCGGGGTTCCTCCGGTAAGCGGTTTTGTGACGAAATGGTATCTGGCTCTGGGCACGTTGGATATCCATAATATGATACTTCTGACCGTAATCCTGGTGAGTAGCCTGCTTAACGCCGGATATTTTATTCCGGTCTTTTTCACGTCGTTTTTCGGCAAACCTCTGCCCGGAGACACCTCCCAAGGCGGCTTCCTTGAGGGCTCTCCGTTTATTATGTTTATGGTAATTCCTCTGTTTTTAACAGCGGTAGCTTCTGTACTATTCGGCATATATCCGGATCTTTTTATTCAAATAATCAACCTAATGCTGGGGAGATGATGGTACGAATACTCAACTATTTAAATAAACGGTCGCAGGTGTTGAAAAGGCTGTTCTTCGTTGTTTTGCTTATGACGGTAGTTTTCGATTTCTTTGCAAAACGGCATCATGCACATTTTTTCGGTGATTCCATCATCGGCTTCTGGGCCGGGTTTGGGATACTGGGATGTCTGGGCATGATTATCGTCTGCAAAGGGCTTTCTCATGTCTGGTTAGAGAAAGAGGAAGATTATTATGATAAATAGTACGATTTTTATGCATCCGGCCACCTGGTTTCTTGTGGGAGCCTTTTTTATGCCCGTTTTCAAAAGGATGGGGCTGACAAAGGTTATTCTCATCGCCGTTCCCCTTATCGCGTGTCTTCAGATTCAATGGCTGCCCGAAAGTTTTGGCCATGCCTCATATCTGGGGTTCGACCTGGTTTTTGGAAAGGTGGACCAGTTAACACGGGTGTTTCTCCACGTCTTTACCATTATGGCCCTTATCGGTTGTATTTACGGACTCCATGTAAAGGAGACCGGCCAGCATATTGCAGCCTTCCTTTATGTGGCAGGTTCTCTCGGGGTAACCCTTTGCGGCGATTACGTGACGCTGTTCATTTTCTGGGAGCTTATGGCCGTGGCATCAACCTTCCTGATCTGGTATCGGAAAAAGAATCGATCGATCCAAGCCGGATACAGATACCTGCTGGTTCACATAACCGGCGGGTTGATCCTTCTGGCGGGTATTTTTCTGCGGTATAAGAATATTCACGATTTGAGTTTTGTCCGAATTGCGGTGGAAGGGGCCTCTATGGCCGATTATCTGATTATGATCGGCTTCATGCTAAATGCCGCTGTTCCCCCTATCCATGCATGGCTTCCTGATGCATATCCCGAAGCGTCAGTAACCGGTGCGGTGTTCATGTGCGCTTTTACGACAAAAACGGCGGTTTATGTTCTGGCTCGGGCTTTCCCGGGGTTTGAGGCACTGGCCATACTGGGAGCGATCATGACCCTTTACGGTGTGGCATACGCTGTGGTGGAAAACGATGCAAGACGAATACTTGCATATCATATTGTATCCCAGGTGGGATACATGGTCTGCGGGGTGGGAATTGGAACGGCAATGTCCATTAACGGAGCCTGTGCACACGCTTATGCCCACATCATTTACAAGGCCCTGCTCTTTATGGGTGCCGGTGCGGTGTTGGAGATGACGGGAAAATCCAAGCTCAATGAACTGGGAGGGTTATATAAACGGATGCCCTGGGCCATGGTCTTTACCGTTATCGGAGGAATATCTATCTCGGGGTTCCCCCTTACCAGCGGTTTCATCAGCAAATCCATGATTATTGCCGCCGCGGGGGAAAGTCACCGAAACATTCTTATGCTCATGATGACCATGGCTTCCGTAGGAACTTTCCTCTCCGTGGGAATCAAACTCCCGTATTTTATCTGGTTCGGGAAAGATTCCGGTGTCCAGGCTAAAGATGCGCCGTGGAATATGAACCTGGGGATGGCCATTGCCGCTTTTATGTGTTTTTTTATGGGAGTCTATCCCGATTATCTTTACAAAATGCTTCCTTTTCCGGTTCATTATCATCCCTATACCGCTTACCATATATCGGAGACTCTGCAACTTATGGGATTTACCGGCCTCGGTTTTTTCATTATGGTTAAGAAACTCAAACCAGCGCCCAAAATGAACCTGGACATTGACTGGTTCTACCGTAAGGGCGCCGGAGTCTTTATGTGGATTGCTTCCAGACCGGTTAATGCGGCCAATAACTGGACGAACGAAGTTTACCGAACCGTGGGGTTCAGGTTTGCGTTGGCCTTTGCAAAAGCCTTATCCTGGTTTGACTGGGAAGGGATCGACTGGGTGATCGACGGCTCCGCACGGGGGGTAGTTAAGGGTGGCGACCAGCTCAGGACACTCATGACAGGAAAGATACAGCATTATATCGGCGCGGCTATTGCCATAACATTTATCGTATTGATACTGGTTTTGTTGGTATAAGACCTGAATTTTCATAGATCGAGGACAGCTCGTGTATGGAACAATATCTGATCTATAATACATTATGGTATCCTATTTTGACGGTTCTGGTGGCTGTTCCGTTGTTCGGGGCATTTATAACCCTTGGGATACGGGGGGACCGGAACCTGAAAATTTGGGGATTGCTGGTGACGGTGTTAACCACGGTGCTTTCATTGCCCCTGTTTTTTTCTTTTGACCTGACAACGGCCAAATATCAATTCGCCGAGTTTAACGACTGGATTCCATTTGTAGATATCAGCTATGTTCTTGGTGTGGACGGAATCAGCGTTCTTTTAGTGCTTCTTACCACTCTGGTCATGCCATTATGCATTCTTTGCTCATGGAGTTATATAAAGGAGCGATTCAGAGAGTTCATATTCGTTTTACTTTTTATTGAAGCATCCATGATCGGCGTTTTTATCAGTCTCAACATGGTTCTTTTTTTCATTTTTTGGGAAGCCATGCTGGTTCCCATGTACCTGATTATTGCCGTATGGGGCGGACCGCGCAAAGACTATGCATCCATTAAATTTTTTCTATACACCCTGATCGGAAGCATATTTCTTTTTGTCGCCATAATAGCTCTTTACGTAACTACCGGCACCTTCTTTATACCGGAGTTAATGACACACCATTATAATTTTAGTTACCAGATGTGGATCTTTTTGGCGTTTGCACTGGCTTTTGCAATAAAGGTCCCCATGTTTCCTTTCCATACCTGGCTCCCCGCAGCTCATGTGGAGGCGCCTACGGCAGGAAGCGTTATTCTGGCAAGTATTCTGCTTAAAATGGGCGGTTACGGTTTTTTGCGGTTCTGTCTTCCCATAGCGCCCGCGGCAACGGTTTACTGCATGCCCTATTTGATTGTAATCTCAATAATGTCCATTATTTTCGGTGGTTATCTTGCACTGGGCCAGAGCGATATAAAGCGGCTTATTGCTTATTCCAGTGTGAGCCATATGGGTTTTGTCACCCTGGGAATTTTTCTTCTAAGCGATGTGGGAATCAAAGGCGCTATTTTGCAGATGGTAAACCACGGCATAACCACGGGAGCCCTGTTTATTCTTGTGGGGATGATCTATGAGCGGACCCACAGCAGAGAGATTTCAGACAATTCCGCACTGGGTATAATGATGCCCATATATGTGAGCTTTTTGGTGATCTTCTCCCTGTCCTCCCTGGCATTTCCTGGAACAAACAGCTTTGTTGGAGAATTGCTCGTTCTTATTGCCTGCTTTAGCAAATATAAAGTTGTGGGCGGTTTTGCCGTGGTGGGAGCAATCCTGGCAGCAACCTATATGCTCCGGCTGGTTCAGAAGATGGTCTGGGCAGATTCGGACGGGCACCGGCACCCTGGGGATCGATCACAACTTTTTGACCTGAATTTACGGGAAACGGCAACCCTGACGTTTCTAACTATTTTTGTGTTCTGGATCGGATTTCATCCTACCCCCTTACTGAACATTATGGATACCAGCACCGCCCACCTGCTCAAGCAAGTGGAGTCGGGTATGCATGCGTCTCCAGCCGGACATCATGCACATTTGAACGGACTGGGCGAGACCGTTAAAAACCTGATTGCGTTTAAGTATTGATGAACTCGTAAAAGGGAGTTTTTGTAAAATTATTACACAATAACGAATTATTATGATGATGTTCTAATGGATTTATACATATGATACTGTTTCTACCTGAACTTGCATTAACATTCATGATTCTGGTCTTTTTTTTCGTCTCATTGACAAAACTAAATCAGCCCCGACTGCAATGGATGGGCCTTGTTTTGTCCGCGCTGGCTGTAGTGACATCCGTATATACTTATGGACAGGAAGGCTCCCTTTTCTTTGACGCTTACCGCATTGATGCTTTTTCACAGATGTTCAAGGTCATTATTACATTTGGGCTTTTTATCGTAATTTATCTGGGAGAAGGCCTCTCGGGTATCGACAAAACACTTAAACCGGAGTATTATCTTTTTCTTACACTGAGCACTTTCGGTCTGGTATGCATGAGTAGTGCTGTGGAACTTATTACAATAATACTCTCCCTTGAAATCGCTTCTTTTGCCCTCTTTATCATCATTCCTTTCCGGAAACATGGGGCGTATCGGAAGCCCATGGAAGCAGGAATCAAGTACGCCCTTTTCGGTGCGGCAGCATCGGGTATAACCCTTTATGGTATGAGCTATATCTTTGGCTTGACCCACACCACCTATCTTGCCGATCTGGTAAAAATCATCCCCGGCATGATCTTGCAAAAGCCCCTCATAATGATCGGTCTGGTTATGCTGCTTTGCGGCTTTTTTTACAAGCTGGCTCTTTTTCCAATGCACTTCTGGGCCCCGGATGTGTATGAGGGAGCAGCCAACGAGACGTCAGCTTTTATAGCTACCCTTCCCAAGGTGGGAGCCGTTGTCCTGTTGATCCGGCTGATCTTTTTGGCCGGCGTGGATTCCGGCCAGTTTACCTGGGTCCTGGCCATCCTTGCCGTGCTCTCCATGAGCTTTGGAAATCTTGCGGCACTGGTTCAGGATGATATCAAGCGTCTTCTGGCATACTCCAGCATCGCCCATGCCGGCTATGTCATGGTCGGTCTTCTTTGTGCCAGTGAACTCGGGTTTACCTCCGGCATTTACTATATCACCGGTTATCTTCTGATGAATCTGGCCTGTTTTTTCGTAATTTACAACTTGGCTCCCAAAGGGGAAAATATCAGTTTTGATGACCTTAAGGGGCTATATAAACGTTCGCCGCTGCTGGCTTTCACCCTGGCTGTTGGTGCCTTCGGCATGGCCGGTATCCCTCCCACCGTAGGGTTTACCGGAAAGCTTTTCCTGTTTACCGCTGCAATTAAAAAGGACATGTACGCACTGGTCATTCTGGCGGTCATCAATACCGGTATTGCCGTCTTTTACTATTTGAAGATGGTCAGGGCAGCGTATACCAGCATAGAATCCCCAATGCCGAAAATCAGCCTGAGGTTTTCCACATACCTTCTCGGAATCTTTTTCATCGTGATCATTCTTTATCTTGGAACCTTTCCCCAGGGATTTATCAATTTTGCCCAGGAAGCGGTTGCCGCTGTAATATAGTTTTGAAAAACCTGTTGAATTCACTTTCCACTTTGATTTGTCGTCTGGCACCTCTGAGTGGCCTGTTCCATCCTGGCATGAGATTCCATGGATTTTCAGAAGAAGCCTACATGAAAGCAATAGAATAAATTCCCTAGTCCGGGGCAACTGATAATCGCGGGGAGATCAGGGGAAGCGTGAGTTAAAAGATCCAAAAGCGGAGGTATTTGTGGAAAAACTAAAAGGTTATCAGAAGAAATATCTAAAGGGTCTTGTCCACGGCATGAAACCACTGGTTTTTGTCGGCCAGAAGGGACTCTCCTCTACGGTAACCCGGGCGGTTCATGAGTCGTTGGAAAAACATGAGCTTGTTAAGGTAAAATTTATCGATTTCAAGGAAAAAAGCCGGAAAAAAGAGATGGCCGGCCTCATTGAAAAAGAAACCGCATCCGAGTTGGTGGGGATGATTGGTCATATTGCAATTTTTTATCGTCAGCAGAAAGATCCCGAAAAAAGAAAGATCCAAGTTC
>RCNB010001987.1_pt1 | contig 12664 bp, 9 predicted proteins | sample 2041321 | NCBI WGS metagenome assembly RCNB01 (sample SAMN09708232, study PRJNA481090) | Marine sediment metagenome, whole genome shotgun sequencing project. | reverse complement strand
CAGAGGAAATGACTTATGCAGCTAAATATGGTCTGGAAGTGGCAATGGTTCCTGGAATATCTTCGTGTATTTCTGTTCCCGCAACTCAGAATATCCCTGTTACGAAACGTGGCTCTGCAGAGAGTTTCTGGGTGATTACAGGAACTACCAAAGAACATAAACTCTCAGAAGATATACACCTCGCTGCTAAATCAAATGCAACTGTGGTCATACTAATGGGCATGTCAAAACTCTCGGCTATTGTGGAATTATTTACCAAAGAGAACAAATCAGACACTCCCGTTGCAATTATTCAGGATGGCACAAAAGAAGAAGAACAAGTTGGCATTGGAACAATTAATACTATAGAAAGCATAGTCCAAAAACAAAAATTAACCAACCCGGCAATCATAGTCATAGGCGAAGTGGTAAAAAATCGAAACCAAATAATTCAGATAAGCCACCAACATCAATTTCAAATCACAGAATAATGGAAAGGAATAATTTATATCCCATTTTTCTGAAAACAGGATCTCTCCATATTTTGATTGTAGGAGGGGGAAATGTAGCAGAAGAAAAATTGTCCTTTTTAACCAAGTCCAGTCCGGATGCTAAAATCATCATGGTATCCCCTATGTTTCGGGAAAACACTTTAAAGTTAGCTGCAAATTATGATGTGGAACTTATTAGATCCACTTACAATACTGAATTTCTTAAGGGGAAACATTTGGTTATTGCTACCACAGATAAACCTGATATAAACATTCAGGTTTATAATGACTGCAGAAGTATGGATAAACTGGTAAACGTTGCTGATAACCCTCCTTACTGTGATTTTTATATGGGAGGTATTGTAACCAAAGGGAATGTTAAGATAGCCATATCTACTAATGGTAAATCTCCCACAACTGCAAAAAGGTTGAGGCAATTTTTTGAAGATGTTATACCAGAAGATATTAGTAAGATGGTTCAGAATCTAAATACATATCGAAAAGCAATTAAAGGAAATTTTGAACAGAAGGTAGATAAAATGAATGAAGTAACGGAAACCCTGGTTTCAAATATTGAAGAATAACTCTGTTCCCTTTTTAATTTTCAGACTATGGTTATAAGGCTTCACTTGAAGTGCCAGATTATAGCAAATAAAAACAAAAAAGTATTTCATAGTAGTCTGATGGTGAGGTTCAGTAATGACCATATGTATTCCTTGAAAAGTAAAAAGAAAGATCTCAAAAGGCTTGCGGATAATTGTGTTTACAAGCCAAAAAAGTACATTTTCCTTGTTTTTAAATGACACTTGGCGTTTCTTTGTGCCAGTTCATTACAACATTGACATCGTTATCAAGAAAGGTGGAGGGACTAGACCCGTTGAAACCTTAGCAACCCTTTAACTATAAAGAAGGTGCTACATTCTACCACGATTCTGCTTTTTTATGGCAGCTAAGGCTAGATAACACAGAGTAAAGGCTATATGTCTTTATCTATTTTTTCTTGATAATATTATAGAATAGTCTGCTGAGTACATTTAATATACAGATGTTTATTACGCTGTTTCTAAATGTTAATGGTTAGAGATGGGGCAAACATGCAAAATGAAGCGATGTAATTCCTAAAAAAAGGAAACATATGAAGAAGATACGGGATATACTAAAGCAACGAATTTTGATACTGGATGGAGCAATGGGCACTATGCTTCAGCGGTATAAATTTACCGAGGAAGACTTTAGGGGAAACCGTTTTAAAGACTGGCCTTTTCCACTACAGGGCAATAACGATTTATTGACTCTAACCCAGCCAGATGCTATCGCCGAAGTTCATAGAAAATATTTTGCAGCTGGTGCGGATATTGTTGAAACTAATACATTCTCAGGCACTTCCATTGCCATGGCTGATTATCATATGGAAGATTTGGTCTATGAGCTTAATTATGAGTCCGCCAAAATAGCAAAGCAGGTAGCCAAAGAGTTTACGAAAAGGGAGCCAAATAAACCGAGGTTTGTGGTTGGAAGTATAGGTCCAACCAATAAAACAGCAAGTATGTCTCCTGATGTGAATGATCCTGGTTTTAGGGCAGTTTCATTTGAGGCATTGCGATTAGCTTACAAAGAACAGGTGGAGGGTCTGCTAGATGGAGGAGTTGATATTCTGATGGTGGAAACAATTTTTGACACACTAAATGCAAAAGCAGCGCTTTTTGCCATTGAAGAGGTAAAACAGGCACGTAATATTCAAACACCCGTTATGGTTAGCGGCACCATTACAGATGCCTCAGGGCGAACTTTATCCGGCCAGACCGCAGAAGCATTTTTAATATCTATAACTCATATTCCTTTACTGTCCGTTGGGTTTAATTGCGCTTTAGGAGCAAAGCAGTTAGTACCCCATTTGGATGCTATTGCAGTTCGCACAGAAGCTGCTATTTCAGCACATCCCAATGCAGGTTTGCCTAATGCTTTTGGAACTTATGACCAAACACCTGATCAGATGGCTGAACAAATAAAGGAATATCTTGATAAAGGCCTGGTGAATATAATTGGAGGATGCTGTGGATCAACTCCCGCTCATATTACGGCAATTGCTGAATTGGCAAAGGATTATAAACCTAGAAAATTTATTTTTTCTGAAACAGCAGGGGTTCAATTGTAAAAAATGAGTAGTACAACCAACATACAATCGAATTCAGACAATGAACCGGAGGCTGGTATTGATTCCATAACAAAACCAAGATTTCTTAAACTAGCTGGTCTGGAACCGCTGGTTATTACTCCTAATAGTAATTTTATAAATATTGGGGAAAGAACTAATGTTGCTGGTTCAAGAAGGTTTCTTCGATTAATTAAAGAAGAAAAATATGAGGAAGCCCTCGAAATAGCCAGACACCAGGTGGAAGGCGGAGCCCAGATTATTGATATAAATATGGACGATGGCCTGATAGATGGAAAGCAAGCCATGATCAGGTTTTTGAATTTGGTGATGGCCGAGCCAGACATAGCCCGTGTTCCTATAATGATAGATAGCTCCAAATGGGAGATTATTGAGGCCGGATTACAACTTGTTCAGGGAAAATGTATTGTCAATTCTATTAGTTTAAAGGAAGGAGAAGAAGAATTTATTCGTCAGGCAAAATTAATACGCCTATATGGGGCTGCAGTAATAATAATGGCGTTTGACGAAAAAGGGCAGGCAGATAATTTTGAGAGACGGATTGAAATAGCGAAAAGATCTTATGATATATTAGTAAATAAGGTTCATTTCCCGCCGGAAGATATCATTTTTGATCTTAATATTTTTCCTGTAGCAACCGGAATGGATGAACACAAACAGAATTCGGTTGATTTTATTGAAGCTACTGCCTGGGTTCGGAAAAACCTTCCTTATTGTAATGTTAGCGGGGGGGTGAGTAACGTGTCTTTTTCATTTAGAGGCAATACATCCGTTCGTGAGGCAATGCATTCGGTTTTTTTGTACCATGCTATTCAGGCCGGTATGAATATGGGAATTGTTAATCCTGCCATACTTGAAGTATATGACGATATTCCAAAAGATTTACTGGATAGGGTAGAAGATGTCATTTTAAACAGAAGGGATGACGCCACAGAACGTCTCCTCGATTTTGCTGAAACTGTGGTGGGCAAGGCAAAGAATAGCAAAGTGGATGATTCATGGCGAAAAGAGCCACTTCAGGAAAGAATTACCCGGGCTTTGGTAAAGGGAATAGATCAATACATTGTATCAGATGTGGAAGAAGCAAGGTTGGCCGTCATTAAGCCTATTGAAGTAATTGAAGGCCATTTAATGAAAGGGATGAATGTGGTTGGGGATCTCTTCGGAAGTGGAAAAATGTTCCTGCCACAGGTAGTTAAGTCCGCAAGAGTAATGAAAAAGGCAGTTGCTTATTTATTGCCTTATATTGAAGATGATAAAGACAATATATCTCAGTTTGCAGGTAAAATCTTAATGGCTACAGTTAAGGGTGATGTTCATGATATAGGCAAGAATATTGTAAGTGTGGTACTGGCTTGCAATAACTATGAAATTATTGATTTGGGCGTTATGGTTCCACCTGAAAAAATAATTCAAAAAGCTAAAGAAGAACAGGTAGATATAATAGGATTAAGTGGACTTATTACCCCTTCTCTGGATGAAATGGTTCATCTGGCCCGCGAAATGGAACGCCAGGGTTTTAAAATACCATTATTGATAGGAGGGGCAACAACCAGTAAGGCACATACCGCAGTAAAGATTGATCCAGAATACAGTGCCTCCGTAGTTCATGTAAATGACGCCTCACGGGCCGTTACTGTTCTGGGTGACCTGTTAAAGAAAGATTCCGCAGATGATTATAAGGCATTGGTTAAAACTGACTATTTTTCGTTCAGGGAGAAATTTCTAAGTCGCGGGAAACGAAAGGAATACCTGCGTCTGGAAGATGCAAGAAAGAATAAGTTTCATATAGACTGGGATGCTTCTGATATTGTAAAACCCAGTAATTTAGGGGTAGAGGTGATTAGGGATATGGACCTTCAGCTTTTAGAGGAATTTATAGATTGGACACCATTTTTCCGAAGTTGGGACTTACATGGAAAATACCCCGCAATATTAAGCGATGAAATTGTAGGTGAACAGGCTTCTGAGTTATATGACGATGCCCGTTCAATGCTGAAAAAGATATTCGAGGAGAAATTATTAACGGCAAAAGCGGTTTTCGGACTTTTTTGTGCTAATACAATTAATGATGATGATATTGAGGTACTTGCACATCCTGTAAAGACAGATCCTGCCGACAAAAAAGAGGAAAATACGCATCTTATTTTTAGGACTTTGCGCCAGCAATCCAAAAAAAGACAAGGTGTTCCGAATATAGCCCTGGCAGATTTCATTGCGCCCAAAGAATCTGCAATACAGGATTATATAGGCTGCTTTTGCGTTACAGCTGGTTTTGGCACGAATGAACTTGCTGAAGAATATGAAAAAAACCTTGATGATTACAATGCTATTATGATCAAAGCATTGGCCGACAGACTTGCTGAGGCCTTTGCTGAGTATTTACATAAAGAAGTCCGAATGAATTCTTGGGGATATGCAGGAAAAGAACAACTCTCCAATGAAAATTTGATAAAAGAAGAATACAGGGGAATAAGACCGGCACCGGGCTACCCGGCTTGTCCCGATCATACGGAAAAATTGACCATCTGGAAATTACTGGACGTAAACAAGGCAATTGGAGTTAAATTGACAGATAACCTGGCTATGTTCCCTGCGGCCAGTGTAAGTGGATATTATTTTGCACATCGGAAGGCTCGATATTTTGGTTTGGGTAAGATAACAGAAGATCAGATTGTTGATTATGCCGCGAGGAAAGAAATTGAGTTGAGTATAGCAAGGAAATGGCTTGCGCCAAATATAGCTGATGAATAAGAGAAAGATCCTGCTGGATTTAAACTGGATCAATGACTTAGCCGGATAAAAAAATTAAGATTCAAAAATACTTTGAACAAAAAATATTAAAAAGCTGTAAGCATAAATGAAAGTCACCGAACATATAGAAAGGGCTAAAGGGAATACGCTATTCTCTTTTGAAATTATTCCTCCGGTTAAAGGCAGAAACATAAAGGAGCTATACGATAATATTGATCCTTTAATGGACTTCAACCCACCCTTTATAGATGTAACTACTTCCAGGGAAGAGTATATTTATATAGATAAGAATGGGCTTTTAGATAAAAAACTTACACGTATGAGGCCCGGTACGGTAGGGATTTGTGCTTCAATTAAGCACAAATATGATGTGGATACTATTCCGCATGTACTATGTGGCGGGTTTACAAAAGAAGAAACAGAATATTTATTGATAGATTGTCACTATTTAGGGATAGACAATATTATGGCTCTCAGGGGAGATGCTATGAAAGAAGAAAAGTATTTTGAACCTGCTAAAGGTGGTCATGTATACGCATCAGAACTCGTAGAACAAATACATAACCTAAACTGCGGTCAGTATTTACATGAGGTTGTGGAGACTGATTATTGTGCTGATTTTTGTATTGGTATAGCCGGTTATCCCGAAAAACATATGGAAGCTCCTTCTTTACAAACAGATTTAAAATGGCTAAAGAAAAAAGTTGAGCTTGGAGCCAATTACGTGGTAACACAAATGTTTTTTGACAATAAAAAGTTTTTTGATTTTGTTAAAGCCGCCAGGGATATGGGTATTACTGTACCCATAATTCCAGGAATAAAGCCTATTGCAGTTAGAAGGCATTTACAATTATTACCACAGGTGTTTCGAATTGACCTTCCGCAGGACTTAATTGATGCTGTGGAAAACTGTAAGAATAATAAGGAAGTTAGACAGGTTGGGATTGAATGGGCGATAGAGCAATCCAGAGAATTAAAGGCTGCAGGAGTTCCGGTTCTTCATTACTATTCCATGGGCAAATCAACTAATATTAAGGCCATTGCCGAAGCTGTATTTTAATTGAATAGAGCTTTTTTATAACTCAATTTATTTTAAAAGTAGGGCTACACTACTATGTTACCTTCGGAATCGATATTACTTTGTGTAATAAATACCTTTCAGAAATATCCTGATAAGAACCCTAATCATACGGAGTAAACTACTCGTATTATTTGCTATTTTTACACCCAATGGACACCAGATTTTTTTTCGCATGCCTACTTTCCTGTCTGTGGTGTTTTTCCCAAAAAGAAGAAACACCTAAAAAGTTTACCATAGATGCTAATCCTTTTTATGGTTCTATTATCCTTCACAACACGGATATTTCTCATTTAATCAATGCACATCCTGCAGGAGTTATTCTTGGGTTTAACAAGAAAAATTTTGGATCTAAGGAATGGCATCAGGAATATAACTATCCAGATACTGGGATTTCATTTATTTATCAGGATATGAAAGATGAAATCCTGGGTACAAATTTTAGTTTGCACGCACATTATAATTTTTATTTCTTTAAACGGAACATGCAATTCAGAATTGGTCAGGGCTTAGCCTATAACACCAATCCCTACGATAAGAATCAAAATTTCAAGGGTAATGCCTACGGCTCTCATATAATGAGCTCTACCTTATTTATGCTCAATTATCACAAGGAACAATTATTCAAAAACTTGGGAATTAAAGCAGGAATATCCATTATTCATTATTCCAATGCCAACGTTAAAGCACCCAATACTTCTACGAATACATTTGCCTTTAATGCCGGACTTGTTTATAATTTGAATGGCAATGAAGAAATTGTTTATATAAAGAATCCTAATAAAGAAAAAATTACCCAACCTATCAAAGCTAATCTGGTCTTTAGAACCGGTATTAATGAGAGTGATGTGGTTAATTCGGGTCAGTATCCGTTTTATATTTTCTCAGCTTATGCGGATAAACGATTATCCAGAAAAAGTGGAATACAACTCGGAGCAGATGTATTTTTTTCTAACTTTTTAAAAGAATTGATCCGTTATCAGTCCATATCCTTTCCTGAGTTGGATGTTGATCCTGATACAGATTATAAACGAGTGGGTATGTTCGTGGGATTTGAACTCTATATTTCTAAATTAAGTGCTATCGCTCAGCTGGGCTATTATGTTTATTATCCTTTTGATTTTGAAGGAAAAGTGTACAATAGAATTGGTTTAAAATATTATTTTGGAAAAAAATTATTTGGTGCAGTTACTTTAAAATCGCATGGTGCTGCAGCCGAAGCGGTAGAGTTTGGACTTGGTATAAGATTATAGAAATTATTGGAAATAAGTTAATTTGAGGAATGAAGATTAAAATAACGTTATTGAAAAGCAAATATCTTCGAGTAACAGTGGTTATTGGACTTATTTTTTTGATGAGTTGCAATGGAGATAATGCACCGGACTGTTTCCAAAACGCAGGTGACACTATACGTGATGTGATCCCGGTAGAAAGTTTTACAAAAATAACCGTTAATGAAAATACTAAATTGGTACTTAAAGAGGGGAGTGTAACATTAGTAGAAGTTGAAACCGGGGAATTTTTGCGTAACGAAGTGAATGCTGAAGTTAAGGACGGGCGACTTTTGCTAACGGACACCAATAATTGTAATTTTTTCAGGCGATACGGGCTTACTACTTTTTATGTTACCGCGCCAAATATTACAGAAATCAGAAGTAATACAGGCTTTTCTACAGTTAGTGATGGGGTGTTGGCCTATCCTCAGATTACTCTAATATCTGAAAGCTTTAATGATCCCGAAAACCTGACAACAGATGGTGAGTTTGACCTGGAATTGGCATCACAGAATGTCAATATAGTGGTTAACGGTATCGCATATTTTAAACTTAAAGGAAGTTCCGCCAATTTAAGTGTTGTGGTTGCAGCCGGGGATTCCAGAGTTGAAGCGGCATCACTATCAGTTCAAAATGTAACTCTTAATCATAGGGGAAGCAATGATTTACTTATTAATCCACAGGAGTCATTAAGAGGCACAATTAGGGGAACCGGAGATGTACGGAGTTATAACCGTCCGGATATAATAGAAGTGCAGGAACTCTATAAAGGGAGATTAATTTTTGATGATTAAAAAGTGAGCCTGCTTCTAAGGGCCATTATTGATTTAATTGTTTTGAGGAATAATTTGAATTATGATACAATGAATGTTGATTTGACTGTTGCAGATGAGTTATTGAATGCACTTGTAAGTCAACAAAAGGTACCGGGCTTGTCTATTACTGTAGTGAAAAACAGGAAGGTTCTATTGCAAAAAGGTTATGGTTATTCCAATATTGAAACCAAATCCCCTGTTGATCCTTTAAAAACGGTATTTCGGATAGCAAGTGCATCAAAGCCAATTGCGGCTACTGCGCTTGCACTTATGATTGAAGAAAACACATTAGATTTAGACACCTCTTTTTATAAATATGTGCCGTATTATCCCCAAAAATTTTCTGATTTTACTATAAGGCAGCTAGCCGGGCATATTGCAGGTATTCGTGGATATAAAGGGAAGGAATATGCGCTTAATAAGCCATTTGGCATAAAAGAAGGTATTGAGATTTTTAAGGATGATGATTTGTTGTTCATTCCGGGCACTGATTATCTTTATACAAGTTATGATTGGGTATTGGTATCTCTGGCCATGCAGGAAACAAGTTCTATCCCTTTTTCAGATTATGTTGAACAATCCGTATTAAAGCCTCTGGGCCTTTTTGATACATATCCGGAGCTACCGGATGATAAAAATAAAAATAGGGCCACATTTTATACAAAAAAAGCTTCAGGGTTTGTAAAGGCTGTACCTGTAAACAATCTATACAAACTTGCAGGCGGTGGCTATTTATCTACTACTGCAGATCTTGCCAAATTTGGGCAGGCTTATCTTGATAAAAAAATAGCAGAAGATGCAGTTATTACTCAATTTATTACCACTCAGAAAATAGGTGATATCCCTACTTATTATGGCCTCGGATGGCAGACAAGTCTTGATAAGAAAGGCAGACCCTACTTCGGACATGTCGGAAATGGGGTTGGGGGGTATTCAAATTTTTTTATTTACCCTCAACAAAATGTTGTAATCGCACTTTTAATAAATTGTACAGATCCCAAAGTGCAGTCCGAATTGGATGCTATCAATGAAGTTTTACTTTCTACGGAAATGATTAGCTGATTTAGTTGCTAGTTAATTCTGTAAACAAACCTTCCAGATTTTTATTCTTTCGACTAAGCTGTAGTGTTTTGAGTTTATTGTCATGAGCAAAATCAAAAACAACTGATCGCATATCTTTAGAAGTACCAAAGGTAATTTCATATACGAACCCCACGGTGTTAACGACCTTGGTAACACTGGGCAATCTTTCCAGGAATGCTTCTTCCACGCGATAATCAAATTCAACTTCAATTATCTGTTCATTCCCCTCCCTTAGATCGGCAAGTTTTTTATCTGCCACCAGAATTCCTTCATTAATTATAAGCACCCTATCGCAAACGGCTTCTACTTCTTTCATGATATGAGTTGATAGCAGGATGGTCTTTTTTTTGCTGATCTCCTTAATAAGTTTTCTAATTTCAATAAGTTGATTAGGATCTAAGCCTGTCGTGGGTTCATCTAAAATTAGTACTTCAGGATCATGAAGAAGAGCAGAGGCAAGGCCTACGCGCTGTTGATATCCTTTAGATAATGCACCAATTTTTTTATGGGCTTCCGGGCTCAATCCGGTTTGTTCTATTACTGTGTCTATTCTTTTTTTGGATATTTTATAAACTTCGGCATTAAAAGCAAGATATTCCTTTACATACATGTCTTTATAGAGTGGGTTATGTTCCGATAAATACCCTATGCTTTTTTGCACTTCTCTTGGCTTCGAGAGCACGTCATGCTCATTAACAAAAGCTTCGCCTTTGTCGGCTTTACTGTAAGTGGTCAGAATCTTCATCATGGTAGATTTCCCTGCTCCGTTTGGACCTAAGAATCCTACAATCTCACCTTTTTTTATCTCAAAAGACACATCATTTAGTGCTTTTTGCGAACCAAAACTCTTTGAGATATTTATGACTTTTAAAGACATGTGCTAAATTTTCAGTAAAAATAAACATTGCAAGTTTAAGCTCGAATTTCGATTGCATAATTTTGATTAATCAAATGAAAGTTTTAAGAATAAGAAACATGACCCTACTTAAATTAATGAGAAATTCTCAAAAAAAAATTACATTCAAAAAGTTATCCGCAAAGAAATCGAGGATACTGTGAATATTCCAAAAAATATATTTATAAACATCGATTTTTAAATTTAATATTTACCTTAGCCACATATTTGTAGAAAAATGACTCGTAATTATTTTTGGAATGGTTTCTATTTTTATTTCTTTTTTAAAAGAAGTACGGGACTGTTTTAGAATATTGTGAACAATATATCAGATAAAGTCCCGTGAAATACGGGATTTTTTTTTGAAAGTAACTTAACCATATGAGTTTTAAAATAGCCATACAGGGAATTAAAGGTTCTAATCATCATCAGGTGGCTTTGGAGTATTTTGGTAATGATATAAATTTAGTGGAATGTATGTCATTCCATAAGTTGGTAGACCAATTACTTAATAAGCAAGCGGATAAGGGAGTAATGGCTATTGAAAATTCAATTGCAGGATCAATAATACCTAATTATGCCCTTGTATATCATAATAATTTGCACATTATTGGGGAATATTATCTGAATATCCATCACAATTTGATGGTTTTAGATGGGCAACGATTGTCAGACATTAAGGAAGTCCGATCGCATCCAATGGCCCTATTACAATGCAGAGAGTATTTAAAGTCTCAACCCCATATAAAAATGGTTGAAGATGTTGATACAGCAGAAACAGCAAAACAAATTCAGGATAAACAATTGAAAGGGATAGCCGCAATTGCTCCGGCAGTGGCTGCAGATCTATACGATTTAAAAATCATTGAGCCTGAAATACAGACCATAAAGAATAATTCTACAAGATTTATCATCGTAAAGACACAGAATAAGGAAATTCCAAAAGAAGAAATCAACAAAGCATCCATACGTTTTATTACAGATCATAAGAGAGGAAGTTTAGCTGCGGTTCTGAATGTTATGAGTGATTGCAATTTGAATTTGACCAAAATACAGTCGTTACCAATTATTGAAACACCATGGAAATATGCATTTTTTGTGGATATAACTTTTGAGGATTACAATCATTTTGCTAAAGCGAAATCATTATTGGAAATCATGTCCGAAGATTTCATGGTTTTAGGTGAATATAAAAATGCACGTTTATGATACGAACTGCGGATCGTTTACAGACCATAGAGGAGTATTATTTCTCTAAAAAATTGCGGGAAGTCAGGGGAATGGCAGCTGCGGGAAAACCAATAATAAATATTGGTATAGGTAGCCCTGATCTTCCACCATCTGAAGCTGTTATTACTTCTTTTCAGGAATCTGTAAGACATGCGGGTGCACATCAGTACCAAAGTTATCAGGGGCTCCCTGAGCTAAGAGAAACAATAGCGCAGTTTTATAAGGAAAAATTTAATGTTGATGCAGATCCGTCTAATGAAATATTACCCCTTATGGGTTCCAAAGAAGGGATAATGCATATTAGTATGGCCTTTTTAAATGAAGGTGATGAGGTATTAATACCAAATCCGGGTTACCCTACCTATACATCGGTCACCAAATTGGTCGGAGCAGTTCCAAGGCAATATGACCTGCATGCTGACCATGGCTGGTTTCCAGATTTAGAAAGCTTAGAGCAGGAAGATTTATCAGGTGTAAAGCTAATGTGGATAAGCTACCCGCACATGCCTACAGGGGCTACGGCAAATTCTCTCCAATTTGAAACTTTGGTGGCCTTTGCAAAAAAGTATAACATATTATTGGTAAATGACAACCCTTATAGTTTTGTTTTAAGTAAGAATCCATTGAGCATTTTAAGTGTAAAGGGAGCCAAGGATACAGCGTTAGAACTCAATTCTCTTAGCAAAACTTTTAATATGGCAGGTTGGAGAGTGGGAATGGTTTTGGGGAATGAAAAGAATGTAAATGCGATTTTAAAAGTAAAAAGTAATATGGACTCCGGAATGTTCTATGGAATTCAAAAAGGCGCTATAGAGGCATTAAAAAGTGGTAAAGAATGGTTTGATCAATTAGATACCATATATAAAGCTCGAAGAAAGTTGATGTTTCAATT
>RCNB010002103.1_pt1 | contig 12669 bp, 9 predicted proteins | sample 2041321 | NCBI WGS metagenome assembly RCNB01 (sample SAMN09708232, study PRJNA481090) | Marine sediment metagenome, whole genome shotgun sequencing project. | reverse complement strand
CACTCATGACGATGAAATTCCGTTAAGAAACATTTTTAAAACTATGGCCAATAAAGGCAGTGAAGTTATAAGTCATAAAGATAGTAATGATAAGTTAATTTCTTTTTTTAATGAAATACTCCCAAATTATGACGAAGACAGAGTCTATCCTTCAAATATTAAAAAAATAGTTCAATGGTATAATATATTAGCCTCAGCCAATTTTGATTTTTCATTAATCAAAGAAGACTCTGAGGAGGTAGAATAATCATTATGAATTCCAGAGAAGAACAATTAAATGCATTCAGTCGTCTCTTAGATATCATGGATGAAATTCGTGAAAAATGTCCTTGGGATAAAAAACAAACTTTGCAATCCTTGCATCTCACTATCGAAGAAACTTACGAACTTGGTGATGCAATCTTAGATAATGACTTGCCTGAAATAAAAAATGAATTAGGGGATTTACTGCTTCATATAATTTTTTATGCTAAAATTGGTTCTGAAACCAACAATTTTGATATAGCTGACGTTGCCAATGGTATCTCAGAAAAGTTAATACATCGCCATCCACATGTATTTGGAGATAAAAAAGTAAATAGCGTTGAAGATGTTGAAAAAAATTGGGAAAAATTAAAGCTTAAAGAAGGTAAAAAATCGGTACTGGAAGGAGTTCCAAAATCCTTGCCTGCTATGATCAAGGCTTCAAGAATTCAGGACAAGGCATCTTATGCAGGATTTGATTGGGAAGAGCCCGATCAGGTTTTTGATAAAGTAAAAGAAGAATTATTTGAATTGTCATTAGAAATTAATAAAGGCCACAAAAAAAACATTGAAAGTGAATTTGGTGATGTTTTATTTTCTTTAATAAATTATGCCCGATTCATAGATGTTGACCCCGAAAGTGCCTTGGAAAGAACCAACAAAAAATTCATCAAAAGATTTCAGTTTATAGAAGAAGAAGCTAAAAAAGAAGGAAAGCAACTTACTGATATGTCCCTCGCTGAAATGGATGTACATTGGGAAAAGTCGAAAACCTTTTTCAAATAGCAAAATATTGGGAAAAGTCGAAGACCTTTTTCAAATAATTCATTATGAGAAGATTAGAAGAGATTTTCGAACAGCTCAATCATTTGAAAAAATCTAACAATTCTTCAACTAATATTTTGTGTCTTCCAATAAATACAGGAGATAAAAAAAATTAATAAATGATTCTTTCAAAATCAAGTAAGTCAATATTGCTATTATTAATTATTATCATCTTAAAATATTTTCCTTCACAAGCTCAAAATAATAAAGAAATATTATGTAGAATTATAGATAAAGAATCAAAGGTTCCTATTTCTTATGCTACTATTAGGATAAAAAGTAAAAATAATGGTTTGGTCGCTAATTTTAATGGAGATTTTAGGATGCCATTTCGCTATGTGATACAAAAAGACACAATTATTTTATCTTCAATTGGCTATAAATCTAAAGAAGTAGCACTTAAAAATCTTAAGAATCTAGGTATTCATATTTTTAAATTAGAATCTAAAGTGGAGAAACTAGAAGAAATTACTGTAATAGCAAAAAGAGGTTCAAATTTATCAGCAGATAGAATAGTCCAAAAGGCAATTGACAATATTCATAACCCTCGATTTTATTCAAATACTCCTCATTCTTATATTGGTTATTATAGAGATTATCAATTGGTAAATGATGATTATTTCAACCTTAACGAAGCTATTATTGAAGTTTTTGATTCAGGTTTTCAAACGAATAAGATAAAATACAAAGATAATCAAACTTTACTTTATAGCTATAATCAAAATAATGATTTCCCTAAGGATTCTTTATTAACAATAGCATATGATAATAAAAAAACAAAGATTATTGATAATGCTACAATTTCACCTTTAGGTGGAAACGAACTAAGTATTTTAAACATACACAATCCTATTAGAAATTTTAACAAGAAAAGTTTTTCGTTTATATATACTTTTGAGAATGATTTCTATAAAAATCATGCCTTTTATTTAATTAAGAAACTATATTTTGACGACACTCAATTATATGAGATAAAGTTCAATGCTAATCCAGAATTGGTCAAAGGGGTGTATAGTGTTAGTGGAACTATATACATATCATCTGAAAATTTTTCAATATATAAGCTTGAGTATTCTGTATACAAAAAAAACAATAGTTTACCACTTTATTCTATAAAAACAGAATATATTCCTAAGGGTGAAAGTATGTTTCTTAATTATTTATCTTTTAATAATTTTTTTGAAGTAAAAAAAAGAGATGAGTTTAAAATAACAAATATTAATTTTAATAAACAGGATAATTCATTTTACGTTAAATTTAATAATTCAATAAAAAAAGAATGTGTTACTAACAAAAATAATTTTAAACTATTTTATAAAAACAGAGAGCTCTCAATAAATAAAATTGAATTAAAAGAAGTAGATTTAGTTAAGATAAGTCTTATAAACGGTACTCTTCCGAAATTTGAAGAATTGTCAAAAAATAGTTCTAAAGAATTTAAATATAGATTTAAAAAGATTTCTGATATCAATAATAGAAAATTAAATAGAAAATCAATAATTAAAGCCTATCAATATAGAGAGTTATTTGTACAAGAAGTATTTCTAAATAAAAAAATAAATTCAAATTCAATATTTGTGAAAAAATTGCTACCATTATCAAAATCTGAAATAAATAATTTTGATGAAGAATCTAAATATTGGATTAATACGCCTCTAAAGAAGATAAAGAATTAAAATGAGAAAGCTTTTATATGAGAAATTAAACTCAAAAATAAAACCAAACTTTAATATTAATAAATATTCTCTATCATCAATCTTTAATTGAAATTTATATTTTTTGTACATTTAAATTTCTAAATCTGACCCATGAAAATAAAATACGTTTTCCTGACTTTTCTTGTGTTGCTGTCAATAAGCTGTAAAAAAGAACAAGTCGAATCATCAAGCATATCTGAAAAAAATGTTACTTCAGAAAAACATTTTGCCATTGTAATACATGGAGGTGCAGGTACCATAAAAAAAGCAAATATGTCTGAAGAACAAGAAGTGGCTTATCGCAAAAAATTGCAAGAAGCATTAGATACCGGTTACGCTATTTTAGAAAATGGTGGCACATCGTTAGACGCTGTTCAAGGAACGGTAAATGTCATGGAAGATTCCCCTCTTTTTAATGCAGGGAAGGGTGCTGTATTTAATAGCGCTGGCAAAAATGAATTAGATGCTTCTATCATGGATGGTAAAACATTGAATTGTGGAGCAGTAGCCGGAGTTAGTCATCTTAAAAACCCTATTAACGCCGCCCGTATAGTTATGGATAAGACCAGACATGTCATGCTTTCAGGTAAAGGTGCCGAAGATTTTGCAAAAGAACATAATCTGATTTTCGTTGAAGATGCATATTTCCATACAGAAAAAAGGTTCAATCAGTTGCTAAAAGCTCAAGAAAAAGATAAGGTAAAATTAGACCATTCTCTTAGTGGTATTGAACTTATTGATGAACACAAATATGGAACGGTGGGTGCAATTGCTTTAGATAAGAATGGAAATATTGCTGCCGCAACCTCTACAGGTGGAATGACAAATAAAAAATATGGCCGAATTGGTGATTCTCCAATAATTGGTGCTGGCACCTATGCTAACAATAAAACCTGTGGTGTTTCATCAACAGGTACAGGAGAATATTTTATTCGAACATTGGCAGCTCATGAAGCTTCAAATTTAATGCAATATAAAAAATTAAGTCTACAAGAATCTTTAAAAGAGGTAATTGGACAAATTGCCGAATTAGGTGGAGATGGCGGAATGGTAGGCTTAGATAAAGATGCTAATATTGCGTGGTATTTTAATACTGAAGGTATGTATAGAGGTTATAAAAAATCAAATGGAGAAAATGTAGTGAAGTTTTATAAAGAGTGATTAACAAATATTCTAAATACAAAAAGATCAAAAAATATGACTGTAAAAGATATCACTAAATATCTCGAGAAACTCGCTCCATTAAAATATGCAGAAGATTTCGATAATGTGGGGTTGCTCATCGGAAGTTATAGCACAAAGATTAGCGGAGTTTTAGTTACACTCGATACTTTAGAAAATGTTGTTGATGAAGCTATCAAAAAAAAATGCAATTTAATTATCAGCTTTCATCCGATTATATTTTCTGGCTTAAAAAAACTAAATGGCAATAATTATGTAGAGCGTGTAGTATTAAAAGCAATTAAAAATGATATTGCTATTTATGCGATGCACACTGCATTAGATAATTCATTCAAGGGTGTTTCTGCAAAGATGGCTGAAGTATTAGGGTTGACCAATACAAAAGTGCTAATGCCAAAACAAGGGCTAATACAAAAATTAACCACCTATGCCCCAACTAATGAAGCTGAAATTGTTAGGACCGCCTTATTTAAAGCTGGAGCAGGTACTATTGGTAATTACGATAATTGTAGTTTTAATACTGATGGGGTTGGTACATATAAAGGAAATGAAGATTCTAACCCTACCATAGGTGAAAAAGGAAGATTGCATTCAGAAAATGAAACGTTTATAAGTGTTATTTTTGAAAAACATTTACAAATTAATATTCTTAAGGCACTTTTTGAGGCCCACCCTTATGAAGAAGTAGCATATGATATTGTTACTACTGATAACTTTCACCAAAATATTGGCATGGGGATGATAGGTGAGCTAGATAGTCCGTTAACCGAAGAAGATTTTTTGACATTCGTAAAAGAACAATTCAATTTACAATGTATTAAGCATTCGAAATTATTAAATAAACCCATAAAAAAAGTTGCCTTATTAGGAGGGTCTGGTAGTTTTGCCATAGACACCGCAAAACACTTAAATGCAGATGTTTATATTTCATCAGATTTTAAGTATCATGATTTTTTTAAAGCTGAAAATCAATTAGTCTTAGCAGACATTGGGCATTATGAAAGTGAACAATTTACAAAAAACCTAATCGTAGATTATCTTACAAAAAAATTCCGTAATTTTGCATTCGTTTTATCAGAAAAAAATACAAATCCTATCAACTACTTATAAAGATGGCAAAAAAAGAAATAACCGTAGAAGATAAATTAAGAGCTTTATACGACTTACAGTTAATTGATTCTAGAATTGACGAAATAAAAAATACACGTGGTGAATTGCCATTAGAAGTTCAAGATTTAGAAGATGAAATTGAAGGTTTAAATACTAGACTTTCTAATTTTAATAGTGATATAGAAAATTTAGAAACCAGTATAAAAAATAGAAAATTAACAATTGACGGGGCAAACGTAGCAATTAAAAAATATACTACGCAACAAAAAAATGTTAGAAATAACAGAGAATTTGATTCATTGTCTAAAGAAATTGAGTATCAAGAGCTAGAAATGCAATTGGCTGAAAAGCATATCAAAGAATTTTCTGTTAAAATTGAACAAAAAAATGAAATTATTGATGTGGCCAAAGAAAAACTCAAAGAAAGAAATGAACATCTTAAGCATAAAAAAAATGAATTAGATGCTATTCTTGCTGAAACTGAGAAAGAAGAAAAGATGTTGCACAAAAAATCAGCTGAATTTAGCAAATTAATTGATGAGCGTTTATTAAATGCCTACAATCGTATTCGTACAAAAGTTAGTAACGGATTAGCTGTAGTGTCTATTGAAAGAGGAGCTTCAGGCGGTTCATTCTTCACCATCCCACCACAAATGATTGTAGAAATTGCAACTAGAAAAAAAATTACCACAGATGAGCACAGTGGAAGGATTTTAGTAGACCCACAATTGGCAGAAGAAGAAAGACAAAAAATGGGAAAATTTATTTCTTAAATCATTCAAATAATAATAATGAAGCCATTGAATTTTCAATGGCTTTTTTTATTTTATAAATACAAGTAATAACAACCATATCATTGGAATACTTTCAACAAAAAAGGCACTATAATACTTGTTTTGATCATGTGTCGCTTTTAGCAAGAAAAACAGCGATATTAAAGCAATAATAAAGTTAATTCTATAATTGGCTTCCATAGAATTTTTCAAAAATTCTAACCCTAAAAATAGCATCAAAAAAAGCAATCCAACTATCTTAGATTTTTGTATTCCAATAACTTGAGGCAGTGTTTTCAAATTTTTATTATCAAAATTCAAGTCTCTTATATCAAAGGGGATAGTTATGACAACAATAAACAAAAAACGTTGAATGAACATAATGATTTCATTACTTTCTACTTCAATGCTATAATTAATTAATGGGAAAAGCACCGTAATGCCCGCATATGAAATAGCTATCAAAAATAGCTTGAGAAAAGCTACACTCCTCAGAGTAAAAGAATTACCCTTATTCCAAGGGAAAGGAATAACATAAAATAAAGTTAAAAATCCAAAAGGAATTAAAGTAATAATAGCCTTAAAATTTAAAAAGAAACTTTGATAAATCAGGATACCTAAAGAAAGAAAAGTTAACCCTAATAAGGTCTTTTTATTTTTTTTTATAAAAACGACGAACCAAATCTTGTTTTCTAAAGCATTATAAAACCTAATTAAATTATAAGAAACAATTGTTGAAAATAATACAAAGAATGGCAACAAATTACTTTCAATCTCATTTTCAATCAATGTTATTTTTGTCAAACAAAAGGCTGCTAAAGCAACATGAATATTGCTGAATATGTAGAAATCAAAAAATCGTTTGAGAGTGCCCATTATACAAATGTAATGAATTGACTTTTCAGTGGATAAATTATCGATTTTCAATACAAAACGTAGCACTTTTTTAATTACATTTGGTCAGAAATTTAACAATTTATCTCATAAAAAAATGAAAACGGATTCCTTTGCATTAAGACACCTTGGTCCTAGACCAAAGGAGGTGAAAGAAATGCTTAAAACAATTGGGGTAGAAAGCCTTGAAAAATTAATATCTAATACAATACCTAGTCATATAAAGTTAGAAAATCCGTTAGATCTTCCAGAACCAATGTCCGAGTTTGAATTTAGCGCTCATATTGAAGGTTTGTCAAAGAAGAATAAAATCTTTAAGTCATTTATTGGATTAGGTTATCATCCAACAATTTTACCTGCGGTTATACAACGCAATATCTTTGAAAACCCAAGTTGGTACACATCATATACTCCGTATCAGGCAGAAATATCACAAGGGAGATTAGAGGCGTTATTAAATTATCAAACAATGGTGTCTGAATTAACAGGTATGGAGTTAGCAAATTCTTCATTGTTAGACGAAGGTACTGCTGCCGCTGAGGCGATGATCATGTTATTTAACGCACGTTCAAGAGATCAAAAAAAGGCTGAGGCTAATCAGTTTTTTGTGTCTGATGAAGTACTCCCTCAAACTGTATCTATTTTAAAAACCCGTTCGAACCCTCTTAATATTGAGCTGGTTTTTGGCAATCATGAAACATTCGAATTTTCAGAAGAAGTATATGGAGCCTTATTACAATACCCAACAAGATATGGTCAAGTTTATGATTACACCGATTTTATTGAAAAGGCACATGTTAATGATGCAAAGGTAGTAGTGGCAGCTGATTTATTGGGCTTATCAATATTAAAATCACCTGGAGCAATGGGTGCTGATGTTACTGTTGGTACCTCTCAACGATTTGGAATCCCTTTAGGATATGGTGGCCCCCATGCTGGTTATTTTGCCACTAAAGAAGCATATAAAAGATTAATTCCAGGTAGAATTATTGGAGTTACAATTGATGTTGACGGTAAAAGGGCTTTACGGATGGCATTGCAAACACGTGAGCAACATATTAAAAGAGAAAAAGCTACTTCAAATATTTGTACTGCCCAAGTATTATTGGCTGTCATGGCCGGGATGTATGGTGTTTATCATGGCGCTGACGGGCTTCAATTTATTGCGGGTCGAATTCACTCCCTAACGAATGTGTTAAATGAAGCCATCTTAAAACTAGGCTTTCAACAAATGAATACAGTATTTTTTGACACCTTGCAAATAGGAGTAAAGTCAATTACTGATGTAAAAAAAATAGCTGAAGAAAAAGAGGTCAATTTCGCATATTTTGATGATTCAACTATTGGAATTTCTTTGAATGAAACCACAAGTTTAGCCGATGTTAACGAAATTATAGAAGTTTTAACTTTAGCTAAAGGTTTAAAATCTTTAATTCTAAAGGAATATATAGATAGTAATACAATTCCGAAAAATGTAACAAGGAATACTTCGTTTATGACAAATGAAGTTTTCAGAAATTACCGTTCTGAAACCGAGATGATGCGTTATATAAAAAGGTTAGAGCGTAAGGATATTTCTTTGACCGATTCTATGATATCCTTAGGATCTTGTACCATGAAATTAAATGCAGCTTCCGAAATGTTGCCATTGAGTTCAACAAGTTGGAACAGTATCCATCCATTTGTGCCTGTGGAGCAAGCGCAAGGTTATCAGGAGATGTTAAAGGATCTTGAAAATTCCTTAAATGTTATTACAGGTTTTACTGCTACCTCTTTGCAACCTAACTCGGGTGCTCAAGGAGAATACGCTGGTCTCATGGTTATTAGCGCTTATCATAGATCAAGAAATGAAAAGTTTAGAAATATTTGTTTGATCCCCGCCTCTGCTCATGGCACTAATCCTGCATCTGCAACAATGGCAGGTATGAAAGTAGTGGTCACAAAAACCTCTGATAACGGAAATATTGATATTGACGATTTACGTGAAAAGGCTCAATTACACAAAAATAACTTAGCAGCTTTGATGGTAACATACCCTTCTACACATGGTGTGTTTGAAAGTGCTATAAAAGATATTACAGAAATAATTCACGTTAATGGCGGTCAAGTCTACATGGATGGTGCTAATATGAACGCACAGGTTGGATTGACAAATCCTGCAACCATCGGCGCTGACGTATGTCACTTAAATTTACACAAAACATTCGCTATCCCTCATGGTGGTGGTGGTCCTGGAGTTGGACCTATTTGTGTTGCAGAACATTTAGCTGAATTTTTACCGACAAATCCTATTATTAGAACTGGCGGGGAAAATCCTATTTCGGCAATTTCGGCTGCACCTTGGGGCTCCGCATTGGTTGACCTGATCTCATATGGATATATTAAGATGCTGGGGGCTGAAGGATTGGAAAAATCGACGATTTATGCTATTTTGACGGCAAATTATATGAAGGCTAGGTTAGAAAAACATTATAAAATTTTATACACCGGAGAAATGGGGTTTTCAGCTCATGAAATGATTGTTGATTTTCGAGAATTTAGAGCAAAAGGTATTGAAGTAAGTGATGTAGCCAAGCGGTTAATGGATTATGGTTTTCATGCCCCTACCCTTTCTTTCCCTGTTGCCGGAACTTTGATGATTGAGCCCACAGAAAGTGAAAGTAAAAAAGAAATTGATCGTTTTTGTGATGCTTTAATTGAAATTAAAAAGGAAATTGATGAGTATGTTGAAGGAAAGGATTCTGTCTTAAAAAATTCACCACATACACAAGAAATGACAACCACAGACAATTGGAATTTTAGCTATTCCAGACAAAAAGCCGCTTTTCCGTTATCTTTTGTTTCCGAAAATAAATTCTGGCCACCAGTGCGAAGGGTTAATGATGCTTATGGTGATAGGCATTTAATATGTTCATGTAATCCCATTGAAGATTATATGGAAGTTTAAAAAAAATAACTCTTTTATTAAAAGACATAAAATATTACCTTTGCGGGCACTCATTATTAATAATGAATTTTAAATATGAAAAAAATAACCAAGGCAACCTACCTGCAATGGTATAAAGATATGCTGTTTTGGCGGAAGTTCGAGGACAAATTAGCCGCACTTTATATTCAACAAAAAGTAAGAGGTTTCTTACATTTATATAACGGGCAAGAAGCAGTACTTGCAGGATCTTTACATTCAATGGATCTAACTAAAGATAAAATGATCACTGCTTACCGAAATCATGTTCAGCCTATTGGAATGGGAGTTGACCCAAAGAGAGTGATGGCAGAATTATTTGGTAAAGCCACTGGCACATCACAAGGTCTCGGCGGTTCTATGCACATTTTTTCCAAAGAATTTAGATTTTATGGAGGGCATGGAATTGTTGGGGGACAAATACCCCTAGGAGCGGGTATCGCTTTTGGCGATAAATATCAAGGTAATGATGCGGTTACTTTAACCTGTTTTGGTGATGGAGCGGCACGTCAAGGTTCGTTACATGAAACCTTTAATATGGCGATGCTTTGGAAGTTACCTGTGGTTTTTATTGTAGAAAATAATGGCTACGCAATGGGAACATCTGTTGAGCGTACCGCAAGTCATGAGGATATTTGGAAACTTGGGCTGGGTTATGAAATGCCTAGTAGACCTGTGGATGGAATGAACCCCATTAAAGTAGCTGAAGCAGTAGATGAAGCTATTCAACATGCCAGAAAAGGAAATGGCCCTTCATTCTTAGAAATGAAAACCTACAGGTATAGGGGACATTCTATGAGTGACGCACAACATTACAGAACCAAAGAAGAGGTTGCAGAGTATAAAAAAATTGATCCAATCACTCAGATATTAGATGTTATTAAAAATAAAAAATATGCGAGTGATGAGGAGATTAACGCCATTGCTAAAGATGTTAAATCTAGGGTTGCTGAATGTGAAAAATTTGCAGAAGAATCGCCTTACCCGGATAAACAAGTAATGTATGATATTGTTTACGAACAAAAAGACTATCCATTTTTACAACATAAATTATAAGATATGGCTGAATTAATTACAATGCCACGTTTAAGTGATACTATGGAAGAAGGAACGGTCGCTTCTTGGTTGAAAAAAGTTGGAGATGAAGTTCAAGAAGGGGATATCCTTGCTGAAATAGAAACTGATAAAGCTACCATGGAGTTTGAATCATTCCATGAGGGCACTTTATTACATATTGGTATCAAAGTAGGCGAATCGGCCAAGGTAGACTCTCTATTAGCGATTATTGGTGAAAAAGATGAAGATTTTTCTGGTTTATTAGCTGATAATAAAACTGATCTACAAAAAGGTAAAAAAGAGGAGTCAGTAACGGAGAACTTGCCTGAAGATAATGTGGAAAAAACTGAAAATAAAGCCGGAACTAATTTAGACATCCCTGAAGGAGTTGAGATTATTACTATGCCTCGACTGAGTGATACAATGACAGAAGGAACAGTTGCAAACTGGCTTAAAAAAGTAGGTGATTCTATAAGTGAAGGTGATATTATTGCTGAAATAGAAACTGATAAAGCTACCATGGAGTTTGAATCTTTTCATGAAGGCACATTGTTATATGTTGGTCTTAACGAAGGTGAGACAACATTAGTAGATAATGTATTGGCTGTTATTGGTAAAAAAGATACTGATATTTCTGGAGTTATTGAAGCAATTAAAAGTGGAGCTTTTTCTAAAACAGTAGATAAACCTGTTAGTGTTGAAAAGGTTACTGAAACCCCTAAACCCCAACCGGCAGAGGAAACTGCCAGACCTAATGTTACTAATAATGCTTCGGGAGGAAGAATTTTGGCTTCACCTTTAGCTAAGAAAATAGCTAATGAAAAAGGAATAAACTTAGCTCAGGTAACCGGCACAGGCGAACACGGTCGTATCATTAAAAGAGATATAGAAAACTTTACCCCTGGCACATCAAGCGCCTCATCTATGCCATTTGTACCAAGTGGTCAGGAGAGTTTTGAAGAAATATCTAATTCGCAAATGCGAAAGGTTATTGCACGTCGTTTGGGAGAATCTAAATTTACAGCCCCACATTACTATTTGAATGTTGAGTTTGACATGGATAATGCCATTGCCTTCAGGGAACAATTCAATTCGATTCCAGATACTAAAGTATCATATAATGACATTGTTGTAAAAGCAGTTGCTTTAGCTTTAAAACAACATCCAAAAGTAAATTCACAATGGTTTGATGATAAAATTCGTATAAACCATCATGTACATATTGGAGTTGCTGTTGCTGTTGAAGATGGATTATTGGTTCCTGTTTTACGATTTGCTGACGAACAAAATTTACCACAAATCGGAGCTCAAGTAAAAGATTATGCAGTAAGAGCCCGAAATAAAAAGCTAACTCCGCAGGAAATGGAAGGAAGTACTTTTACAATTTCTAATTTAGGGATGTTTGGTATCACAGATTTTACATCTATTATCAATCAACCGAATTCAGCGATTCTATCTGTTGGGGCCATAGTGCAAAAACCTGTAGTAAAAAATGGACAGGTAATAGCTGGAAATACCATGAAGTTAACAATGGCTTGTGACCATAGAACCGTAGATGGCGTTACAGGATCTGAATTTTTATTAACACTAAAAGGATACATAGAAAATCCTGTAACTATGTTGGTTTCGTAGACTAGTTACTACTTTATAAAAAAGGGCTATAATTTCTTAATTTGAAATTATAGCCCTTTTATCGTTTTTACAAAAATTGTAAATTCTATTTATTTTGAAGGTGAATGATGTTCATGAACCATTTTCCATTTACCTTTTGTTTTAACAAATAATAAAGTAATTAGATTATTAACTATAATTGGTTCTCCTCCAATAATTAATTCAAAATCTGAGATAAAGGTTAAATTAGCTACATTCCCATAATATACGGCAACTTTCAAAGTTCCAGGGAGAGCTGCAAATCTTTTAACTC
>RCNB010002138.1_pt1 | contig 12670 bp, 11 predicted proteins | sample 2041321 | NCBI WGS metagenome assembly RCNB01 (sample SAMN09708232, study PRJNA481090) | Marine sediment metagenome, whole genome shotgun sequencing project. | reverse complement strand
CACCTCTTGCTTACAGTCAGGACTCAATTGTGGACCAGGAAGTGAAAGTTAACACACAGTTCTGGATAGATTATAATTTTTCAAAGTCCCTACGTGAAACTCGTGATATTTCCACACAGATAGGCTTTAGAAAGATCTCGCCCAAAATATATGACAGATTTTTGGCTATTTCTACAATGAATATCGAGAATCAATCAGAGAATAAATGGCTCAAATTAATTAACTCTTATCATCTAGGTGCGGGCGCTATTTATACTTCAAATTATGATGCCAATGATAATTTAGAACTAAGACTTATTCAAGGGATTAGATATAATATTAATGTTTTTAAGCTCTTTAACATGAATAATTATGTAAGGCTTGAAGAACGTCTTCAAACCTCTTTTAGCAATGACTGGACGCTCGGATATCGATTGAGATATAAGCTATCAACAGAAATTAGTTGGGATAGGCATATATTTGGAATTACACAGGGTCTATACTTTCCGTTGGAAGCCGAAGTATTTTTTAATTTAAAGAAAACCGATCGATTCAATGATTTGATAAGATTATCCCCAGGAGTAGGTTTTAAAACGAAAAGTGGCTGGCGTTTTGAAACATTTATCATCTTTAATCAAACAAAAAATATTACTGAAACTAATAACCAATCGAGTGATTTTGTACTCAGATTTAGAATCAGAGATGAACGAGAAAAAACAGTAGAAAGTACAGCTCCTGAAGACCCCGTTTTGGATATTGAAGAATAAGGTATTTGCTAGACCGTATAAATTAGTCCGCTAGTAATTTATCGGCGAAATAATTCAACAAATTTTCAACTTCGTTTACATCATTTTCCTTCACCGATATATCCGTAAGTTTAGGAAGGTGCTTGGCAAAATAGATGTGATTATTCGACATTTCAAATAGATTAGTAGCCAAGGCAAAAGGATATTTAAAATCTGGATTAATTTGTGATATAACTTTAGACACAGTTGTGGCCAAATTTTTATAGCTACTAAAAAAACCTTTAGAATTCTCATCATCTACTTCCTTAGTGTGATAAGCCTTCCCCCCTTCTGAGATCACAATATTGTGAAGCTTACTTTCATTTACATAGTCAACACTTGGATTGTCCTTAGATGCAGATACAAATGAATGAATGATAATTTTTAATTTTTTTCTAGAATCTTCAACATTCATAGTATTGAAATATATGAGATAATTTACCCACTCCCAATACCAATTCACCAAAAAAAGCAGCAAAAGATGTTTGTTCTCAAAGTATCTATAGATAGATGCCTCGGTAGAATTTATTTTTTCAGCTAATTTCTTAAAAGTGAAAGATTCAAATCCAAATTCATCAATTAGCAGGATACTGTTTTGAATAATATTCCTTCCTAGTTTCGAATCTTGTGGCTCTCTGAGATATAAACCATCATTGAGGGACATTTTTATTTCTATACTCATCTAATCGATTAATTAAGAATAAAGGAAATTAGCGTGATTTCTAAACCTAAATTCATTGAGATTACAAAAATACAAAAGTTTTACAATATTTTAAGATAGTATTACTATCATTTTGAAAAGTATTATTATATTTGCATCTGAAATTTATAGAATATTAAAAAAAATCCTATGTCAAAAAATATTTTTTCAACCTTAAAAAACGATCTTCCAGCAAGTGTCGTAGTATTCTTTGTTGCGCTACCACTATGTCTGGGTATTGCATTAGCCAGTGGCGCCCCTCTTTTCTCCGGACTAATTGCTGGTATTGTAGGAGGTATTGTTGTTGGAGGTCTAAGTGGCTCCAAAATTGGGGTAAGTGGACCGGCTGCCGGGTTAGCAGCGATTGTCTTAACGGCCATAGGTACCTTAGGTGGATATGAAAACTTCCTTGTAGCCGTAGTTTTAGGCGGAGTTATTCAACTTCTTTTTGGTGTTTTAAAGGCAGGAATTATTGGGTACTATTTCCCTTCCTCTGTTATTAAAGGAATGCTTACAGGAATAGGTATAATCATTATTCTGAAACAGATACCTCACTTTTTTGGCTATGACGCCGATCCTGAAGGAGATTTTGCATTTTTTCAAATCGATGGAGAAAATACATTTTCAGAAATCTTTAAATCATTAAACTTTATTCAAGTTGGTTCTGCCTTAGTAGGTATTCTTAGTTTGGCTATTTTACTACTTTGGGATAAAATACTATCAAAAAAAGGTAAGATATTTCAAATTATACAAGGGCCATTGGTAGCAGTAGCAGGTGGTATTATTTTTTACATTGCTACAAAATCTAATGAAACACTATCCATTGCTCAATCTCATTTGGTAAGCGTACCAATACCAGAAGATATAACGTCTTTTCTTGGACAATTTAGCTTCCCAAACTTTAGTGTCATTACAAGCCCAGATGTCTGGATCGTGGCATTTACAATTGCTTTAGTAGCAAGTTTAGAAACCTTATTATGTGTAGAAGCCACAGATAAGTTAGATCCACATAAAAATGTAACCCCAACTAATCGAGAGCTTTTAGCCCAAGGTACAGGAAACATTATCTCCGGAATGATTGGAGGTTTACCAATAACACAAGTAATTGTAAGGAGTTCTGCAAATATTCAATCTGGTGGGAGAAGTAAAATGTCTGCTATTATTCATGGTTTCTTATTATTGATTTCTGTATTGATTATCCCAACCTTGTTGAACATGATTCCATTATCTGTTTTAGCTGCGATATTATTAATAGTAGGTTACAAATTAGCAAAACCAGCATTATTTAAAAAAATGTATGATTTGGGTTGGAAGCAATTCATTCCTTTTACGGTTACCGTCTTAGGTATTGTATTTATTGACTTACTCTATGGAATCGGATTGGGTCTTGCCGTAGGAATTGTAGTGATACTCATTAAAAGTTTTCAAAACTCTCATTTCTTGCACAAAGAAGGTGAAGATATTGACGATGGTAAAGTAAAAATGACCTTGGCTGAAGAAGTTACATTCTTTAATAAAGGTGCCATTCTAAAAGAACTGGATAGTCTTCCAGAAAACTCTTACCTAGAATTAGACGTAAGAAAAACAAGGTATTTAGATAATGATATTATAGAAATACTAGAAGATTTTGCGTTCAAAGCAAAAGAAAGAAACATTACTATAAAATTGGTTTCCGAGTTAGGTGTAGTTGAAAACCCACCAAGTTATATTGAGTTCTTTAAACTAAGACCAAAAACGGCATAAAAATAATTTAATCTTAAATATCTAAAACTATGAAAGCACATACTCAAGAAACTCAAACCACAATGACTCCAGAAAAGTCATTACAGTATTTGAAAGAAGGAAACCTCAGATTTCAAAACAACTTAAAAGCAAATAGAAATTTATTAGAGCAAGTCAATGATACCAGTGAGGGTCAGTTTCCCTTCGCAACTGTTCTTAGTTGTATCGATTCACGCGTATCGGCAGAATTAGTTTTTGACCAAGGTCTAGGTGATATTTTTAGTGTTCGTATTGCAGGTAACTTCGTTAATGAAGACATCTTAGGGAGTATGGAATTCGCCTGTAAGCTTGCTGGAACAAGACTCCTAGTAGTTTTAGGTCACACAGCCTGCGGGGCAGTAAAAGGGGCTTGTGACGATGCCAAACTAGGTAATTTAACAGCTATGTTAAGTAAAATAAAACCAGCGGTTACGGCGATAACTTCTCCTCAGGATGCAAGTCTAAGAAACTCCTCAAATTCAGAATTTGTAGATAATGTTTCAGCTAAAAACGTACAACTTAACATCGATAGGATTTTAAAGGAAAGTGATGTTCTTGCGGAGATGCTAGGCAATGGAGAAATCCAGATCATTGGAGCAATGTATGATATTAAAACAGGAGCTGTAAACTTTTACGAATAATAAAGTAACCCCCTTTGGTGACAAAATATAACATGAAAAAGAAAATAAAAATGGCAGCATTAATCCTTGGATTAATGCTGCCTATTTCTGCACAAAGTCAGGACAGTAATTTTGGTAATTGGCTCATTTATATTGGTAGTAAAAAGCTGAACCAAAAATGGAACATCCATAATGAAGTTCAATACAGAAACTACAATGCTATTGGTGATTTAGAACAATTATTGTTGCGAACTGGATTGGGCTATACGTTTAATGGAGGCAAGAATAACGTATTACTTGGTTATGGCTATATTTTGTCTGAAAATTATTTAGACAACAACACAGACAAAGTTTCAGTGAACGAGCATCGAATTTTTCAGCAATTTACCTCGAAACAAAAAATAGGTATTGTAGGATTAAGCCATCGTTATCGCTTTGAGCAGAGATTTGTTGAAAGTAATTATAAGATGCGTTTTCGTTACTTCTTAGCTTTAAATATTCCTTTAACAAATAAAGAAAATAACAAATTATATTTTTCCGCATACAACGAGATATTTTTAAATACAGAATCGGCAGTATTTGACAGAAATAGAGTCTATGGTGGGTTAGGCTACCACATCAATAAAAACATAAGACTAGAAGCTGGTTATATGAATCAGTTTTTTGAGAAAAGTAGTCGCGATCAATTAAACATTATAACCTTTGTCAATTTTTAATATTGAGTAAGAAGAGCTGGTAAATAGCAGCAATTAAAATAGTCTAGTAATTAACTCTTGTTTCTGGGTCTTGGGTTCTGGGTTTCTTTTTTTCTTCCTTATCACTTTTTACTTCTCACTTCTAACGTCTTATTTCTTTCTTCTATACTCTTTCAATTTTTCGCTTTTCTCTTTTCACTTTTCATTTTTCACTTTTCACTTTTCAGCAACTTCAATTCGTCTCGCTTTACTAGCTGTATAAAGACCGAAACAGAATTGAATAGTCCAGTGCAATCGCCATACTTATTTAAAAAAAATATTATTTAAGCTGATTTCAAAAAATTACTATACTTTTGTTTATCTAAAAGGCTAACATGATAAACAGTATTAAGAATACATTCACAATTCAAGATTTAGAAATTTTGACTGGTATTAAAGCACATACCATTCGGATTTGGGAAAAAAGATATGATTTATTAAACCCCACTCGATTAAATCGTAATATTCGAATGTATGACCTAGCAGATCTCCAAAAGATACTGAACGTAAGCTTGTTATATAACAACAGCTATAAGATTTCCAAAATAGCAAAATATACGGAGAGTCAATTGGCGGAAGAAACTAAGTCTTTTGCCCTAAATGAATTTTCAAATAATTATGAAATCAACTCTTTGGTCATAGGTATGTATACTTTTGATGAACGATTGTTTGAAGAGATATATTTACAACAAATTAAAAAAGTATCACTCACAGATATATTTGTAACTACCTACATCCCTCTTTTAAACCATATGGGATTATTATGGCAGACTGATTCGATAAAACCTGCTCACGAACATTTTATTTCCAACTTAATTTATCAAAAAATTGCACTAAATATTGCTGCTCTACCAACAATCGAAACTAATAATGATCACGTAAATATCTTATTTCTTCCTTTTGGCGAAATTCACGATTTAGGTTTAATGTTTTTAAACTACACTTTAAAATTAAAAGGAGAGAAGGTTATATACTTAGGTAAAAGCATACCCTTTGATAATTTATTTTATTTAAATTCCCAAGTTAAAAATTGTACCTGGATTAATTATTTTATGCTTGATAGACCTGTTGAAGAGAAAATAGAATTTTTAAATAATATAGAAAAGTTGTTAGCTCACACCAAAAACAAATGCATTATCGTTGGAAAGGTTTGGGAAGACTTCTCTAAAGAAAACACTAATGACCAAATCATCTTCAAATCTGGATTAGACCAATTAATTTCAATAAAGGAGGAATTGGCTATTTCTGAATAATTGCACCAATTGATAAATTCTATTATCTGATTATAGTTTATACCAATTAACCCCTTCAGAATTAAAAATCAGTAAGAACAATAATTTCTCTTTGTACTTCTCAAAGTATTCATTTCCTGTCATATATAGTAGTTTCAGTGAATATAAAGCCAATATTTTTATATGATTCTTCTTACAATAAGGATTAGCTATAATAGTATTGTTTAATAAAATGCCGATTTTATTAAACAAAATGATGTTTATTCATATATTTGCCTAAACTTTAAACTTAATATTATGAAAAAGACAATTATCTTCATGTTCCTGTTCTCAATAACAGGATATTTTTATGCACAGACGGCGAGAGTGCAAGTAATTCATAACTCGGCAGATTTAGCTGCAGAATTTGTAGATGTTTACTTAGACGCTACTCTTCTAATTCCAAATTTTGAATTCAGAACTGCTTCAGCTTTTATTGATGCTCCTGCTGGAGTTCCAATCAATTTATCAGTTGCTCCACCTAATAGTACTGGAGTTGCAGATGCAATTTACACTGCTACTTACACACTAACCGCAAATGAAACTTATGTTATAGTGGCAGACGGGAACATAAGTGCGACAGGATATACACTACCTAGTTCTTTTGGATTAGAAGTAGTTGCTTCAGGTAGAGAAGCAGCAACAGATCCATCTAATACTGATGTTCTTGTACATCACGGATCTACTGATGCACCAACAGTTGATGTTGTAGAAACAGGAGCAGGTGCAGGAACTATTGTAGATGATCTTGCATACACTGATTTTCAAGGTTACTTAGAATTACCAACTGCTGATTATATTTTAGAAGTGAGAGATCAAACTGGAATGGTGACAGTTGCTGCATATCAAGCTCCTTTAGCTACATTATCATTAAATGGTGCTGCCGCAGTAGTAGTAGCAAGTGGATTTTTTGATCCTACACAAAATTCTAATGGACCAGCTTTTGGACTTTACGTGGCTTTACCTTCAGGAGGACCACTAGTACCGTTGCCATCCACACCACTAATTTCAAGAGTACAGGTTATTCACAACTCGGCAGATTTAGCTGCAGAATTTGTAGATGTATACTTAGATGATACTCTTCTAATTCCAAATTTTGAATTCAGAACTGCCTCAGCTTTTATTGATGCACCAGCTGGATCACCAATAGATTTATCAGTTGCTCCACCGAATAGTACTGGTGTTGCAGATGCAATTTACACAGCTACTGTTACATTAGCAAGAGGTGAGACTTATGTTGTAGTAGCCGATGGAAATGTAAGTACGACTGGCTATACGCTACCTAGTTCTTTTGGATTAGAAGTCTATCCAATGGGGAGAGAAGCAGCAACAGATCCAGCTAATACAGATGTTCTAGTACATCACGGATCTACAGATGCACCAGCAGTTGATGTAGTAGAAAATGGTGTAAATAATCCAGGAGCGGTCATCGTTAATGATATTGCATACACTGAATTTCAAGGTTATTTAGAATTACCAACCAATGATTACATTTTACAGGTTAGAGATGCAACTGGTACTGTAGGAGTTGCAGCATATCAAGCACCTTTAGCTACGTTATCACTAGACGGTGCAGCACTAGTTGTTGTGGCAAGTGGATTCTTGGATCCTTCGCAAAATTCCAACGGTGATGCTTTTGGACTATTCGTAGCTTTACCTTCTGGAGGAGCACTAATAGCATTACCTCCTGCAACCTTAGGTGTAGAGAATTTTGATTCAAATTCATTTGTTGTATATCCAAATCCGGTAAATGACCAATTGAACTTTCAATTGTCATCTCTTGATATAGATGAACTAGAAGTACGTATTATTGATATGCAAGGTAGAATTATGTCAAATGTGAAATTAAATTCTGCAAATACAACTCTTGATGTTAGTGCTTTATCTTCTGGATTATATCAAGTAATCATATCTGATGGAAATAATATTTTGGATACCAAGAAGTTAGTTAAAAATTAAGAAAACATAAACTTGAAAAAGAAAAGAGTCATAGTTAATTTTTAGTTGAAAATCCCATAGAAAGCGATTTCTTTGGGATTTTTTTTTTAAATTAACAAACTGTTTTGAAGCATAATTTATAATCTTTATGAGTAAAACCATTAACATTTTGGGTTCTGGATTTTCGTCCCTAGCTGCTGCCTGTTATTTAGCCAAAGCTGGTCACGATGTTACAGTTTTTGAAAAAAACGAACAGATTGGTGGAAGGGCAAGGCAATATAAAAAGGATGGATTTCTTTTTGATATGGGGCCAACTTGGTATTGGATGCCTGACGTTTTTGAACGTTTTTTCAGTGATTTTGAAAAAAAACCATCAGATTATTATCACTTGCAAAAATTAAATCCAGCTTATGAGGTATACTATAATCCTGGAGATTCTATCAAAATATCATCAAAAATAGATGAAATCTATTCATTATTTGAACAAGAAGAGAAAGGAAGTTCTATCCAGTTAAAAAAATTCTTAGCAAAAGCCAAGAGTAATTACGATGTAGCCGTTAAAGATCTTGTTTATAGGCCTGGAGTTTCACCCTTAGAATTGATAAGTCCTAAAACAATTACCAAATTAAATCAACTATTTTTTGACATTCGAAAACAGGTACACAGTAAATTTACTAACCCTCGATTATTAAAAATACTAGAATTCCCAGTTTTGTTTTTAGGGGCAAAAGCAAGCAAAACGCCTGCCATGTACAATTTTATGAATTGGGCAGACTTTGGCTTAGGCACTTGGCACCCTGAAGGAGGTATGTTTGAAGTTGTAAAAGCAATGGGAGATTTGGCCAAAGATCTAGGTGTAAACTTTATAACCAACTCTAATGTTGAGAAAATAAATGTGACATCAAACAAGGCAGAAAGCATCACTGTAAATGGCCAAACTATAAAATCGGATATCGTTTTAAGTGGCGCAGATTATCACCATACCGAACAACTACTTGATTTAAAATATAGACAGTATTCAGAAGCATACTGGACTAAAAAAACATTTGCTCCTTCATCATTATTATTTTATGTAGGGTTCAATAAAAAAATTAAAGGCGTTTCGCATCATACTTTATTTTTTGATGAGGAATTTGACTCCCACGCTGAATATATTTATGATACCCCTTCTTGGCCAAAAGACCCTCTCTTTTATGCTAGTTTTCCGAGTATTTCAGATAAAGCTTTCGCGCCGGAGAATAAAGAAGCTGCTACATTTTTAATTCCTATAGCTTCAGGAATAGAAGATACCGAAGCGCATAGGAGTAAGTATTTCGATTTAATAATTAATAGATTGGAGAGGTTAACCAGTCAAAAATTAAGAGATGATATTCTATTTGTAAAATCTTATTGCATAAATGATTTCATTGAAGATTATAATTCTTACAAAGGCAATGCCTATGGGTTAGCAAATACACTTACCCAAACTGCATTTATGAGACCTAGAATTAAAAGTAAAAAAGTAAATAATTTATTTTTCACAGGTCAATTAACCGTTCCAGGACCTGGTGTTCCACCCGCTTTGATTTCGGGCAAAATAGCGGCTGAATCAATTTTAAAACAATTAAGACCATGAAGGAACTTTTCGATAGTATTTCTAATGAAAGTGCTACATTAATTACGAAAAAATACAGCACTTCGTTTTCAATTGCGGTTCGCTTATTAGCTCCTAGCATTCGTCAAGCTATATATAATATATATGGATTTGTTCGCGTAGCAGACGAAATTGTAGATAGTTTCGAAGGCTATCCGCAAGAAGATCTTTTAGACAGGTTTGAAGAAGAATATACCTACGCTCTAGAAATTGGCATAAGTACAAATCCCGTTATCAATGCCTTTCAAAAAACAGTGAAAGAATATAACATTGATGATAGTCTTGTTCATGCATTTTTAAGAAGTATGCGGGCCGATCTATCAAAACAGATATATACTAACCGGCAAGAGATGGAAGATTATATTTATGGCTCTGCAGATGTAGTTGGTCTTATGTGCTTAAAAGTTTTTGTAAATGGCGACCTTGATGAATATGAGCGATTAAAAGACTCAGCAATGAGCCTCGGCTCCGCATTTCAAAAGGTGAACTTCTTAAGAGATTTAAAACAAGATTACGATCATCTAAACCGAACCTATTTTCCAAACATAGATCCTGAAAACCTAACTACAGAAGATAAAAACAAACTAGTCAAAGAAATTAAAGAGGATTTCAACGCTGCCTATATTGGGATTAAAAAATTACCAAAAGAAGCTAGATTTGGAGTTTACGTAGCCTATAAATACTATGTCCAACTACTGAAAAAGGTTGACAAAACTCCTGCTGAAGTTTTAATGGATAAGAGAATTAGAGTTTCGAATTCATTGAAAACATATCTCCTATTTCAATCGTATATAAGTTATAATTTCAAAATTGCATAATGATAGGTTTATTACCGTTAATTTTTATTTTATTTCTTTCATCTACTAATATAAAAGAAGTAGTTGAGGAGTTTCACAGTTTGGAAACAAGAGAATCTGAAATTGTATTTGTTGAAAATTATACCCAAAGTTCACAGCCTTCTATTTTAGCATATGTATGTGCCGTTGAAATGAAGCAAGCAGAATACAGCCACAACCCTATTTCAAAACTCAGGGTTTTTAAGCGTACTAAGAAAAAATTAGACTCGCTTATTCAAACAAATCCGACTGATGTGCACCTAAGGTACGTTCGTCTTCTTTTACAAGAAAAAACACCTGGTATTTTGGGTTACAATGATTATATTGAGGAGGATAAATTATTTCTAAAGAATAAGCTAGAAATTTTAGATGACTCAGATTATTTAGATTCATACATACATAAAAACACTTCATTATGATGGTAGCTTCATACATTATAATTACACTGATAACTTATCTTCTCATGGAAGTTGCCACCTGGCTTATTCACAAGTATGTCATGCATGGGTTTCTATGGTATCTGCATGCAGATCATCACCAACCTAAATATCAAAATGTTTTTGAAAAAAACGATGCTTTTTTTGTCATAGGTGCTATTCCGAGTATTACCTTGTTCTACTTTGGAGTAAACCCAGAATTGAACTATAAATTTTTTATTGGACTTGGAGTACTAGGTTACGGTATTACCTATTTTATGGTTCATGATGTCTTGATTCATCAAAGGTTTAAATGGTTTAAGCATACCAAAAGTGAATATCTATTAGGATTGAGGAAAGCACATAAAATTCATCACAAACATTTGGGTAAAGAAGATGGAGAATGTTTTGGCATGTTAAATGTCCCTAAAAAATATTTCAGAAAAACATCTGGCAAATGATGCCCCTTTACTTTATCATTCTTCTGGCCTCTGGGGTTGTTCCAATTTTATTTTCCATTTTCGGAATTGACTTTATTAAAAACTGGAAAAACTTCACCATATCGACAAGTATTATGGCTGTCATCTTTCTGGTTTGGGATGCCTTTTTTACAGCCCAAGGCATATGGGGTTTTACAGAGGAATATTGCTTGGGTATTTATTTCTTAAAAATGCCAATAGAAGAGTGGTTGTTCTTTTATATGATCCCTTTTTGCAGTCTATTCGCACATTTTGCCCTTTTCTATGCCTACCCTAATCTTAAATTAGGTAAAATAACAACACGCTACATTTCAATAGCGCTAATCGGGATCGCTCTTGTTTTAATCATTGCCAATTACCCCAAGGCATATACAGTTGTTAATTTTTCTTTTTTATTAGTCGCAATAACCCTTGGAATACTCTTTAAAATTGAACTTTTACAACAGTTTTACATTTCGTTCTTAATCATACTCATACCATTTTTTATAGTGAACGGAATCTTGACTGGACTCATTACCGATATACCCGTTGTATGGTACGATAATGCAGAGAACCTAGGTATTAGACTTATCACAATACCAGTTGAAGATATTGGATACGCCTTTACCATGCTCTTCGGAAATTTAATGATTTTCGATTCCTTGAATAGAAAACTAAATCAATAAATTGTATCCTTACCACAATAAAATAAAGCAGCGTATAAAAAACAATGAGCTAAAAGGATATGAATACGTTGAGAAATACAAGCAAATAGAACCTTGTCTAATACTTCATTTCACTACCCCTCCCTATTTAAGACCGATCCGAGAACACCGCTTTGAGGAATATGAACTACTTTTGGATCAGTTAAAATCAACCGGGTTTCAGAATAGTTAAAACAGCTAGATGCATGAATAATTTTGATGTTATTATTATTGGCGGTGGCCCGATAGGAATTGCCTGCGGTATTGAAGCTGAAAAAAGATTTAATCATAGAAAAAGGAACAATTGTTAATTCTCTATTCAATTATCCAGAAGGAATGACCTTCTTCTCTAGCTCCGATAAGTTAGAAATTGATAACATCCCATTTATTAGTAAAAATGCTAAACCCTATAAATCGGAATCCCTTGAGTATTATAGACGTATTGTAACATCAAAAGATCTAAACATCAACCTTTTTGAAAGTGTTCTTGATGTTGAAAAAGGTTCAGAAATTTATCGAATTAAAACTTCAAAAGACACCTACACCTCATCAAACGTAGTAGTGGCTACAGGTTTTTATGACATCCCTAATTTATTGAATGTTCCTGGGGAATGGTTACCGAAAGTATCTCACTATTACAAAAACCCACATTATTATGCTCGGCAGCAGGTTGCAATAGTAGGTGCCAGTAATTCATCGGTTGATGCCGCTTTGGAGATTTATCGTAAAGGAGGCTATGTTACTATGATTATTAGAGGTGATAAGATTAGTGACCGTGTAAAATATTGGGTAAGACCAGATATTATAAACCGTATTGAAGAAGGTAGTATAGAGG
>RCNB010004613.1_pt1 | contig 12674 bp, 12 predicted proteins | sample 2041321 | NCBI WGS metagenome assembly RCNB01 (sample SAMN09708232, study PRJNA481090) | Marine sediment metagenome, whole genome shotgun sequencing project. | reverse complement strand
TTGGCGGGCAATTTACCCAACCGATTTGAGAACCTTGTAAAATCGGCAACTGGCGACCAACTAAAAATTGAATGGACAGCACATAAACAATTTAATGAAAAAGGTGCTTTAACAGGAATTATTGCCATTGGTGAAAATATTACAGCGTTATGAAAAACGATACTAAAAAATCTATCGATGCAAAGTTAATTCGCCAGAAAGCTGAAGATCTTTTAAAAGAAAAGCACAGCAAAAAATCAGTGCCGCTAACAGAAAACGAAATAATAAAACTACTGTATGAGCTAGAGGTTCACCAGATAGAACTAGAAATGCAGAAGGAAGAACTGCAACTTGCAAAAGAAAAAGCAGAAACCAATGCCGAAAAATATACAAACCTTTATGATTACGCTCCTGCCGGGTATTTTACGATTAATAGCGATGGTAAAATTTGCGAATTAAATTTTAACGCCGCAAAAATGCTCAACAAGGCCCGTTCAAAATTGATACATAGCAACTTCAAGTTTTTTATTACCACGGAAACCCGCTCCCTTTTTGTAGCTTTTTTAGACAAAGTATCAGATTCCAAAACCAAACAAAACTGTGAAGTAAGGCTCGTTATAGATGAAAAGCCATCTGCCTTTGTACATATTGAAGGCGTTCTATTAGAAAATGAGAAAAACTACCTTATAACGGTTATTGATATAAGCAAGCGCAAACATGCCGAAATTGAGCTCATTAAAGCCAAAGAAAAAGCTGTAATAAGTGAAGACTATCTCGAAAATATCATCAATAATATCGGTGATCCTATTTTTGTTAAAGACGAAAATAGCAATCTAATTCTTGCGAATGATGCATTTTGCACACTCTTTGAAATGGAAAGAGATAACATTATTGGTAAAACACTATTAGAAGATGTTGCACCCGATGAAAAGGAAGAGTTTTTAAAGAGAGATAAACAAGTTCTAAAGACGGGAAAGGGAAATTTAAACGAAGAGTCACTTACGGTTAGAGATAGACCGACCAAAGCAATTTCTACAAGAAGATCGAGATATATTAACCCCAATAATAAAAAGTATCTTGTTGGTGTAATTCGGAGTCTAACTGAACGTAAAATAGCTGAGGAACAGCTTAAAGAAACCTTATCTCAAAATGAATTAGCCGTTGATATGTCTAAATTAGGTGTATGGGAACTAAATGTTGATTCAGGGGAACTTTTATGGAATGATAGGCATTTGGAGTTTTTTGGCATAACGCGCGAAGAATTTACTAATGACTTAGAAGGATGGCGTCGCCAATTACATCCTGATGACAAAAATTATGCTGAAAGCCGTTTTAATGAGGTTTTCGAAAATAAATCAATTCACGATTTGAACTTCAGAATTATTAGGCCAAATGGAGATATCCGATATATAAACGCAGCTGGAGTTCCCATTGTTATTGATGGTAAACTAGTTAAAGTCATTGGGGTTAATCGAGATGTTACCGACACTAAAATATCCGAAAAGCAATTGGAGGATACCTTACTTCAGTTAACAGACCTAAAGCAGCAAGTTGAAGCGGAAAATATTTATTTAAAAGAGGAATTAAAACTAGAAGGCAGTTATAACGAAATTGTTGGTTCTAGCAAATCTCTGAAAAAAGTACTAAAGCAGGTAGAACAAGTCGCCAATACGGGTTCGACAGTTCTCATCTTAGGAGAAACGGGGACGGGAAAAGAGCTTATTGCAAGAGCCATACATAATGCAAGCGACAGAAAAGACAAACCCATGGTTAAGGTTAATTGCTCGGCACTTCCGGCAAATTTGATAGAAAGCGAATTGTTCGGTCACGAAAAAGGGGCTTTCACTGGTGCCTTAAACCGAAAAATCGGACGATTTGAACTCGCAAATGGAGGCACTATCTTACTTGATGAGATTGGTGATTTGCCAATTGAGTTGCAAACCCGCTTGTTACGTGTACTTCAAGAAAGTGAGTTTGAACGGGTAGGCGGTGAAAAGACTATAAAAGTTGATGTTCGCGTTATTGCTGTAACTAATAGAAATTTGGTGAATCAGGTATTGGAAAATAAATTTAGACAAGATCTCTACTATCGTTTAAATGTTTTTCCAATTAAGTGTCCACCATTAAGAAATAGGGTTGATGATATCCCTAGTCTGGTCCATCATTTTGTCAATAAATACAACCCGAAAGTAAATAATAAAATAAAAACAGTACATCAAAAAACCATCGAGCGCTTAATGCACTACAATTGGCCTGGTAACATAAGGGAACTGGAGCATGTTATCGAACGCGCTATTATCATGAATAAAGGAGAGCAATTACGATTGGGTAATTGGTTTATGGATAGCAGTATTGAAAATGTAGTCTCCGATGATCTAAGAACTATGGAAACTGTGGAACGCGATTACATTATTAAAGTATTGGAGAAAACCAATTGGAAAATTCGTGGTAAGAATGGGGCTGCCGAAATATTGGGAATGCAACCTACAACGTTAGAATCACGAATGAAAAAAAGGGATATCAGAAGATAAAACTAAGATAGAAACAGATTATTTAAACTCCGACATTTCGTGTAAGCACGAAATGTCGGAGTTTATTTTTTGATAATATTGATTGTCCTATAATTTTTCCAGATTTTATCTAATTGATATTCAATTAGATAAAATTTATTATTTCTAATAATAGAGGTTTGGCATTTTAATTGTGATATAGAAATTAGAATAAAGACTGTCTGAAAATATTTTTATTAGGAATTGATTAATAACAAATTTTATTTTTCCCCCTAAGGTGTTGCCCCCTTTCAAGTTTTGGTTAGTGGTTGTTCTAATTTTGTAGGGGGCTGACCTTTGTGCTATTATTTTTCTAATTCAGATAATCACTTTTGGTTTATTGTGGGAATAGTGGAATGATAAATAACCCAGGTAAGAAATAATTATAATTAAATAGAAAATAGCACCAAACTATTAGCATATAGACTATCCAATATTTAGAAAATATTAATCTTAATAACAGCACTAATGTAGATGATTAAATATTGGATAGTATGAATACTAATACGTTATTGAAACATGATGATGAACAACGCGAGAAATTTATGAGGTTTTATCATTCGGAAAATCGATTAGTTAATAAAGAACTGGATGATCCTTTCTATAAAACTTTTATGGCCTACAATGCTAAGGATATTGTTTGATTTTTAACGGTTAAAAAGTAGTAAAGTGGAAATAGATAAGGGTACTATAAAGGACGACCTGCAAGATTTACAGGATCAAGCAGATGGTATGGGGTTCGCAGGGGCTAACGAAAATGACGTATGGCGTCGTGAGTTAATAGCAGATTATATAGTTAAAAAACTAACCAATGTTAGCGAGAGTCTTGATTGCTACATAACCGGTTGTGTGAACATCAGAGATAAAGACAAATGTTTATGTGACGAACATTTAATTGAATAGAGTATCGCTAATGCATGGCTATCAATATGAAATAAATATTTTATGCTCATAAGGTTTTTATTTTTCTAATTCAGACAATCTCTTTTGGTTTGTTTTGGGAATAGTAGAATGATAAATAGCCCATAGAAGAAATAACTGTAATTAAATAAAAAATGGCACCAAACTATTAGTATAAAGACTGTCCAATATTTAAAAAATAAAAATATTAAGCTTAATAACAGCACTAATGTAGATGATCAAATATTCGATAGCATGAACACTATTATTTTATTGAAACATGATGATGAACAACGCGGGAAATTTATGAGTTTTTATCATTCTGAAAATCGATCAGTCATTAAAGAACAGGATGATCCTTTCTATAAAGGCTTTAAGGCCTTTTTGGAAGAGAATAAAAAAAACAGAAAATAAAAAGTGCTTAATTTTTGCTTCAAATCAGCATTGAAGAATATAGATATAATTATTTTAATAATAGGGAATGACTGGATGGGAGTCGTATAACTTCCTTCCGGCAAGTTCGCGCCAGTTCTAGATAAGCGATACCCTTATTTTTTATTTGGGGGTTCTATATATGTGGAGCCTCCTTTTTATATTTTTACTTATTCTTTATTTGAACTTTTGGAATAAGTTTATGGCTTATGGTATAGTTCTGTAAAACGGCTGTTTTTGGAATTTTCAACGAAATGAATACATAGGTTTTCTCCACAATCAAAAAAGCTAAAAATAAATTCTGAAGACGCTATTTTATTGCGACAAAAAGCCCAAGAGTTGTTAAAAAATAAGCTTTCATTATAATCGGCAGAGCTTACGGCCGATGCTGTGCCATTTAGAAGTGCAGCAACCTTGCAACTTACTAATGGTTCAAGGCCTTACCCCTGACCATAAGGGACTCTCTCACCCTCTAGTTTAATTACTTAACTTTGAGTCAAGTAAAAAGATGCCCATGCTGGGCACATACACTATACATAAAGATCATGCCTTCTTCGTCCCCACACCGCATATACTATCCGTTAGCGTTTATTACAAATGATATAAAATAAGAAAGACACCATGAGTAGCTACGAAGATTATACATCAACCTCGACCGGGTACGATGAAACCAGAGAGCCCGTAGGAACGGAAATCATATTGGAATGTTTCTCTAAAAGCACCACACCACTGAATGAAATGGTGATATTGGATGCGGGTTGCGGAACCGGGTCTTATGCCTCAGTAATTCTTAACCATGTCAAAAAGGTAGAAGCAGTAGAGTTGAACCTAGGGATGATCAATAAGGCAAGACAGAAAATGTCTGATGCCGAATTGGAAGGAAAAATAGCATTTCACCATGCCTCAATTGATGAAATGCCGTTCGAAAATGAATCGATTGACGCCATTATGGTAAATCAGGTTCTTCATCATTTACCACAAGACTTCCAAAAGGATTTTTCAAAGCTTAAAGAAGTAATTAAAGAGTTTTACAGAATACTTAAGCCAGGGGGAATTCTTGTAATTCACACGTGTTCAAATCAGCAATTGAGAGATGGGTATTGGTATTCACAATTAATTCCGAATGCTGTTGACCTTATCTGCACTAAGTATATTCTCATTGACAAACTCTCTGATATGCTTGAGAATAATGGGTTTGCTTCAAAAGAGGCAATTACCAAAGCTCTGGGTTACCAAGGACAATCTTATTTTGAAGCTGACGGACCTTTAAGAGCTAGTTGGAGGGCTGGAGATTCAGTTTGGTCGTTAGCAACAGCCGGAGAACTTGAATTAGTTATAGCTAAAGTTAAAGCATTAAACAATTCTGGAAGCATGGAAGATTATATTAAACAGCATGATAAGCAACGGTCAAGTATTGGACAAATTCTTTTTCTTCACGCGATAAAACGGAAATAAACAAATATCAATTATGCTCAGTTAAATATGGAGTAAACGATGTGCCTTTAACTCTGTAAACTATCTGTCTTGACAAAAGTTATAACTAAATGATTATGAATACAAAATTGATAATCGTTCTTACTTACTTAATAGCCAGCTCAATGTTAATTGCACAGGATGTAAACTTTGATTTCAAATCGAATTCAAGAATAGTTCAAACGGATAACGGGTCATTTCCTCTTGTAGATTATGGTTCCGGTGTCCCGGTGCTACTTTTACATGGATTTCCTGATTCTAAAGAACTTTGGAAAAACCAGATTGTCTCTTTTGCGAAAGCTGGATACCGGGTAATTGCTCCTGATTTAAGAGGGTATGGTGATGCCCCAAGTCCTCTTGAAAAAGAAAAATATGCCATACCCATTCTCATGGATGATGTCATCAAAATATTAGATGCATTGAAATTAGATAAAGTTCACCTTGTCGGGCACGATTGGGGTGCGGCCTTATCTTGGCAATTAGCCAAATACTATGAGCATCGCTTTACCACAATGACTGTTTTATCAGTAGGCTCCCTTGGAAACCCTGGGAAAACTACGATGGAACAAAGGCAAAAATCATGGTACTTTTATCTTTTTCTACAAGAGGGCCTAGCTGAAAAAACCTTCGCAGATTACGACTGGGAATTTGGGAAGGAATTTTTAAAGAGTCATAATGATATTGATTATGTACTCGAAAGACTTCAGCAGCCAAATGCACTTACAACTGCTTTGAACTGGTACCGTGGCAATCTTCAAAATAGATTGGCACAACCTGGTGTTAAGTACCGTATAAAAAATGAGAAACCTCAACTTTCTACGGATAAAATTGAAATTCCAGTTTTAGGAATATGGAGTGATCAAGACCAGTTTTTATTGGAACCTCAAATGCAACTCTCTTCGTTATATGCAAATAACTTCACCTACCATAAATTTGAAGGAGCAGGTCATTGGATGATGTTGGAAAAGCCCAAGGAACTAAATAAGATGATTTTGGGTTATTTAGATAATTCTAAAGACTAACAATGGAAAAGAGGAGAATGGAAATTAAAAAAAATAACGAAAGCACAACAAAGAACTGAGGTAAAAAATCAACCTTAAGAAGTGTATAGTTCATTTAAATCATTAGAATTCTCCGATGCTCTGCATCGGAGGTGTTAGAGGAAAGTTTGAAAACGGATAGTTTTTACGAAATGTTAAAACTTTCTTCCGTTGGATACCTCGATGGCTCTGCCTCGGGGCAGTTCATTGTCTTCAAAAGTAGTTGTGGCCACATAGGCATATATTTCCCTTGTTTTGCTAAACTCATGTCCAAGCAGAACCTAAAATGCCAAACCCACTAAAAATCCGTACGATTTAGCTTGTCTTTTGTTTTACCCTTTTAGGATACTCCCATAGATGCGAAATGCTCTAGAAGGTACTGATGGATACATATTTCCTCCACCTATATTTAAAGTAAATCGAAATGTTATTTAGCGGTTAAGTTCATCAAATAGTGAACTATACCTGCCGTTTAAGGTTTCTTTCAATACGAAATTTCAAGATCCGCGTATTCCACCCTTTCGATGATGTCCGGTCTATCGCCCTCTCCACCTCGTTTATAGAGGTCTTTACTTATCGACCAAGCATTTATGTCCACATCCGGCAAATCGTCGTCTATTACATTGTAAACATCCGATTCGTTTAGCGTGTTGTCCAACCAGACATCAACATCATCGTCCTGAAGGATTACGGGCCTGCGGTTCTTCTTGTTGTGGATTTCTGCAAACATTGGCGTAGCCGCTTTCGTCAGTATGGTAAAGGTCACCAACTTATTAGGGGTTACTGCATAGATACCTGCTAAATGAAAAGGACTCCCGTTCTTTCGCTCGAAGTAAAAAGGTATGGAATAAGGCTTCTTTACATTCTCGATCCGATGAGGTTCATAAAACCCATCAACGGGAATTATACACCTCCTTTTTAACGCGCTGCTCTTATAATTGTTGGAGTCGAAGAGTTTTTCGGATTTAGCGTTCAGCCCGGAACCCCATCGAATCGTTTCTTTGTAATATTCCTTCGGATCAACATCCTTTTTATAATGTGGAATCAATCCCCACATTACGGGAATCATATTTTTGGGTTTTTCTTGGGGGATAATCCACATATTGGGATGGGCGAACCCATTGGCACTATTATAGAGCAGTTCTAAATCATCGTCCGCTTCACCTAATAGCTTTTCTACCTTGTAAAACTTTTCAAGTTCTGCTGCTTCTCTGGTCAATCTGGTATTGTAGCACATTATAGTAAAGGCGTATTTGGTTCAATACTTCAAATTAATGAACTTTTGTTAAAGTTCTTATTGGTTCGTAAAATATTTATATTTTTGGAATAAATCCATAAAATTGGAATAAATCCTATTAAAGTGATTGTTTACAGAAATTACGACACTAAAATTATCCGGGAACTTTTAAAGGAAATCGGTAAACATCGATATGAACAGGCCTTAGAGAATTTGAATGTTCGGCACCGGCCATTATCCATGAAGGGTTGGTACTTAGAAGCTAGCAACCACTATATGCGGCTATGCTATAAGTACCCGAGTCGGTACGTTTTGATGCTGATGGATATTGAAAGGTATACAAACATTCCGAGGAAAGGTTGGGAGCGAATAAAAACTGAATAATGAACCTATACAGACAAGAAAAGCTGGTAGAAAAGCTACTAAAATTCAGGCTTAAAAAACAAGGATTTAGTAGGGTCAAGGTCGACCGTTTCAATGGAGACGATACCATGTGTCGTGTTGAGGTATTCCAAGGCGGAAAAAGCATCAAACATAGGGTAATGAAGTATGAAGCCTATTTGGATGAAGCCTATATAGTAGATTTGGAAACCTGTTTGAATAAAATTTTAGAACGTTAAAATATTCATTTGTATTATTACCTATAATAAGGCCAAACAAATTCGAGAGCATGAGCTACAATATTTCCAGTGATAAATTCACACATCCTTTCCTTTATTAGAGTCCATTCTTTTGGAATTGAGGCATTGATATACTTTTCTTATTCTCGCCTTTTTTTGTTAAGACTTCATGTATTTATTTTCTTCAAAATGTACAACACCGCACATCCATCCGTAATAAATGAACCTCTATTATAAAGGAATATTTCCATGCTTTTTCTTTGGTAAGGTGACCACTTTATTTTGTAGCAAAGTAAAAGCTTTTATTAGTTTTCTTCTGGTGTTTTTGGGAAGAATTACCTCATCGATAAATCCTCGTTCGGCAGCGCTATAGGGGTTGGCAAATTTCTCGCTATATTCGGCTTCTTTCTCTGCTAACTTTGCAATTGGGTCATCAGCCGAACCAATCTCATTTCTAAAAATAATCTCACTTGCGCCTTTCGCACCCATAACAGCTATCTCAGCACTTGGCCAAGCGTAATTTAAATCAGCGCCGATATGTTTTGAGTTCATTACGTCATAGGCACCACCATAGGCTTTTCTGATAATGACCGTTACTTTAGGAACCGTAGCCTCACTTAAGGCATACAATAATTTTGCTCCGTTAGTAATGATGCCGTTCCATTCCTGATCTGTACCAGGGAGAAATCCCGGTACGTCGACCAAAACCAAAAGTGGAATATTGAAGCAATCACAAAATCTTGTAAACCGGGCAGCTTTCTTAGAACTATCCACATCTAAAACACCGGCCAAACTCATCGGTTGGTTTGCAACAACAGCAATACTTTTTCCAGCTAATCGGGCAAAGCCAACTACGATATTTTTTGCGTATTCTTTATGAATTTCAAAAAAGGTGTTCTCGTCGATTATTCCGTTAATCACATACCGCATATCATATGGCTGACTTGCGTTCTCAGGAATTATACTTTCCAGAACTTCACGAGTTTCATCGGTCAATTCATAAGGAATATCGTCGGGAATATCTTCACAATTTTGCGGCATATAGCTCACAATCTGCTTGATTTGATCGATGCAGTGCATATCATTCGCAGCGGTTAAATGTGTTACTCCCGATTTGGTGGCGTGTGTTAGAGCACCCCCTAATTCTTCCGAAGTTACCTCCTCATTGGTTACTGTTTTCACCACATTCGGGCCAGTAACGAACATATAGCTGGAATTCTCTACCATCAAAGTGAAGTCGGTCATCGCCGGAGAATACACAGCGCCACCGGCACAAGGCCCCATAATAGCTGATATTTGCGGAACTACTCCTGATGCCATTACATTCCTATGAAAAATATCTGCATAACCACCTAACGACCGGACGCCTTCTTGAATTCTAGCGCCGCCGCTATCGTTTAATCCAATTACGGGTATGCCAATTTTTAGGGCCATATCCATAATCTTGCAAATTTTCTCGGCATGGGTTTCGGAAAGAGCACCTCCGAAAACCGTAAAATCTTGCGAAAAAACACAGACTTGTCTTCCGTTTATAGTTCCGTAGCCCGTTATTACTCCATCTCCGTAAATGATTTGTTTGTCCATATCAAAGTCTTTGGTGCGATGGGTTACCAAAGCGCCCATTTCTTCGAAAGAACCTTCATCCAACAAAAAATGAATACGCTCGTGGGCCGTCAGTTTTCCTTTGGCGTGTTGCTTATCAATGCGCTTTTGACCTCCCCCGAGGCGAGATTTCTCCAATTTATCTTCCAGTATTTGCTTTTTATCTTTCATGATTGCATTGAAATGGGTTACTGTCCTATTCTGCTTTTTCGCCAGTCGGAAGAGATTGTAGTCGCTGTTTTTACTAATTTTTGATTTTCAAGATACAACTGCAAACCAACTAGTGCAGCTATCTTCCGCTCTTTCGAATAGTATTCTTCTAGTTGTTCTGGGCTGTAGTAATTCTTGACAAAGTGCGTATCAAAATTACCCGATGTAAAGGCTTCATGTTGGCAAACGAATTTCCCAAAAGACAAAGTAGTTGTAACGCCTTCAATCTTGTATTGGTCTATTGCCTTTATCATCAACTGAATGGCTTCAGCTCTATCTTTTCCATAGGTAATCAACTTCGATAGCATGGGGTCGTAATAAACAGGAACTTCCATACCTTCCTCAAAACCATCATCCAAACGAATGCCATCGCCGTGAGGTCTTTTATAGGTAGCCAATGTTCCGATACTTGGCATGAAATTATCCAAGGGGTCTTCCGCATATACACGCACTTCCAAAGCGTGGCCTTGAATGCAAAGGTCTTCTTGGGAGAATTCTAGCTTTTCTCCACGGGCCACTTTAATTTGTTGCTCTACAAGGTCGATGCCGGTTATCAATTCCGTTACCGGATGCTCGACTTGCAGTCGTGTATTCATTTCTAGGAAGTAGAAGTTTTTATTTTCATCCAATAGAAACTCTACAGTGCCAGCTCCAATATAATCACAAGCTTTAGCTACTTTAATGGCAGCTTCGCCCATTGCTTTTCGGCTTTTGGGAGTAAGTACCGTGGATGGAGCTTCCTCCACTACTTTTTGGTGTCTGCGCTGTATGCTGCATTCCCGTTCAAAAAGATGTACGACATTTCCATGTGTATCTGCTAACACTTGAATTTCAATATGTCTTGGTGAACCTACATACTTTTCGATAAAAACAGATCCATCGCCAAAGGCCGCAGCAGCTTCACTTATCGCGCGCTCCATTTGTTCCGGTAATTCTTCGAGGGAATCTACTATGCGCATTCCTTTTCCGCCTCCCCCTGCTGAAGCTTTGATCAAAATGGGGAAACCTATCTCCTTGGCGGTTTTCTTTGCCAAAGCCACATCGGTAATAGCTTCCTCAATACCAGGCACCATTGGAATAGCATATTCACGTACAGCTTTTTTAGCAGCCAATTTATTGCCCATGACCTTGATGGCATGTGGTCTAGGCCCGATGAAAGTAATGCCATTGTCTTCCACCATTTGAGCAAAAACAGCATTCTCACTTAGAAATCCGTAGCCGGGATGTATGCCTTCCGCGCCAGTTTGCTTTGCCGCTTTAATTATTTTCCCCATTACCAAATACGATTCGGAGGACGGTGCTTTTCCCAATAAAACAGCTTCATCAGCAAATTTTACGTACGGCGCGTGCCTATCTGCTTCCGAATACACGGCTACTGTTTTGATTCCCATTTTCTGGGCGGTTTTCATAATTCGAAGTGCAATTTCGCCACGATTGGCAACTAGTATTTTTCGCATAAATCTTTTACTTTAATTCCCTCCAAAGTGGGAATCCTATATTTTAATTCCCGTGAAAACGGAAATACTACTATTCTATTTCAAGAACTAACTGTCCTTTTTCAACGGTATCATCTTTTTTTATGGCTATGGACTTTATAATTCCATCTCCCTGTGATAAAATAATATTCTCCATCTTCATTGCAGACAGCACCAGCAGGGGAGTTCCCTCTGAAACCTCTTGTCCCTCCTTTACCAACACATCTATAATAAGTCCTGGCATGGGTGCCATAATAGAATTTACCTTTTGTGAGATCACGGCCAGCAGTCCCATTTTTTTGACCTGCTGGTCGTATTCATCTTCGATTTTTAAATCATAGGCAGTACCGTTCACAGAGATTTTTAGCGTCTTATTCAAATAATCGGTTTCAAGTAGACTTACTTTATAAGCTTTATTATAATGCAAAAGATGAAAATCAGAACTTCCGATTTTGGCAATATCCAATAACGCTACCTCCTTTTTATTGACAAGTGTTTCCTTTTCGTTTACGTGAATCAAGTAATCCTCCATTTTTTTCAAGCTAAGGTTCAGTGGTACAATTTACTGATAAAGATAAAACATGAACATTTTGCCTTGGTAAAGAAAAAAATAAATTTCCCGAAATTTCCGAGTTTCCAAACGCCATGAGTATATTAATTTCAAAAATTAATGTGCGTTTATGACGAACAGCAAAGGATCGGCCAATTTTATTTGGTCGAGCACAGACCTCTTGAGAGGCGATTACAAACAAAACGATTAACGGTAAGGTTATTTTGTCTTTGACCGTGTTAATGCATTTGGATTGTGTTCTCGAGACGACAAAAGCCGATGTGCTTAAAAAGTACGCCCAAGTAAAGACCATGAGCATTTAAAACCGGGATTCTACTGTTAACAAGGTCGCAGGATATAATTTATATAACAAAAGCAACTTCGATTTTAACAAGCTCATTGCCGACCCGAACAATATCGCTTCTTTTTATCCATTTTCACTTCAGGTTTTTAAAGGGACTTTTTCAGTGCCCTCCCAATTGGTTGCCCTCTTTTTGATTATTGAATCATGAATTCCCTTAATGCTCAGCATCACAAATAAACTTCCGTTTATCTATAATACTTGTATTTTTATGAGCTTCCCGCGTTTTTTGATCTACAGATTATC
>RCNB010002113.1_pt1 | contig 12674 bp, 15 predicted proteins | sample 2041321 | NCBI WGS metagenome assembly RCNB01 (sample SAMN09708232, study PRJNA481090) | Marine sediment metagenome, whole genome shotgun sequencing project. | reverse complement strand
AGCTTACACCACATGGTGCGATAGACTTACGCGGCCGGACTGGCCAAATAGAGGTTTACCGCATGTGAAACAAACGCAAAGAAGAAGACTGCAGTACGGCTTCATTGGATAGTCATTATTTTTTGGAAGCTGCGTGCCATTGAAAGAGACGCTTCGCACTAAGCGAAATGCCCTGTGATGCAGACAGATGGTGTTTTGAGCTGAGATATTGGTTCTATGTCACCGTTTCAGATCGCGGCTGCAAGGATAGCGACACTTGCCCTGTTTTCTTGGCGACCCTTTAGGAAAGGGTTCAAAAAGCTATCGACCGGATGCCAAAGCAGTCGTTCATCGAAGTCGCAGCATTTGGCGAAAATGGGCTCGAAAGCGTTCTAAATTGAACAGTGTACAGCCAGGGGTCTCTAGCGTCAGATTTCTCGCATGCGACGCATTCTGCGGATTGCGAACTCGGTTAGAGCAACCAGCAATGTGGTGAACACAATTGTCGACAAGATTGACTTGCTCATCGACGCCAGACTTGCCGCTGTAACCAGCGCTTCGGGCACGCTGGGTCCGGCATTGAGCATCCAGACGATCAACAAATTTTCAGCATAGTCAGCGGTTGCCGCTAAATACGCCATAGCCGCAAACGCTCGATACCATCGAACAGTCGAGTCAAAGGATCTCGACAACCAAAACAGGGAGCTGGCGCTCGAAATCGCAAGCAAGGCCGGATACACCATGTCCAGTGGAATTTGCCTCATTAAATAGATGCGACGCCCCTCGTCTCCGAGCGCTGAAATGAGGGCCAATGCATCTGCGTAGGTATAACCAGTTGGTCGCATGTCGAATGCCCTGACGCTGGTGATCCGTTCAATATCAGCAAGCGTGCCGAAGACCATGAGAAAATAGACAAGGATTGCGACGCCCCAGAAAAGCAGGATGCGTGATCCGTGTTGTGGAAAGGGAAGTAAGTTGGTCAAAATGGCCTCCTTGATGTGATACTGCGGGGCTATCAGCACGCGGTCAGTTCAGTCATTATCATTTGATAACGTTGGTTGGGGGCCGCGCGGATTGGATAATCATCTGAAGACCATCGAAGAATTTTTGACAGATCTGCCAGCAAAACATCGGGCAATACTGTTAGATGCTTTCAGCATTCGGACATTGCCGATCGGCGGTTACCTGTCGAACCAAGGTGAGCGAGACGAGAACGAATATATTTTATTGCGGGGACGTGCGCGAAGCTTGGTCACCGATGCCGAAGGAAACGAGGCAAGCCTGAACCTATACGCGGCCCCAATTGTAATAACGCCCAACATGGCCAGAACGTCCGGCGGCTGTTCTTTAGTGGACATCGAGGTATTGGATGACGCCGTGGTTGCGACAATCCCTGCCACGCAGTTGATGGAACTGATGGTAAATTTCGAAAGCATACGCGAATGGGGAAATACCTTAATGCGCGGAGAGTTGGCCCAAAAAGTCGGGCGCGAATGGTGCCTTTCAGCGTTGAGCGCGCCGCAACGATTAGAGTGGTTTCGTAAGAACCACCCAGGGTATGAAGACCTTTTTGCCCATTTCCACATTGCCTCGTATCTGGGAATGACACCCGTCACTCTCAGCAGAGCTCGCAACCGGTGATTGCAGGCAAACAAGTGAAGCGAAGGAGGACAACGTTCGGAACTATTTCCTTGTAAGGCAATGGCAGCTTCTCTAATCGAGCGTTTGGGTCAAGTCTAAGTCAGCGTCGTTTTCTCCATATTGCGGGGGATCATTGTCACTCATCCGGGCCAAGCTTCTCTTCGCAGTCATTTTTGGTCCGGTTCGGTTGGACCGCTGCACGCATGTGTCGGAAGATAACAACACCACTTTATTCGCTCTCATTTCTGCTGCTTAGTTTCCAACTCGACAAAGACGCGCGCCTCAATCTCTTCGATACTCTCTTAGATCGAACAGAACGACCGTTAAGAAGTGCATCCAGAGCGTATCCCGTAGACTGTGGACTATTCCATTCGGCCCTGAATATTGCACAGCCGTTGCGATCGATAATAGAGACTGTATTTGGCATGCCCCCGTAGGCTTTGTGGGCAGACCCCTCTAAATCATCTACCAAAACCGGCCAGGTCTCCCCGTCTTCGATCTTCAACCGATCCGCACAAGTGCATTTTTCTTCAAAGGTTTGATGTTGCGGAATTTCAGTGCCCGGATGTGCCTCACGCACATAAAGGACAGCAATGCTGACGCGCGGGTCTCCAACGCTCATCCTTTCCATTTTCCCACGCCTGCTTTGAAAAAGTGGACAGGTCAGGCTTCCCATTTCCAGAACAAGAAAGTTCCCCTCAAAATCAAGAAAATGCTTTGGCTCACCTGCGCTAGTTGCCACCAAGCAATCTAGGGCCTTCTCGCCCTCTTGCGGCCCCGATCTGCTGTCAGAATCACAATCCGTCGGCGAAAAGGCCTCATATTGTAATTGGGAACCTTGTTCAGCCTATCAATTGGTTGCATCGATCAGTGCTGCCGCAGCGGTTTTCGCATTTTGCGCAGGGTTTTCGGTGTGCCCAAGATGGGCAGTCACGATTGCCCCTTCTTTCAACAGCAACAGTTGACGTGCCAATTGAGCTGGATTTCTCAATTCGGCTTTCTGCGCCAATTCAGTGACATGTCGTTCAAGCATGCGCTTGTGATCCGCTGATTGCATGTGAATCGGATGGCTGGAATCTTGATATTCGGATGACGCCTTGATGAACAAGCACCCCCGATATCCAGGTTCATCGAACCATTCCTCTAACGCATCGAACATAGCGATCAGTTGATCGCGCGGGGTGTCAGCTAATTCCTCCATTCGGCGATAGAGCCAGTTACGAAAATGCTCATCGCGCAAACGCAAGACTGCGAGGATCAAATCTTCTTTGGTACGAAAATGCTTATACATCGACGTCTTTGAAATGCCCGTCTCAGACGCAAGCATATCCATGCCTGTCGCGTGGAATCCGTTTCGGTAGAACGCCCCCAGCGCTTTTTGAACCAGTTCGTCTCGTTTGGTCGGTCGCATGTTATCACCATAAGTTAACTGATCTGTACATAATTCACGCAACGGCTCGGTACAAGTAAAAATTTTAAATCCATTTTTTATAGCTACTTACAGACCGCGTAGAGATTCTTGGTTTCGTTTTCTGAGTTACAGGCTTGACTTAATTAACCGATCAGTACACTTATTGCAGCAATAAAATGAACCGATCGGTTACCTTTAAAGTCAATTACTGGAGCAAACAGATGAGCCGTCCACCAGTTCCCCCATTCACCGAAGAAACCGCAATCCAAAAGGTGCGTTCAGCCGAAGACGGCTGGAATTCACGCAACCCAGCCAAAGTGGCCCTCGCCTACACACCGGACAGCATTTGGCGGAACCGAACCGAGTTCATCCAAGGCCGAGTGGCGATTGAAACGCTGCTGGAGTTAAAGTGGGCCAGAGAGAACGAATACAGATTGATCAAAGAACTGTGGGCCTATCGAGGTAACCGCATCGCTGTTCGCTTTGCTTATGAATGGCATGATGATGCTGGAAACTGGTTTCGCTCTTACGGGAATGAAAACTGGGAATTCCACGCGGACGGACTGATGCAACGCCGTATCGCCAGCATCAATGACCTCGCTATTTCAGAGACTGTTCGAAAGTTCCATTGGCCACTTGGGCGCAGACCTGATGATCACGCGGGTCTTACCAAACTAGGCCTCTAACTGCCTCCCCTTTTTAGACAGGAACACATCATGTCACGTGCATTCGCAGAGATCAGTTTTACGCCCTCCGTTCTTGCCCTTCAGGACCAAAATGGGTCAGCGCACGGGTATTCAAAATTTCTGGACCCAAATGCTGATCGCGCAGATCACGTTGGACCTGCGGAGGCTGAATTCATCTCTGGCAGGGATGGCTTTTACCAAGCCACAGTCTCAGAAACTGGTTGGCCATACGTGCAGTTTCGCGGTGGGCCTATCGGGTTCCTGAAGGTGCTGGATGATCAAACGATTGCCTATGCCGACTTTCGCGGGAACCTCCAATACCTGAGTGCTGGCAACCTAACAGATGATGATCGCATTTCGATGATCTTGATGGATTACCCCAATCGTCGTCGCCTCAAAGTTTGGAGTCGGGCAAAGCTGGTCAGTGCCTCTGACAACCCCGAACTGATGACCCAGTTGCAGGACACGTCTTATCGTGGGCGCCCTGAACGCGCCGTCGTCATCACAGTTGAAGCGTTTGATTGGAACTGCCCGCAACACATCCCCCAAAAGATGACGCTGGAAGAATTAGAACCACAGCTTGCGCCCTTACATGCCGAAATGTCGCGGCTGAAATCAGAGAACGAAGAACTGAGAATGGCGCTTGATCAGAAGAACTGATTAGCGCGCCGAATGAAACAACATCACCCCACCCAAGGAGAAAATCAAATGTCCAACCCCCTCAAAACCGTTCTAAGTGCAGGCCTCCTTGCGCTGACGCTCGCATCGCCGATCCTTCCCGTTTCGTTTGCAAATGCTGCCGAAACGCAGGTTGTGGCTGACGTAGCGCAAGCATCGTTCCGCTCTGAGGTCATTGATGGTGTCAAGATCGCCTACCGCGAAGCCGGTGACCCAGCCAACCCAACAATCCTGCTGCTGCATGGCTTTCCAACGTCATCACACATGTTCCGCAAACTTATCCCAGAGCTTGCAGCCAACTACCATGTGATCGCACCAGACTATCCCGGCTTTGGTGCCTCAGATATGCCCCTAGCTGCGGACTTTGACTATTCCTTCGCCAAGGTGGCGGACATAATGACCACACTTCTTGATCGCAAAAATGTGGAAAATTATTCAGTCTATTTGATGGACTACGGCGCACCTGTAGGCTTTCGGATGTTTGCAGAACACCCAGAACGGGTCTCCGGCTTTATCATCCAAAACGGCAACGCGTATGAAGAAGGTCTGCGTGAGTTCTGGGACCCGCTCAAAGCTTACTGGACCGAACCGTCCACTGAAAATGGTGATGCACTGCGCGGATTCTTTGAGCTCGAAGCAACGAAATGGCAATTCACCCACGGCACGCAAAACCCAGACAACATCAATCCAGACAACTTCTGGCACGTCCAATACCTGCTTGATCGGCCCGGCAATCAGGACGTTCAATTGGCCATGTTCTTGGACTACGGAACCAACGTCGCTGAATACCCAAAATGGCAGGCACTATTCCGCGAGCATCAGACGCCAACTTTGCTGATGTGGGGCAAGAACGACCACATCTTTCCTGCCGATGGAGCGCATCCATACAAGCGCGATCTGGAGAATTTGGAATTCCATTTACTCGATACCGGTCACTTCGCGCTTGAAGAATACGGCAACGAAATCGCCGCTGAGATGATTAGGTTTATGGATAAGAACGCGAACTGAAGGCGATTGTTCTAAAGACAAACAACAGGTTTTGTCGGCGCAAAGATGCATGTCGTCAAAACCTACGGAAACCTTCGTTTATCCGCCCATTTTGGGCAGAACCAAGCCCACCCGATAGAAATCGGAAATTGGAGTACCCCATGGAAACCATTGAAATATTCGGCGTTCAGTTTGTCCTCAGCGTGATCGTCTTCGCCCTCATCGCAAAATGGTACACAGCACCATGGCTGGCGGAAAAAACAACCCAGGTGGCGCTTAGCCTTTTGATCCTGCCCCATGCTTTTCGCCACATTGGCTTAATTTTTCTGACCCCTGTAGGTGTCGATGATGCGATGCCAAGCACATTTGCGAATGCAGCAGCTTACGGGGACTTTATCAGCGGTCTCCTTGCCATATTGGCGTTGGTCGCATTGCGTAGAAACTGGGCCGCCGCAACTGGGTTGGTTTGGATCTTCAGCATTGTGGGTTCGCTTGACCTGATGAATGCACTGCGGCAAGCGGAAGCCATCCCTCACTTCGCCGCTGCGTGGTACATCCCAACGTTCTTGGTGCCGCTGCTGATCGTCACACATGTCATGATTTTTGCGCGCCTGCTCAATCGTGACGTGGAAGCCATTGAACAAACGCAGCCGCACGCCAAGCCTGCGCTTTAGACGCGATGCGCAACCAATTCCCACTCAACCACAAAGGAACTTGATATGAACGCTGAATATAAAATCGGTTTGCCCCCTGTGTCTGATGACACTGCAACCGGCGCTGCCAAAGAGATCATCGATGGCACAAAGAAGAGCCTTGGATTTGTCCCCAACATGTATCGCACCATGGCCAATTCGGACGGTTATCTCAGCACATATACCCACGGCTACACGGCCTTTCGACAAGGCTCAGGCTTTACGCCGATTGAGCAGGAAATTGTCTTTCTCGTGATAAGTCGAGAGAACGGATGTGACTATTGTAGCGCTGCTCACAGCATGATTGCGGACAAGGTCGCCAAGTTTGACGCTGACACGCTGGACGGCGTGCGGTCGGGCGCGGTCTTGGGGGACGAAAAACTGCAAGCGCTTGCTTGGCTTACCGCGCGCATCTTCCAATCGCGTGGGCTGATTACAAAAGCCGAAGCCGATGCATTCTTGGCTGTTGGTTATGAAGAACGGCAAATCATGGAAATTGTTTTGGCCGTTTCCGTCAAGACCCTAAGCAACTATTCCAATCATATCTTCCACACCGAATTGGACGACGCTTTCAAACCCTACGCAGTGCAAGAAGACGGGTCACGTGAACTTAAGATGAGCGCCTGAAAACCTTAGCGCATCGCACTGCAAAACAGGTGTCGCTCGACAAATAGAGATGCGGGCGGAATTAGATCCCGCCCGCATCTCACATTGATTGCATAGAGTACTCAAATCGTCTTTTGATTGAGTGTCTCGGTTGTCCGGTCGCAGAAAAATGAAGGTTAAGAATTTGCCATTTCTTGAAAAAATCACTGGCCTGGCTATCGTCAAGGCATCAACGCTCGCACCAAAATTTGTGGCGCGAAGACTTGCCCCGCGCCTGTTGACGCCGCGTCGCCGTCAACCTCTGCTCTCAGAGACGCACGAGCGCGTTGATATCGGCAATGGTATCGTAGCGTGGCAGGAATTCGACCAAGATCCAAAGATGCCTCTCGCTCTGTTTGTCCATGGGTTTGATGGCAACCACGATCAGTGGCACGCGATAGAATCAGTCGTGAAGCAGGCTGGTTATCGGACAGTTTTCCTTGACCCGCCGGGCCACGGCGCATCAAGGCAAGTGCAATGCGATCCAATCATATTCAGTAAGGCGGTACGCGCCGCATTCGAAATTTTGGGCCCTATTTCTCTTTATCTGGGACATTCCATCGGTGCTGCTGCTGGTGTAATCGCGACGTCTGAAACTGTAGATTCTGATGCCTTTTTACTGATGGCCAGTCCGGTTGCTATGGCCCAAACCATTGAAGCTACTGCGCGCAAGGTGGGGCTTGGGAAGGCCGCTACGGACGCACTTCTAGACGAAATTGGGAGGAAGGTTGGCGTTCACCCTCGCAACCTAGACCTTACGCCGTCTTTGGATCGTCGAACCGCGCCCGCGCTCATTGTTCATGATCGCGGTGACCGTCAGGTTCCATTCCGTGAAGCTGAAGGATTTAGTGCTGCGTGGCCTAACACGCAATTTCTTGCGACTGATGGGCTGGGTCACAACCGGATTTTGCAAGATGCCAAGGTCTTGGACGAGATCACCCAATTCGTAGCAAGCCTATGAGATGTACTGTCCACTCGATCCCGCGTATCATTCCCACGGCAGTTGCTTGCAGGTTGCTGCGAGGTGATCAACGAGCAGGCGCAGCCGAGTTGACTGGAAACGGTTCGGTTGAAACACCGCATGGATGTCGCGTTCTGGCCAAGTGAGGTGATTGGGTAACAGTTGCTGTAAGCACTGTTTTTCCAAGTGTTCTGCGACATAGAAGACTGGCAGGATCGCAATGCCTACACCTTCGACAGCGGCTTGGCATATAACATCACCAGAATCGGATTTGAATGAACCGCTCAGGCTTACCTGACCGGCCTGCCCCGCATTTTCTTTATAGCGCCATTCATGCAGGCCAGTGTTGCGCGTATAGGCCAGAACATTGTGCTTCAAGAGATCTTCGGGCACTTCAGGCGTTCCATTTCGCTCCAGATACGCCGCGCTGGCGCATAGGACAAAAGGACAGGACGCTAAGCGACGTGCAATCAACGACGTGTCTTTCAACGATCCTATCCTGAGCACAAGATCGAAGCCCTCGCTCGCGATGTCGACAAAACGCTCATCTAAGCTCACATCTAATTCGACATCTGGATATGTGGCCGCAAACTGCGCCACAGCCTGTCCAAGATATTTGACCCCCAAGCTGAGTGGCAAGCTGACTTTTAGAGGCCCGCGCGGGTGAGATTTTAGCTCGTAAATCTGTTCCTTCGCCTCTTGAAGATCCTCCAACGCTCGCTTGGCCCGTTCGAAATAAATCGCACCTTCTTCGGTTACAGACACGTTCCGCGTGGTGCGATTCAGTAGCTTGACCTGCAAATCCAGTTCTAGGTTTTGAACCTGCTTGGAGACCGCTGAACTGGTGATCCCCAGAGCCCGAGCCGCCCCTGCAAAACTGCGCGCTTGTACCACTGCAATGAAGATACTGACGCGCGATAGGTTGTCCATTTTATTATCAACCTTTTGGAATGAGTGATGTTACTAATCACCATATTATCAATCGGATCAGGCAATGCAATATTCATGACAGACGAAAGAAAACTCAATTGGAGAAATACAATGACACATGAAACAAACATCAACCACGGCGCACTCATCACCCGGCTGTCCCTTGGCGGCGCTTTGCTTTCCCACGGTCTGCTGAAGGTAATGGTCTTCACGGTCCCCGGTACAGTGGCCTATTTCGAAAGTTTGGGGTTACCCGCCACGGCAGCCTACCTGACCATTCTTGCTGAAGTTGTGGGTGGCACGGCGATCCTTCTGGGTCTCTACACCCGCCTGGCCGCCATTCTGTCTATCCCACTCTTGCTCGGCGCACTCTGGGCACATTCTGGCAACGGCTGGTTGTTCAGCGCCGAAGGTGGCGGCTGGGAATTCCCGTTGATGCTGGTGGCTCTGGCCGCAGCAGTCGCAATCCAAGGCGGCGGATCCTTAGCACTGCGCAAACTGCCTGTCATCGACGGCTTCATTCCTCAAGCGCTCAAAGCCTGAGCCTGTCCTCCCCAACTTTAAGAAAGCTGAAACCATGTCCAAATTTTTGTTCTTCGCAGGAAGTGCCCGCAAGGCATCAACAAACAAACAACTCGCAGCATTCGCTGCGAGCACCGCCAAAGCGGAAGGGGCCGATGTCACGCTAATTGACCTTAAAGATTTCGAGATGCCGCTCTATGACGGTGATCTCGAAGAGGATGGCGGCCTGCCAGAAAATGCGAAGCGGCTCAAACAACTCTTTGTCGAGCACGATGGCATCTTCATTGCATCGCCCGAATACAACAGTTCAATCTCACCTTTGCTCAAAAACGCTTTGGATTGGATTTCACGCCCCCATACAGAAGATGAGCCCTCACTTTGGGCGTATAGCGGCAAGGTGATGGCTCTTGGGGCAGTGGCACCGGGCACCTTGGGTGGATTGCGGGGGCTGATCCCATTGCGCATGATGCTGGGCAATATTGGCGTGACTGTCGTGCCAAACCAGGTCGCGATCTCCAACGGGTTCACCGCCTTTGATGATGCGGGAAAATTGACCAATGCATTTCAGGCGCAGATGTTGAGCGCCGCGATCACCCAGATGATAGCCACGACAAACGCGCTGGCGGCGAATTTTCTTGTAAACGGAAGGGGCCAGAAATGAGCTGGAACCCTGCCATTGAACCGACTTGCCCCGGCGCAGACGACGTCGACGCGATCGAGACGCTGATCATTCCCCGCGCTCGTGACATCGGGAGCTTTGAAGTACGTCGCGCGCTTCCGTCCAGCAGGCGGCAGATGGTTGGTCCCTTCGTGTTCTTCGACCAGATGGGACCGGCCGAGTTTATCACGGAACAAGGAATCGACGTACGCCCCCACCCTCACATTGGTCTTGCGACAGTGACGTATCTCTATAAAGGCGAGTTCCAGCATCAAGACTCTCTTGGTACCAACCAGATGATCTACCCAGGTGAGGTGAACTGGATGATCGCAGGGAACGGTGTGACCCATTCCGAGCGCACCAGCGCGCAAACCCGCAAAGGGCCAAGCAGCCTGTTTGGCATTCAGACATGGGTTGCCCTGCCTGAGGATGCCGAAGACATGGATGCTGATTTCGAGCATCACAAGGAAACGGCGCTGCCGTTCATCGAAGGCGAAGGCAAAAAAGTGCGCCTTATTCTTGGCAACGCATGGGGCGAACGCGCACCAACCAAGACATTCTCCGAGATGTTTTATGCTGATGCCGTGCTTGAAGCCAGCGCACGTCTACCGATGCCAGACAATCACGAGGATCGCGGAATCTACGTCACAAGCGGCAGCATCGAAGTCGCAGGCGATATATTTCAGTCGGGTCAGATGATGGTGTTCCGCCCCAGCGACTCCATCACTGTCCAAGCAGGTCCAGCAGGTGCGCGACTGATGCTTTTAGGCGGTGAAACACTGAACGGGCCGCGCCATATTTGGTGGAATTTCGTTGCCTCATCAAAAGAGAAAATTGAGGCTGCAAAAGAGGCTTGGGCTGCTGGAGACTGGGAACACGGCCGTTTCAAGCTACCGCCAAATGACAGGGGCGAATTCATTCCCTTGCCCGACTAAACAGGCGAGGTCCTGTAACCTGTAGGGATGCGAAGGTGTCCCGGGCCAAGCCTGAATCGATTGTCCAAAAACCGAACCCTTGGGCTTAGAACCCTTTGGCCACGGCGGAACTGGTTACGCCACGCACGCACAGGCGAGCGACAACAATTAAGATACTGACCCGCAATAAATGCTCCATGGAATTGGCAACTTTTTGGAATGAGTGAAGTCACCAATGGCCATATAATCAACCGAGAAATCCAATGCAATATTACTCCTAAACACACAACAACACAGACGGAGGAAGACAATGACACTTGAAGCCAACAGCATGTCGAGATAGCACGGAAAACAGAAATTTCAGTTGGAGATTCGGCGTCCATTGCCCAACTTAATATTGAGGCCGAACAACTCACAGAGGCGAAGGACCAGAACGAACGACTAATTTCTCAGACGCAAAAGCGGCTCAAAGATGTCGAGAGAACTATCTTCATGCAGAAACAGAGCGACATCATCTGACTAGTTTTGTTGGTCAGAAGGAGGTTCTGCGTATGAAGCGGGTCTTTTCGGTAGCTGTCACATCCCGGACGGTAGTATGGCTGCGATCCTGCACACTGTCGCGCTTCCGCCACTTCCACACCGTCTGCTCGGTGGTCCTAAACCGATTTGCCAAAACCCATGCGGGCTCGTCGCTCGTTTGAATTTCCGCCCGTATCTTGGGCGCCGCCGTCGCGGCCGTTGTTGCGCTGACGCTGTTATTCGTGGTCGGTCTCATCGAGTTGTAGAGAAACGCCCCTGTCGGGTCGAAACAGGCCAGCCAATGTGTCTCAGCGGAAGGCTGCACGCCATGAATTGGCTGGATATTTTAAAGCCGTCTCCAACTGGCTGCCACCTTCCACCGCGAGCCCGGCGTACGCGTACATAATTTTGCACAAACAGCATACCTCATATTGGGGACAGGAGCTAAAAATAAGGGTATTTCGCGTCCTTTATATTTACAGAACGCCTTGCTTGCCCTAAGGTCAACCCCACCCTGTTACGTTTGGTTGTCCGTGAGAAGTCTTATCCATTTTGCATACATTTTATGTCATAACATTAGGAAGGACCTATTAACATGAAGGCGATTTGTAGCTCAGGCCGTCAGGCTCCACTCACATCACTTTCGAAAAGCATCGCAAAAACATCTATGGCACTTGCCATTGGGGTTTCCGTCATGGCCACCGCGTCGCATGCAGCAACATTTACAGTTAATGGGGATGATTTTGATGTTACGACTATCACTGGGCCATTCGATGCAAATCAGGGATTTTTGGAAAGCCAAATTTGGTGGGGAGATTCAACACTAGCGATGGCTTTTGCTGATGTTGTTGGATTGGCCTTCGGCACTCCTAATTTTGGGGTCCCCTATGGCCCGTTGTTTGCCTTTGACACCTTCGATATTAATCTCACCGCCATTGACGGGGTCGATACTTATGCAGTTTATGTACCCTCAACCGTCGAGCTTTTCAATGTTGGGGCGTTCGCAAATCAACCTCTCACTTACGCTGTGGCCACCCCATTATCTGCTGTCCCACTACCTGCCAGCGGACTGCTTTTGCTGTCGGGCCTCGCTGGTGTAGCTGCCCTTAAGCACCGGAAGAAACGCGCCGCGTAGCTCTATGCCGCAAAGACCACTGCGGAACCATGCGTTCCAGCGTGTCAGATACTGCCCAAGGAGTGTCGGTTGGTTCCGATGCCCCTTTTGCTAATAAAGCCGGGCTGCTTTCTCTGCCATCTTGCTGGTCGTTGTTTTGGCGGCAATCACCATAGCCGATATTAGCTGCGATGCGGAAAATCCTCACAAAGCGGACAAAGCTGCCATTCGCTGCAACATCCACGAAGGTCCGCTTCAGGCCTATTCTGTTGAAAAACTCGAAGTTTCCACTGAGCCGCATCTCAGGATAAATGGTTTCCGCCCCCGTTTCACACGG
>RCNB010001985.1_pt1 | contig 12674 bp, 11 predicted proteins | sample 2041321 | NCBI WGS metagenome assembly RCNB01 (sample SAMN09708232, study PRJNA481090) | Marine sediment metagenome, whole genome shotgun sequencing project. | reverse complement strand
ATGAGAATTTCAGCTCTATCAGAAAGGAGGTAGAACATGCCGTATCTAAAAATTGAAACCAACAAGAAGCTTGACAGTGATGCAGTCGAACAAACTATCAAGAAAACATCAGAATTTGTGGCAAACCTTTTGGGCAAGCCTGATAAGTGGGTAATGATCTCAATCAATCATGGAATACCAATGATGTTTGGAGGAGGTGTCGAGCCTGTTGCCTACGTTGAAATCAAGAGCATTGGCCTTTCCGAAGACAAATGTTCTGAATTTTCTGAGGTTCTGTGTAATTTTGTTGAATCAGAATTGGGTGTTGCGGCTGACCGGATCTACATAGATTTCTGTAATATCAACAAAAAGATGTTTGGTTGGAATAGGGGCACGTTCTAAAGATTTAAAACTGCGCTGTTGCCAGGGAAAAACCAGAACAGAAGGAAAAACGCCGAAAACGTAGGCTGCTGGAGAGAAAAGAGACTGCGGAAACACCCAACGGCCTCGAAAATGAACAGGCTTCAGCCTGATAAAGAAAAGCACTGATATGGGTGTAAGTTTACGGGTCTTTCTTGTCGATGATAACGACTCAATACGGCTGACCTTATCTTCTTTGCTCAGCTCTCCTATACACGGGCCGTCCGCTACGCACCAGCTTCGGATTTGGTTTTTGTTATGGACAGGCCTTTATAGAATCATCCGACTGTTTTAACAAAGTACGCATCAACCGAGTGAACCAAAATTCCAATGTGGAAATAGATTTCCCTTTATACTGAGCTTTGGATTCCTGCCTTACAACGCTCCTTCCCCCTGTGCATGCTGTATTTGTACTATTGTGTCAATAGGTTGTGAAATGCTTTGGGGGCTTCTTCGGCGGTTGGTACGATTAGTGCATTAACACCATTAACAGTTTTGGGGGATTGTAAAGCACAGGAACTGCACGGAACCATCAAACTTGAGATCTTACTTTTTCTTCTGGTGATGGGGGAATGTTTTCCCCAGCTTGAGGGCACCTACTAGTTCAAAGGAGCAGAAAATGGAAAAGACATTATTTTCTACCCCTGAGTTGGCCCAGTGGCTTGGGGTGTTTCATACTACGGCCAGGCGATGGATTGAGCAGGGCAAAATCAAGGGTATTAGGGTTGGAAGGAACTACAAAGTCCCCGCTGACGAGGCGGTTCGTGTCTTGGAGGAATACCAAATACCACTGCCTTCGATACTGAAAAGGCACAAGTCCAAGAAACAAGAGGCTAATCGATTAAAGGGGAACATGAGCCGTTTACGTTCGAGTTTCCTGAGGAAGCTATTGGTTGTTGAGGACATAGAAGCGCCGGCGCTTGTATGCCGACGTAACACTATTTTAAGCGCTAACCAGGCCTTTGCTGATTTGATAATGCACGGTCAGGTCGATTTGATCGGCGTTGATATCGGTGAAACGATGGATGGAATTTCAAAAGACAGGGTTCATGAGATAATCCGCTTGGTAATGGAAAGTCCTGCGAAGAATCCGTCGCATTACTCAGGTGAACTGAAACTGGGTAATAGGCCGAGAAGGAAAGTAAAGATCTTCGCAAGTCGGCTGGAGGGCATGGGGGACGTTTTCTTGCTGGTTTTTAGGCAGTCCTGATAACACCCCACTGACCACTTATAAACCTACCCCGTGCAAGGGTCCCTTAGAGACTTTTGCGTCACCTCGTTTCACGCTTGCAGTGTTACAAAAAATACTCTAAATTGGCAAAATTTTTCCAAAATATGATATAAAATACACTTTTTCCTTATTGTGACTGTCCTGCAAAATGTGGATAAGACTCTTGAATTAAAGGAGATGCTCCAGATACTCTTGTTTTGCATGATTTTTGCAGTGGGATTCTAGTCATTTGCAGGTTTAGAGGTTGATGCCGTCATTTTAAGAATCAGTATAGCGCACAGGTTGCGCCTAACGGTTTGAAAATATCACACTTTGTATCCATTATTTCACATGTGAGCCAGAAAACTCAGCCCCAATCAACCCCTGTATTTTCACGAGGTTGTAGAATTTCTGTTTAGAAATAACAAGGTCTGCATAAAATGTGGTATGCGTGGTTTTGTTGTCTCTTCAAGAGGCCATTTGCCTGCCTGAAAGGTTTTTCCCAGTGTATGGGAAGAAGGTTTCACCGGCGAGCAGGGGTCGAGCCAAAGGAACTGAAAAAGGTTTCTTTCTATTCCCATATCTCACCGAGCCGGATTCATACCTACCAGTGTTATATTGATCGTGCTCTTGAGTTTTGTCCCATTTTAGAGTTCGAAGAAGATGATATTCGACTCTACGAGTTGATAGCCGAAGCAGTCAGCAAGGACTCTTTGAGTGAACTCGATTTTGAAATTATGAGGCTTCAATATATTTTTGCCGATAAGCGTCTACGTGAAAAGTGTCGCCATTTTTGGGCGGAAAGAGTGACTAGCAGTAAGAAAGCCGATTTTTTCCCTACTCCCTGGTCCATTATTTCAACCATGTTTTCTGAATATGGACGTAGTGCTTGCCTCCATGAGCAAGTATGCTCTAGTCCAGGAAGAGAATCAACACAACAATAAGGCGCAGAGGTCTAGCGAGACCAGCTTTCAGGCCTACTCCAGTTAATCTCCTGAGGTTGATTTTGTATCCTGTCCCTGCCAAAAACCTAGTCCGAAGGCGTTTCACAGCTGATTGTCCGTGTATTGGGGGAGATGAGTTAAGAGGATAAGGCAGCGCAGGGGTATAAAGGTTATCGAAAGAACCTTTGGGCTGGGCGGTGTGAAGTGGACGTAAGACTCTGAGAACAATTGATATCATAGTAGCGAGCAACTAAGGTCAGGACGTTGGGTTTGGCTTTAGGCTACGCGTCGGTACTCATGATGGAGGCTGCCGACGTGCGGGAAAGCAACAATCCTTCCGCTGCCTGTAGGCTCGACTGCCCGTGGTGCCTGCCACACCGAGCAGGGTAGACAGGACGGGAACGATGATAGTTTTCATATTGGGGGACTTTACGAAGCGGTGGCAATAAAGTCAAAGAAATCAGCTGGTACGAAGTTTTTGGTCGGGACAGTCTATATATAGATGGTGTTGATGGGAGGCGAGTGATTGTCTTGCGGGCTATCTAGCTAGCAGTTCGGTCTGAGGATGTTCCCGCTTCAGGAACACTAGCTGAACTGGGCCATAAAACCTTCTACCTCAATTTTCAACTCATAGATGTCTCCCATTAAGGCCAAGAACTCCTCTTCGTTCAAACCAAGGTCAGTTGTCACTCCATCGGTTATTTGCTCTTTTACGTCACTGTTCAAGTAGTCTGCCGATAAAACCGCAAGTAGATTCCCCAGGCAGACCATTTGCTGCAAAGGCTTGGGCGAGCCGTCTTCACGGTCTGACAGGAGGTCTTTCAACGTGTGAAACTCACACGCCATTCTGACTGGTTCCGGCAGCCTCCAGTGATCACACAGAAGGGTCCCCAGATAGCCGCTTGATGGAAATGAAAGATGGCTTTCTGCTTCGCTGAATGTGCACCCGCTTTTCTCGCAAAGATCCGTGAGTGCTCCGTAGTGATCGGGAAAGAATTTCATGTAGACCAGCCTACCAATGTCATGGAGCATGGACGGGGCCCACAACTCCTCAGAAGACAAGAGTGGCTGGTATTTCTTTCCAAGGTATTTTGTACATGTAGCGGCCAAGAAAGAATGGAACCAGAATTTGTCCAGATTTTTCTTTTCCGTTATTTTTAGGGTATTAACCACAGAGAGCGCAAGAACAATCCGGTACACTTCATTAAGGCCTAGAAAAGAGACAGCTATTCGAACCTTTGTTATTTCTCTTGGGAGTCCATAATAGGCAGAATTGACCACCTTGAGAATCTGAGCTAGGATCCCTGAATCACTACTAATCATCTCAGCGACCTTGTTCAAGTCTATATCGCTTTCTCCAAGCGCCTTCTGGATCTGGCTAACGACATCTGGCAAGACAGGAAGATCGCAATGCTGACGAAGAAATGTTCTCGGATCAATTTGAATGGGTTCTAACAAGACTATACTCTCCTCTGAAGGTTTGCCATTATTACCTGTTTCGACACAAGCAACAAACAACTTTAGCTATAATTGAGGACAAAATGCGGGGTTACACACACGCAGATCATATATCAGTTTTTTTTGAGATCCTAACTCGGAAAGAGCTTGAGTGGGTGTCCCTACCAAAAACCCAGTCCGAAAGCGTTTCATAGCTGACTGTCCGTGTATTAGGGGAGATGAGTCAAGAGGATAAGGCAGCGCAGGGGTATAACGGTTATCGAAAGAACCTTTGGGATGGGCGGTGTGAAGTTGACCAACTTCAGTGCATTGTTTTATCACTTCGTTGTTTCATAATGTGTCGGTCGAGCACCTCAGTGATATCATCAAGTAGCCGCAATGCCGAATCTATGACTTCAGCCGCCCTATAAATTCCCTGTAGGGCTTCCTTATACGTAATATGCTTAGAGCAGCCTTGCAATTCTTTGTAGTGGCCAAGTATCTGCTCTTTTGTCATTAGTAGTATTTCGAGCCTCCTGTCATAATAAAGAGACAGATGTTCAGCTTGTACAACAGCTGAAGTATCGAGCAATTCATATTCATAGAGAAGTGTTATCCTAATGATATCAATTTCCTTGGTTGACAAGTATATGTTCAATAGCTCATCATGATCCGTGACCACTCTGCTCGCTTCTTGTATACTGTTTCGTATGGCACCTAGTTCCTCTGACAGTTCGAACAACTGTGATATAACCCTTTTGAGTTTCAAGTGTAAACAGCTCCTCTATACCAGGCAATACTCTGTGGCCTGTCTCCATGCTATGTACCATCTTTTAGGTTAGAGTTTGACTATTTTCTTTTACCCAACGAGATGAGGTACTGTGTAATCTATGTGTAACCTTTCCTGTCGAACTTGAGTGATGAACCGAAAGATTGCCTGTGTTATGTAAAGGTGAAATAATGGCTTAGTACCTGGAACAAAAACATGGATAAGATTACTGACCATATTGATATCCCAGACGAGGAATTAAGTTTTACCGCGTCACGGAGCAGTGGGCCTGGAGGGCAGAACGTCAACAAGGTCAATACGCGAATGACCCTTTGGTTCGATGTCGCCAATTCACCAAGCCTTTCCGCTTGGGAGAAAAAACGTATCCTGGCCCGTTTGTCGATGCGTGTGAACAAAAAGGGAGTTCTCAGGGTTGTTTCGCAAAAACACCGAACCCAGGCCGCGAATCGAGAAACCGCGATGGAGCGTTTTGTGGAATTGTTGCGTGATGCTCTCAAAAAGGACAAAACTCGACGAAGGATGAAGGTTCCCAAAGCGGTTGATATGCGTCGGCTGAAAAGCAAGAAGCGCCGAGGACTGATTAAACGACAACGTTCAAAAGGGATTTCATCAGATGACCTCTGAATAGTCGATTGTCCCTACCAAAAACCTAGTCCGAAGGCGTTTGGGTGACGTGTGCTTTAATATAGTTGTTGGCGAAGGGCCAGGATTTCTAGGTGTAAGAGGGCGCGGCTTTGGAACACACCGAGCAGGGTAGACAGGACGGGGACGATGATAGTTTTCATGTCTGGCGGCTGTACGAGGCCGTGCTAAGTCAATGAAATCAGTTAGTACGAAATTTTTGGTCGGGGCAGTGCCTTTTTTAATTTGGATTTTAGATTACGGCTTTTGGAATTAAGATATTCACTGCGCGAATGAACGGTTAAAAAGAACGGCGCGAAACGCTTGCCACAAATCTAAATTCTAAAATCTAAAGTCCAAAATGATAAATGGTTACATTAAAGTTGCAGCTATGTTTAAATCAAGATAAAATCATTTAACTGAGTAACTTCAAGGATAGGAAGGCATAATGGCCTCATCTTTATATTGGGCGGACAATTACGTTGAAAAACGAAAGAGTGCCGAAGCGGCGATAAAAACCATTCGGCATGGGCAGCGGGTGTTTATCGGTTCTGCCTGCGGCGAACCCCAAGCCCTGGTGCGGACGTTATCGGATCATGCCATCAACTTCAGCGGGCTTGAGATTGTGCGGCTGATGAGCCAGGAAACCACCCCGCTCATGGACATTGCCAAACGTACCCAGGATACGAGCATTAATATCCGTACTATTTACCTGGGGTCGGCGAGGGTGGAGAACATAGCCCGCAACAAGCGTTTTGTGGTACCCATGAATATGTCGGATGTTCCCGGGTTGTTTAAAAGCCGCAAATTGCCGATCAATGTGGCCATGATCCAGGTCTCGCCGCCGGACGATTTCGGTTGGATGAGTCTGGGCATCTCAGTTGATGTTACCATGGCTGCTGCCGGTTCCGCTGATTTTGTCATTGCCCAGGTGAATCCCCAAATGCCCCGGGTAATGGGCCAGAGTTTTATCCATGTCAATGATGTCGATGTGATTGTCGAGCACGAGGAAGCGCTTTTGACTATAGCCCCGACACCTCCGAACGAAGCCGCCACGCGAATCGGTCAGTATATTGCCCGGCTGATCGACGACGGGTCCACCCTGCAGATCGGATTGGACGCCGCCTCCCAGGCGACTCTCCAGGCCCTGGCCAATAAAAAAGATTTGGGGATTCATTCCCAATATCTCACTGACGATATCATGCATCTGTATTCCAAAGGGATTATCAATAACCGTAAAAAAGGTTTAAACGAGGGCAAGATGGTGGCCTCGGCGGCAGTGGGATCGCCCAATCTGTACGAGTTTTTGAATGACAATCCGGCCGTTGACTTCCGACCTTCGGATTATGTTAATGATCCGTTTGTCATTGCCCAGCATAACCGCATGGTTTCGATGAATGTGGCCCACACCATGGACCTGACCGGACAAGTGGAGGCCGAAGCTTCGGTGCATACGCTCTTTGCCGGTGTTTCGGGTATACCTGATTTTGTCCGAGGAGCCCGCAAGCAACTGGGCGGTAAATCGATTCTGATGCTTTTTTCCACATCACCGGACGGCAAAAAGAGCAATATCGTGCCGCGCTTAACCGATGCGGCCGTGGTTGTGCCCCGGGGCGACGTCGATTACGTGATCACCGAATACGGCGCCGTGAACCTGTTTGGCAAAAGCCTACAGGAACGGGCGGTGGCCATGATCAGCCTGGCGCATCCGGATTTTCGGGAAGAATTGTTTGAACAGGCCAAGCAGTTCGGCCTGATTGGGGCCGAGCGCACCCTGGGTGAGGCCGAGCATGCGGTCTATCCGGTCCAGCTGGAACAAACCATCGAAGTGAACGGTGAAACGCTTACCATCCGACCTTCCAAGCCGGTCGACGAGCGGCGCATCCAGGAGCATTACTACAACTTGGATGCTGAAGATGTCTTCTCCCGTTTTTTGTATAAGAAGACCACCTTTACCCGGGCCGAAGTCGAATCCAAATCCAGCGTTGACTACAAAAAAGATCTCACCCTGGTGGTGCTTACCGGTGAGTTTGGTTTCGGAAAGGTCGTTGGCGTGGCAGAAAGTATTTTGATGAATGACATCAACATGGCTGAAGTGGCCTTCAGCGTTAATAAGGCCTTTCAAGGCAAGGGTCTGGGCAAATTGCTGATAAAAAAATTGGCTTACGCTGTTCGGGAAAACGGTAGATCCGGTCTTATGGCCTATACCACTCCCAGCAATCGCGGCATGATCAAACTGTTCAAAACCCTGCCGTATAAGGTCAAGATCCGCTACGCCGGCGATGAAATTGAACTGACCTGTCGGTTTGATGAATTGGCCTGAAACATTTTAGAATTTAGATTTGTGGAACGTGTTTCGCGCTGTGCATTACTAAAATTGGTTCTCAAAAAACAGGTTCCTATTTCGATCGCGAGTACGCGAATAACGTGGGATAGCCTTAAAACATTTGTTAAGTTGTTTCCACCAGGGTATGGTTCGTAGGCGGGCCCAGCTATTCCGACCTCACATCAATCGGCTCTGGGGGATAACACTTGCAGAACAAGCGTGCCTTTATTTCTGGAGGACATAATGGTGGGGCCCCCAGAGCCGAAAGGGCTTTGCGAACAGATCACAAGAATCCGAGGCCGAGGTCGGTGTCTCATCCAAACAGTCAGGAACCTACCTGCCGGCAGCCCAGTCGTTTTCTCGGCGCTGGCCGTCCAGCAGATATCTGAATCGGTAGTTTCGTCCCGAACTCAGCTATCTGATATGGGCAGAATAGCCTGACCATACCTCAGCTTTGGTTTGATTTCGGAGTAGAAACGCCTCTACCAGTTTACTAGTAAAGACTCTGTCAGCGTGTGTCAAGAACGATAAGGTGGGATTATGGTGTTCTTGTGAAAAAGTTCTCCACAAGTTGTAATGCCATAATATCAAAGAGCAAATAACATCGCCACACAGCAAATGTTTACAAATAAGCAATTCTTTAACCTCCTAATTTTTGTCAAGGATTTCAAGGAGATATTGAACTTATCAAATAGTTATAAACAGTCTGTTCTGCCTAGGAGATCTTCTACTTTCTTCTATTTTCTTTGTTTTTTGGAGAGGTCTCTTGTGCTAGGCACTAACAAGGCTGGAAAACAGATCGCCATGAGGGACACTCGGCAAACCGGCTCTTTTATATAGACATCCGCACAAAATCCAAATCCTAATTGTGGCCCCCATCTTTACGCCCCACGCGCAATATCTTCTCTCTGTGACTGGATTCGTGTAATTTCTGATACTTTGCTTTCCATGGAAATTACCTCATCAAGTATTATCTGAAGATATTTCTTGTTAGGATCGTCAGCAGGCGTCTTTTGACTGATTCTCCGAGCAAATCCACCAATTACTGTTAGTGGATTCCTGAGTTCATGGGCTACCCTGTTTGTGATTTTGCCAATTGCAGCAAGCCTTTCAGCTTCTACTAATTGTTTGTTTTTCTGCTTCAACTCCTTGATCCTTTCTTGAACCTTTTGTTCGAGTTCCAAATTGAACCTTTCCAATTCATCGTGGGCTTTGCGCAATGCCTCCTCGGCCTGCTTGCGTTCCGTGACGTCCTGCACTAGTCCATCACAGGATAATAACCTTCCCTGGGTGTCAAAGTTCAGCACAGGTGTATTTCTCACCCAACGTGTGGCGCCATCTTTCCGGATGATCCGGTGTTCTAGTGCTGGGGCTTTCAGACCTGATAGGGTACGTGCGGCCTGTTCCTCCACCGCTTCACGGTCTTCCTCATGTACCATTTGTATCCACAGGTAAGGGTTCTCCTTGAAATACTCGGCCGTATAGCCTGTAACTGCTACACAGGCACACCCGTGGATTGTTTGGACGGGACGACCGTCTTGTATTTTCACAGTGTAAATGTAGTCTGTGACGGCTTCTGTGATACGCCGATACCTATCCTGACTCTCTCGAAGCTCTTCCTCCGCTTTTTTGCGCTCGGTAATGTCCAATGCGGTAAAAGTCACCCCAGCAGCCAGATGATCGGGATCGATGGGAGTGGAACTCAACAGCACATCAATCACTTTTCCGTCCTTGCGCTTCCAGCAGGTTTCGACGCTTCCGGTTCCCCGCTCGCGAATTTGCCCGTATTTCTCCCTTCCAACATACTCAAAATCTTCGTCGGTCGGGTAGAGCATCCGCGCGCTTTGTTCTAGCAGTTCCTTCCGGAAGTAGCCTGTCATTTCGCAAATACGGTCATTAACCCGTTTGAGTACACGATCGCTAACCATGCCAATGCCTGTCGGCGCGGCCCTGAAGATACTCTTCAATGTGGCTTCGCTCTCACGCAACGCCTCCTCAGCATGCTTTCGATCTGTGATGTCGCTAATCAGGCCATCGTAGGAAAGGGGTTTGCCTTGTGAGTCATAATGGGGAACAAGTGTATTTCTTATCCAACGCATCAAGCCATTCTTTCGAAAGATCCGATGTTCCAGAGGCTGAACGTCTTGCCCCGAAAGCACTCGCCTGGCCTGCTCCTCGACGGCTACGCGATCCTCTTCATGCACCATCCGAACCCATAAGTAGGGGTCGGAAGCAAAGTCCTCGGGTGTGTATCCGGTTATAGCAACACATGCAGGACTATGAACTGTTTCTACAGAATGTCCATCTTCGATGTGGACCGTGTAAATGTAGTCCGTCACCGCCTCGGTGATACGCCGGTAGTGCTCTTCACTCTGATTAAACACCTGCTCAGCTCACCTCCTTTCACTTACGTCACGGAAGACCAAAATGACACCAATAGAGTCCCCTTCTTCATTTCTGAATTGGAAACTTACGCCAGCGCCCGTCGATTTGTGGAGTATTTCTGGGCGGGCACGGGCTAAGGACCAGCATTCATATCTAACCCTTTGTTCCCATTAATCTTCTCGTCTGGCCAATGTAACTCCCTTTCATCGAGACCTTGAACGCAAAAAAAGGCCCCACGCAATGCATTCTTAATGCGATATATGGAGCCTTCGCCAGTCCCATTTTGAAATCAGCAGTGTAGATGAATAGCCTTCCCTTGGCAACGCCACACTGCGTGGATTCTCACGCACGGCAGTGCTTCGCGAGTGGGAAGCAGGCCAAGTCAGGGCTTCTGGGCCTCGGGTGGAAAGAAAGTTTTTCAGTTAGTTTTTCTATGATTGTTCTGGTTCACGCAGTCAGGTCTCCATAAGCATGACAGCTCTTCACAAATGTCCACCCGGTCAGTGCTGTAGCAGTCGAAATTGTCTTCTTCCCTTTGAATGGCCTGGATGATATTTGTTTTGCTCATCCCATACGTGTTAACACCCATGTCTTTTGCCACGGCGCGAATTTCGCCAAATTTCATTTCGCCTTCCTTTCTCCTGTGTGGTTACACGCACAATTTTGGTCAAAAGCCATCGGCCAGGGCGACTTCGGGCGCATGCGACCTTGCCTTTGGCGTTACTTGAGGATCTTGCTTGCGGCTGAGTAAAGCAGCCACCTCTTGTTTGAGCTTCGAGAAGTCAAAACTCTTTGTAAAGCAGCCGTCAGCTAGATATGCACGGGGGTCATCCAGAAAGCTCTTCCGTGCGGTCACAATGAGGACTGGCAGATCGGGGGCTTGCTTCTTGATATGACGCAATAATTCCCATCCGTCGTGTCCGTGCAGAAACGGTTCGAGAAGCACCAAATCCGGTCGTGAAGATCTCAGGTGTCGCATGACCGATTCAGCAGCAGTAAAACCATCAACCTGGTGGCCGTCGTTCATAAGTTCTTGCGAAATGAGCTCTAGAACGCAAGGTTGGTCATCTACAATCAGGATGTTCGGCATAGGTCACCATTCTCCTAATTCATTTTGGGCTCCAAATGTTTTTATGCAATTATACTTACAAACGATAGCAAATCCATTGTCAAGTCTGAAGGAAACGAGTTTTACTTGGTTTGTGAAATAGTTTTCAACATTTCATAAGCCTCTAATTTTGCGGTCATTTTTGACAGGAAATGTTCTAAAAGCTCTTTACTTCAAGTCCTAAGTGAGTACTCCCCATATCATAGTGTTTTAGCACCCTTGTACATTTTATTTCGCACAGCCAAGACTCATGTGATCTGAAACACCTCCTTTTTTCTCCCATTTTCTCCCATTTCCTCAAATATTGGGCCGAAGATAAGGGATGGGCACATAACTCTTTGTTTTTACAAAATGTAGAGATTCTGACAGCGATCTAGCGTCGACACACAAAATTTGGTCCAAGATGGCACCTCCCATCCGACATAAGAAACCCCCAAGGAGAGAGACAGGTCCTCTAACAGGGTGTGCATCGCCCGGCGTTGTCTTTGCGCTGTGCTAACAAACAAGAAAACCCTGGTGCAATCCAACACACCAAGGGCTTTAGGGAGGAGAGGAAATGGCTAGCTCCAAGCACGGTTTTGAATATCACAAAGATTTGTGGGTTTCAAATGGTTAAATTGCAGGAATCGACAATCGCCATTTTAAAATCGAAAGTGCAGATCGTGGCAGTTTGGACATGAATTACTCGTGACACCGTCTCAACAGACCATCTAACTTGGTGGCAATCCAGCAGACCCAACTGTATATGAGAACCTCATATAACGCACAAGTTGAGATAGATATCTTCTTGTTCAATCCATTCTCCACCAGGCGGCAGTGCAAATGAAGGGGATTAAACGAGTCCTGAAACTTCAATATCGCATTATGCCATGAATCCACAGTGTCTTTTAGCTTCCTCACACAGCTTGAGATATGGATTAGGCTGAAGCCCACAAGTAACATGGTGAGTATGTCGGAGGATACCTGGAGAGGTATCTTAGACACTACTCCTACACCTCGGCCTGGGGAGCCCCAACAAGATCCGGAATACACATGCAAAGATAAAGACCCACGCTTTCAAGACATCCTTGCTAGAGAGGGAAGTTCTTGGGGTCCTACTCCAACAATGCGAGTCGGAGACAACATTAAGTAGAGAACAGTTGAGAATGTTGTAAAAAACGGCTCGGATTGTCCTCCAGAAACATATCCGAATACGCAGTACACTATTTAACATTAGCTGTCAACAATTAATGTTAATTTGCTAATAATTAATGTTAATTTTTAAGAATTGATTAAGAAGGATGCTAAATTATTTGCACTCTTGCCGAACAACTCTTGTCCCTACCAAAAACCTAGTCCGAAGCCGTTTGGGTGACGTGTGCTTTACCATGGCTAGAAGAAACGGGGTCAAGTCTGCTCTTGACTCTATCAAATCAAGATGTTACACAATTTCGCATGGCACGTCCACTGAGAAT
>RCNB010001983.1_pt1 | contig 12676 bp, 11 predicted proteins | sample 2041321 | NCBI WGS metagenome assembly RCNB01 (sample SAMN09708232, study PRJNA481090) | Marine sediment metagenome, whole genome shotgun sequencing project. | reverse complement strand
CCGACTATGGAACTACAACTTATAGAAAAGGTCTAAAAGTTTCTTATTTACCACAAGAGCCTAAATTAAATTCCTCATTAACTATTGAGCAAACTATTTTTGAAAGTGATAATGACGTTTTAAAAATTATTAAAAACTATGAAGAAGCTCTTTTAAATACTGATGATACAGAAACTTATCAAAAAGCATTTGAGCAAATGGAAGTTCACAATGCCTGGGATTTTGAAACATTATACAAACAAATACTTTTCAAACTAAAACTTGATAATTTAAATGATAAAGTAAATACACTTTCTGGTGGACAAAAAAAACGTCTTTCATTAGCCAATGCACTATTGAATAAACCAGATCTTCTCATTTTAGATGAGCCTACCAATCATCTTGACTTGGAGATGATAGAATGGCTTGAAGATTTTTTTACAAAAGAAAACATCACACTTTTTATGGTAACACACGATAGGTACTTTTTAGAGCGTGTATGTAATGAAATAATTGAATTGGATCATGGTGATCTTTTCACTTATAAAGGAAACTACACTTATTATTTAGAAAAAAAAGAGGCAAGAATTGAACGTGAATCCATAGAAACTGGAAAAGCAAAACAGCTTTTTAAAAAGGAATTGGATTGGATGCGAAGACAGCCAAAAGCACGAACTACAAAATCTAAGTCCAGAATAGACGATTTCCATGACATTAAACAACGTGCTAACCAACGAAGAAAAGACCATATCATTCAGTTAGAAATAAATATGGAGCGTTTAGGAAGTAAAATATTGGAGCTTCATAAAATTAGTAAATCATTTAAAGAGAAAACCATTTTAAACCAGTTTGAATACGTATTTAAAAAAGGTGAACGTGTTGGAGTCATTGGAAAAAACGGAACTGGAAAATCTACCTTTTTAAATTTACTGACTGGAAGTGTAAAACCAGATTCTGGTAAAATTGTAAAAGGAGATACTATTAAATTCGGATACTACACTCAAACAGGAATCCCAGTCAAACCAGATCAAAAAGTTATTGAAGTTTTAAGAGAATTTGGTGATTACATTCCACTTAAAAAAGGAAGGCAAATAAGCGCTCAACAACTATTAGAACGCTTTTTGTTTGATAGAAAAAAGCAATATGATTTTGTAGAAAAACTGAGTGGAGGAGAACTTAAGCGTCTATATTTATGTACAGTTTTAATACAAAATCCAAACTTTTTAATTCTTGATGAACCAACAAACGATTTAGATATTGTAACACTTAATGTGCTTGAAAATTTCTTAATGGATTTTCCAGGTTGTTTAATTGTAGTTTCTCATGACAGGTACTTTATGGATAAAATAGTTGATCATCTTTTTGTGTTCAGAGGCGATGGTGTAATTGAAGATTTTCCTGGGAATTATTCAGATTTTAGAACTTATGAGGATAGCAATCTGACAGTGCCAAAAACAGGTATCAAAGCAACAGTAAAGAAAAATTGGAAAAAAGATAGTAATATTAAATTGTCCTATAACGAGCAAAAGGAATACAAAAACATTGAAAGCAAATTAAAAACCCTTGAATTTGAAAAAAAAGAAATGCAAAACAAATTCAATGATCCGGACTTGACTCAAGATGAAATTAGCAAACTCTCAAATCAGCTACAAGTAATAATTAACGAAATAGAAGTAAAAGAAGATCGCTGGTTTTTACTTTCATCTAAAATGGAAGAATAATGTGGTATCAAGTATTTGAATACATAAAATTTATTTTTAATTCAAACAATCAACATGGTATCCACTCACCTTTTGTCTATGATTTGGTTACCAAATGCTTATATGACAAGAAAAAACATGATTCTTATAGCACCTTAAAACTATACAGAAAGCGGCTTTACAATAATGATACTATCATTGCAATAAAAGATTTTGGAGCAGGTAGTAGAGTATCTAAGTCCAATATCAGAAAAATATCTCAAGTCGCCAAAAATGCTGGAATTACACAAAAAAGAGCTCAATTGCTTTACAAATTGTCGCAATATATTAAACCAAACACGATGTTAGAATTAGGTACATCGTTAGGAATGGCAACATCGGCATTAAATTTAGGCAATCCAGATGCAACTATAACTACAATTGAAGGATGTCCTGAAACCGCAACCGTTGCGGAGGAACAATTCAAATACTTTAAATTAAATAATATCAAATTGATCGTGAATAAGTTCGAAAATGAATTAAATTTTCTTACAAAATATAATTACGATTTGATATATATTGACGGTAATCATCGAAAAGATGCCACGCTTCTTTATTTCAATTCTCTTTTAAAATCTGTATCTCATAAGTCAATAATAATCTTTGATGATATACATTGGTCTAAAAGTATGACACAAGCTTGGGAAATAATAAAACAGAATCAAAATGTGACTGTAACCATTGATACTTTTTTTTGGGGAATTGTTTTTTTTAGAAAGGAGCAAGTAAAGCAACATTTTAAAATTAGGCTGTAACAAGATTACCTTTTTTGCGTCTTATAAAACGTAAAAATCCTGTATCTTGCATACTTTAAAAAACCCAGCTAAAAAATGAGTAATGTTATTGAAATAAGAAATATAATCAGAGATTTTCCGCTAGGTCAAGAAACTGTTCATGTCTTAAAAGGAATCGATCTGGATATAGAAAGTGGAGACTATATTGCAATTATGGGACCATCTGGTTCTGGCAAATCCACACTAATGAATCTTCTTGGTTGTCTTGATACACCTACTTCTGGAAGCTATAATCTTAATGGTAAGGATGTCAGTAAGATGAGTGATGATGAGTTGGCTGAAATAAGAAACAAGGAAATAGGATTTGTATTTCAAACTTTCAACTTAATGCCACGTACTACAGCTCTTGAAAATGTTGCTTTACCTATGATTTATGCGGGAATCTCCAAAAAGGATAGAACAAAGCGTGCAGAAGAAGTATTAGAAGACGTTGGTTTGGCAGACAGAATGGATCATAAGCCCAACCAATTATCTGGTGGGCAAAGACAACGTGTTGCTATGGGTAGAGCTTTGGTTAATAATCCTTCCATTATACTTGCTGATGAACCAACTGGGAATCTTGATTCTAAAACATCTGAAGAAATTATGGATCTTTTAGATGAAATTCATCGTAATGGAAATACGGTAATCGTTGTTACTCATGAAGAAGACATTGCAGCCAAGGCGCACCGAGTTATCCGTTTAATAGATGGTATGGTAGATAGTGACAAAAGAAATAGATGACAGAAGTAATAATTTACATTATCATTATATCAATTGTTGCCGTTTTCGTCTTCATTAATTATAAAAAAAATCAAGGAAATTATAGAGGAAGAAAGAACAAAAGTTTTAGAGACAGCTATTTAGAAAAAAAGAAAAATAAAAAGGATAATGAAAATTTACACTAAAACTGGAGACAAAGGAACTACAGCGTTATTTGGAGGAACTAGAGTATCCAAAAATCATATACGAATTGAAAGCTATGGAACAGTCGATGAGCTCAATTCTCACATAGGTTTGGTAAGAGACCAAAACATGAACCAACATTATAAGGACATTCTAATTATTATCCAAGACAAACTTTTTACTGTTGGAGCTATATTGGCAACAGATCCTAATAAAGCTATTTTAAAAAGTGGTAAAGAGAGATTGAATATACCCAAAATTTCTAAAGAGGACATAGAATTATTAGAAATAGAAATTGATAAAATGAATGAAAGTTTGCCGCCTATGACAAACTTCGTACTTCCTGGAGGGCATCAAACGGTGTCATTCTGTCACATTGCAAGAGGCGTATGTAGGAGGGCAGAAAGACTAGCGGTTGCATTGAATGATTTAGAGCCTTTCCAACCAGAATCCCTAACCTATTTAAACCGACTTTCCGATTACTTATTTGTATTGGCACGAAAGTTGTCATATGATCTTCAAGCCGATGAGATTAAATGGGTTCCGAAAAAATCCGAATAAGCTTATCGTATTAAATATTAGTAACACTGCAAAACAATTTAGTTTAGTCAAGGTTCAATTAAAGTTAAACGTTCTTAAAAATTTTGTTTTTTTAATTCACTTTTTTCTTGCATATATGAACTAAAAAATTACTTTTGCAAAAATTAAATGAATTAAAAATGTATTGGACATTAGAACTAGCATCTTATTTAAGTGATGCACCTTGGCCGGCAACAAAAGATGAGTTAATAGACTACGCAATTAGAACTGGAGCTCCTCTGGAAGTAGTAGAAAATTTACAAGCTATTGAAGACGAAGGAGATTCTTACGATTCTATTGAAGAAATCTGGCCAGATTACCCAACCGATGAGGATTACCTCTGGAATGAGGACGAATATTAATAAGTATTAAAATTTAGTTAAAAGTCTCATGTTTGAGACTTTTTTTATTTGCAATTGTTTCAATTAACACAACACAAAATGTATCTTTGAAACACTTTAAACAAAAATATAGCTTGTTACATTTAAGAAGTTAAAATTGAAAAAGACAAAAAATTAATAACTCATGAGTTTTTTAAATTCAGTAATAAAGGTGTTTGTAGGAGACAAATCAAAACAAGATGTCAAAGCCCTATCACCAATAATAAGCAAAGTAAAAGTCTTCGAGAAAGATTTAGAGGCCTTATCGCATGATGAATTGAGAGCGAAAACAACTGCTTTTAAACAGCAAATTGCAGACGATAAAAAGGAGTATAATGACAAAATAAACCAATTACTTCAAGAGGCAGAATCTACAGAAGATATTGATAAACGTGAGGATATCTATAACGAAATAGATAAAATAAAAGACGAGTCTTATAAGGTCACAGAAGATACTTTAATTAATATTATGGCGGAAGCCTTTGCAGTAGTGAAGGAAACGACTAAACGATTTAAAGAAAACGAAACTCTTACTGTAAAAGCATCAACTTTTGATAGAGAGCTTTCTGGCTCCAAAGATTATATTACTTTAGAAGATGATTTAGCTATTTGGTCCAACTCCTGGGATGCTGCAGGAAAACCTATTGTTTGGGATATGGTTCCATACGACGTCCAGTTAATTGGAGGAGCTGCACTACACCAAGGTAAAATTGCTGAAATGCAAACGGGTGAAGGAAAAACTTTAGTTGCAACCCTTCCAATGTATTTAAATGCCCTTTCAGGAAAAGGTGTTCACCTAGTAACTGTTAACGATTATTTGGCTAAACGTGATAGTGCATGGATGGCTCCAATTTTTGAATTTCATGGTTTAAGTGTTGACTGTATAGATCATCACCAACCAAATTCAGCAGCACGTAAAAAAGCCTATAATTCAGATATCACTTATGGAACCAATAATGAATTTGGTTTTGATTATTTAAGAGACAACATGGCCAATTCAATTGATGATTTGGTTCAAAGACCACATCACTACGCAATTGTAGATGAGGTAGATTCGGTTCTTGTTGATGATGCAAGAACACCTTTAATAATTTCAGGTCAAATTCCAGAAGGTGACAGACATGAGTTCAACGAACTCAAACCTAAAGTTGATGATATTGTAAATGTTCAGCGTAAATACTTAACTGGAGTTTTAGCAGAAGCAAAAAAACTTATTGCAGAAGGAGATGAAAAAGAAGGTGGATTTAAATTGTTACGTGTTTTTAGGGGAATTCCAAAAAACAAAGCACTAATTAAGTTTTTAAGTGAAGAAGGAGTCAAGCTATTACTTCAAAAAACTGAAAACTTTTACATGCAAGATAACAATAGGGAAATGCCAAAGGTAGATGCCGAATTATATTATGTTATCGATGAAAAAAACAACCAAATAGAATTATCTGATAAAGGTGTAGAATACCTTTCTGGTAAGGACAATCCAGACTTTTTTGTTATGCCAGAAATTGGTTTGGAAATTGGGGAAATTGAAGCTCAAGAATTACCAATAGAAAAAGAAGCTGAACTCAAGGAAGAGTTGTTTAAAGATTTTGGTATAAAATCAGAAAGGATTCATACTCTCAATCAACTATTAAAGGCCTACGCTTTATTTGAAAAGGACATACAATACGTGGTTATTGAAAATAAAGTCATGATTGTTGATGAGCAAACGGGTCGTATTATGGATGGTCGTCGTTATAGTGATGGATTACATCAGGCGATTGAGGCAAAGGAAAATGTAAAAATTGAGGATGCCACTCAGACCTATGCCACAGTTACACTTCAAAATTACTTCAGAATGTATCGTAAACTTTCTGGTATGACAGGTACAGCAGTAACTGAAGCAGGTGAACTTTGGGAAATCTATAAATTGGATGTTGTGGAAATACCGACTAACAGACCAGTTACAAGAGACGACAGAGAAGACCTTGTTTACAAAACAAAACGTGAAAAATATAATGCGGTTATTGACGAAGTTACTAATCTTTCACGAGCAGGAAGACCGATTCTAATTGGTACTACATCAGTTGAAATAAGTGAGCTTCTTAGTAAAATGCTTAGCATTAGGAAAGTACCACATAATGTATTAAATGCAAAACTCCATAAAAAAGAAGCAGATATAGTTGAAGAGGCAGGACAATCTGGACAGGTTACCATTGCAACAAATATGGCAGGTAGAGGTACTGATATCAAATTATCTGATGAGGTTAAAAAAGCAGGTGGATTAGCAATAGTTGGGACTGAACGTCATGACTCAAGACGTGTGGATAGACAGTTACGAGGTCGTGCTGGTCGACAAGGAGATCCAGGGAGTTCACAGTTCTATGTATCATTAGAAGATAATTTAATGCGATTGTTTGGAAGCGAACGAATTGCAAAAATGATGGATAGAATGGGTTTAAAAGAAGGAGAAGTCATTCAACATTCTATGATTTCTAAATCTATTGAACGTGCCCAGAAAAAAGTAGAAGAAAATAATTTTGGTGTTCGTAAAAGACTGTTGGAATATGACGATGTTATGAATGCGCAAAGAGAAGTAGTTTATAAACGTCGCTATCATGCCTTGTTTGGTGAGCGTTTAAGAGTGGACATAGCTAATATGATCTATGACACCTCAGAAATTATTGCCGAAAGAAATAAAAACGCAAATGATTTCAAGAATTTTGAATTTGAATTGATTCGTTACTTCTCCATGAGTTCGCCATTATCAGAAGATGATTTTGGCAAACAATCCATTCAGGACATTGCTGGTAAGATTTATCATGCAGCCTTTGATCACTATGTCGGAAAAATGGAACGCAATGCGGAATTGGCATATCCAGTAGTAAAGAATGTATATGAAACTCAAGGCGATCAATATAAACGAATCGTAGTGCCATTTACAGATGGGGTAAAAACCCTCCAAGTAATCACTGATTTAGAAAAAGCATATGAATCACAGGGTAAGCAATTAATAACCGATTTTGAAAAGAATATTTCATTAGCAATAGTTGATGATGCTTGGAAAACTCATTTGCGTAAAATGGATGAACTTAAACAGTCAGTACAATTGGCCGTTCACGAACAGAAAGATCCTTTATTGATATATAAGTTTGAAGCATTTGAATTATTTAAAGCCATGATTGAAGAGGTTAATAAAGATGTTATTTCATTCTTATTTAAAGGTGAACTACCTCAGGAAACTCAAGACACAATTCAAGAAGCAAGAGCCAGAAAAAGAGACAAAGTAAAAACAACTAAAGAAGAAATTCCTAATATGGATGAACGTTCGGCACAAAGTCGAGCAGCTGGTAATTCCGGAAGGCAACAACAAGTTGTTGAAACTATTGTTAGAGATAAACCAAAAATTGGAAGAAACGATCGAGTCAACATTAAACATGTTATGAGCGGTGAAAATAAGACGCTTAAATACAAGCAAGCAGAACCATTGATTGCTAAAGGAGACTGGGTTTTGATTGATGAATAGACATCATTTAGAAATACTATAAAAATCCTGAAGTTAACGCTTCAGGATTTTTTTATTAACTTACAATTACTAACTAATAAATAATTATCATGAGAAATGTATTGGCAACAATTATAGGTTTTATTGTAGCTTCTGTAGTTGTTTATATTTTTGAATCACTTATTGGTCATAATTTATTTCCATTACCTGAAGGATCTGATCCTATGGATATGGAATGGATAAAAAACAACATGCATCTAATTCCTATTGGATCAAAAATATTTGTGGTAATAGCACATTTTATGGGGATAGTATGTGGTATGTTTGTTGCAGGGCTAATTTCAAAAACAAGCATGATTCCTAGTTATATTGTAGGAGCTCTTATGCTTGCTGCAACAGCTTTTAACCTTGTTGTATTACCAAAAGAAACATGGTTTCTTTTTGCTGATGCTTTATTTGCTGTTTTAGGCTTTTTAATAGGTAAAAAATTAGCCAAATCAAAAGTGTCAGTTTAACAATCATATTTATTAAAGATTATGATTATTGGGTTGGTTATTTTAATTCTGATTTAATTATTTTAGTATAAATTATATATGATAAAAGCATTTATGCATAGTGAATATTTAAACCAACTAAATGAAATAAATAATTTTCTTAATTTTCCTCAATGGAATTATTTTAATTCATACCATTTTAAATTGTTTTAATTGTTTTTTATCAATATTAAAATGAAAATTTTATACAAAAAAATAATTCCAAAAAGTGTTAGAGTATTTTTTTATACACTATATAGAAGTTATGTTAGGACTATAAGAAATTTTCATAAACTTTTATCAGAATATTTCTCGAATAAGATTAAAATATCAAACGAAAATAAAAATATTAAAAGTTTATCACCGGACAGGGAATATTTTTCATCAACTCATCACTATTTTGAGTATAAAGGAGTTAAACCTTATTGGTATAATTTTGAACAAATCGAACTACGAAAATTAGGATATTACATTTTAGAAACTGAAGTCATTGGGCAAGGTATCTTGCTTAGCAAATTTGGTGAAGTTTTATTGGAATCAACAATTGGACAATTAATATATCTAAACAAACTCAATAGTAATCACTTAATTTATTTTAAAAAATTTTTTAGATATAAAAGATTAGAAAAAGCGATTGTATTATCTAATCATTTAGAGAATAATTATTTTCATTGGTTGCTAGAAAGCATCGGACGACTAACATTAATTCCAACGAACATTCTTGAAAATTACATAATCATTCTTCATGACGAGTCGTTCTCATTCAAAAAGGAATCCTTAATCGAATTATTTAGAATTTTACCAAAAAATATATATATTAAAACTAAATATAGCCGTTTAAAAATTAAAAATACTTTAATTCCAACTTACCCATTAACAAGAACAGCTAAAACAAAAGGAACAAATATTTATAATCCTTCTGTGATTAAGAAAATAAATAATGTATCAAAATCAAAAATATTCATATCTAATGAACAAAATTTTATTGTTTCAAGAGAAAAGGCTTCACAAAGAAAGATACTGAATCCTGATATTATACTTAAAATATTTCCTTTTTTGAATTTTAGTATTGTTTTACTTGAAGAATTGACTTTTAAAGAGCAAATGAACCTATTTGCTAATGCAAAAATTATTATAGGAACTCATGGTGCTGGACTTACGAATTTACTTTTTTGTACTAATCCAACGATAATAGAATTTTTTCCGAAAAACAGGAATAAAAGAGATGCTTTTTATTTTTATCAAATATCTCAAGCTTTAAATTTCAAACACCATATAATAGAATATGAAGCATTTAACCAATCACAAGATTTAAAAATAGACAACCATCTTGTGAATAAAATTGATAAAATATTATTTAATAGTGATGGAAATATTTAGTTAAACTTATCTTTAAACAAATTTTATATTTGATTCTTTTGACAAAATCAATAAAACATAAAAGTACCTTACAGGAAATGGATGGAATCGAAAATCCAGGGATTACAAATAAATCTTCTATTTCAAAAATTCAAAATAAAAGAAAAACCCAACCAACAATTGAAGAAAGTGTAAGCGGTATAATAAGCCAGGATATTACTAGTTTGAGTAGAGCAATAACAGTTATTGAAAGCAAAAATCCAGCACATTTAGATAAGGCTAACAAAATAATTAAACAATGTCTACCATATGCCAATAAGTCTGTTAGAATAGGCATAACTGGTGTTCCTGGAGTTGGTAAGAGTACGTTTATCGAAGCTTTTGGAAAGTACTTAACAAATCAAGGGAAAAAGGTAGCAGTTTTGGCGGTTGACCCCAGTAGCTCCATTAATAAAGGCAGTATTCTTGGAGACAAAACCAGAATGGAAGAACTGGTGAGGGATAAAAATGCTTTTATACGTCCTTCACCTACAGGAGAATCTCTTGGAGGGGTTACAAGAAAGACTCGTGAAACAATCATTCTTTGTGAGGCTGCAGGATTTGATACGATCATCATAGAAACTGTTGGCGTAGGACAAAGTGAAACAGCTGTGCATAGTATGGTCGATTTCTTCTTATTACTAAAATTAGCTGGAGCAGGTGATGAACTTCAAGGTATAAAAAGAGGGATTATTGAATTAGCAGATGCAATTGCCATAAACAAAGCGGATGGTGACAACTTAAAAAGAGCCAAATTAGCTAAAGTAGAATTCAATAGAGCGCTTCATTTTTATCCTGAAAAAGAATCGAATTGGCAACCTAAGGTCGTGTTATGCAGTGCTTTAAAAAATGAAGGTGTCAAAGACCTATGGAAAACTATTGAAGATTATATTAAAATCACCTCCAAAAACAACTATTTTAAACGTAATAGACAAGAACAAAATAAGTTTTGGCTACTCCAGACAATTGAAGAAAAGCTTAAAAATGGGTTTTTTAGTGATTCAACGATTAAAACAAAGCTAAAGAAACAAATAGCATTAATGGAAGCTAATAAAACAACACCTTTTGCAGCAGCTGATTATTTAATTAATTTAAAAAAAAGTCTATAAAAAGTTTTCTTTGTACCATTTAACCTGCTTCTCGACAGATTCTAGAAGAGTTGTCTGTGGATAATAATTAAGTAGCTTCCTTGCTTTATCGATATTGGCCTTAGTCCTTAACTGATCTCCGACACGCTTTGAAACTATTTTAATTTTTATTTTTTTACCAAGTACTTTTTCAACAGCTTCTATTCCCTCCTGAGTAGTATGTTCTACTTCGGTTCCTAAATTTATCACCTCTCCATCAACTAAATCTTCTTTTCCAATAACACTTACTACACCATCAACAATGTCATCAACATCGGTAAAACTTCTTAAATGAGTGTCACTGCCTTGAAAAAGTGGGAAGGCTTCATTCTTTAACCCTAATTCAATTAATTTAGTGTACATTTTTTCAGGACGTTCCCGCGGACCAATTACTGAATATAACCTTAAAGAACATGCCTTAAATTGCTTCTCTCTACTCTTTTGTAATACCATTTGTTCTGCTGCTAATTTTGTAACGCCATAGTGGGAGGCTGGTTTTGGTGCTTTATCTTCAGGATAAGTCGCTTCCAATCCATATATTGAAGAGGTACCAATATTTACAAATAATTTGAGATCTGGAAGATTTAATGCGTAATCAATTAAATTTTTTGTTGCAATTATATTATTTTCAAAGTAATCTTCAAATGTCGAAGTACTTGAAATTCCTGGTTGTGCAGCATAATGGAAAATATAATTTATATCTTTTGGTAAAATCTCTATTAAATTGTTTTTTCTTAAATCAAAATTGATTACTTCAATTCCTTTATCCATTAGAGCTTTTTCATTTAATTTCTTTAGTTCCAAACTGTAATAAGGCGAAAAGTTATCAACACCATAAACATCATGTCCAAGACTTTTTAATCGCTCTGCAGTATGTGAGCCAATGAATCCAGCAGCTCCCGTAACTAATATTTTCATATATACACAAATATGTGTACAAATTAACAATATTTACACCAATTAGAAAGGTCTTCAATTAGATAAAAAAGAATATTTTTGATGAGCCCAAATTTTTGTAGAAATTAAATTAGGATAAGTCATAATCTGTAACACATTACTACAATTAATGAATTATAAACTGTTAACCATAATTTCTGTCTCCTTCATACTATTGACCTTAAATTTAGGTAAATGGGGAATAATGGAAACTAGTGAAGCTCGTTACGCAGAAATTAGCAGGGAAATGATTGAAAATGGAGATTATTTGCATCCAAAACTATTGGGCATTTATCATTACCATAAACCTCCAATGACTTATCAAATAACGGCATTAGCTTATAAAATCTTTGGCGTAAATGAGTTTGGAGCGCGTTTCTTTCTACAGATAGCTATTTTAATTCAAATGCTATTAATCTATCAAATAACTCTTTTATTATTTAAAAGTAAAGAGACGGCATTAGCATCTGCACTGATTTACTTTTCATTACCTATAGTTTTAATCTCCTCTCGTAACCTAACTACAGATGCCTATTTGAACACATTTATTCTTGGAGCAATTTATTCATGGCTTTCCTGGAAACTTGGAAAACATAAGATTCTATTTCTATATCTTTTTTATATCTGTCTCGGTATTAGTTTTGAAATAAAAGGACCAGTATCTTTAATTTTCCCATTAGTTTTCATATTGGTCTACAAACTAAGGTTTAAAGATTCTTTCAAAATAACATACAATCACATTTTAGGAATCCTGCTATTTCTGGGCATCGCATTTGCATGGTATATATTTGTATTTACAGAAAATGAAAAGTTATGGGATTATTTTTTTAAAGAACAATTAGTAAACA
>RCNB010001982.1_pt1 | contig 12680 bp, 11 predicted proteins | sample 2041321 | NCBI WGS metagenome assembly RCNB01 (sample SAMN09708232, study PRJNA481090) | Marine sediment metagenome, whole genome shotgun sequencing project. | reverse complement strand
CCGCCGGGCAGATATTATACTGGAATGTGGATTTGCAAGTGCAGCACCATGCTACCCATTTCTTAACCTGAAAAAAAGCAGGCTTATAACCCAAATGGACGGGATGGAATGGAAAAGGGCGAAATGGGGCAAACAAACACGGCGTATCATCAGGAAATCTATCGTTAAGACCATCCGGTATTCAGATACCATGGTCTGTGATCACCCGGAAATCCTTAAGTTTTATGCCATGAACTATGGCCTTCAGCCGGTATATATACCGTATGGTGCGGAAATAATGGGAGCAGGAGATAAGGCAGTATTAGAAGCATTTAAGCTGGAGGCCGGCCATTATTACCTGGTGATTGCCCGTTTGGAACCTGAAAACAATATCAGGAATATCCTCCTGGGCTATCTGGCTGCGAAACTAGATGAACCGCTGATCGTGGTGGGTGATCACGAGGCGAAATATGGAAGACAGATTATGCGTGAGTTCAGGGACAGGCAGCAGATTATTTTTGCAGGAGGAATTTATCATGAAGAATCCCTCGATAATCTTCGTCATTATTCTAAAGCCCTGATCCAGGGACATTCAGTAGGCGGGACAAATCCCTCCCTGCTGGAAGCTATGGGGGCAGGTGCATGGATCATCGCTCACGATAACCCGTTTAACCGTTACATTCTGGAAGAAGACTCACTGTATTTTAAAACCAGGGATGAGCTTACTGTGTTGTTGAGGGAAATGGAAAACAGCTTTCCATCTTCCCCGGAAATGATCAGGAATAACCAGGAAAAGATAAGGAAGGATTATCAATGGGAGGATATCATCAAAAGGTATGAAGATCTTTTTGAGGATCTCATTGAAAAGTGAGCATACTATCGTGAAGAAAATCCTATGGGATCAGGCAGACTCAGGTATAGGCAGAAAGCGAAAATCTTTGCTGAATTTCTCCAGCATTGTTGGCAGGGCATGATAAAGATTATCCCTGGCCTTCATTGAATCATGAAATACTACGATGGAACCCGGACGAATGTTCTCCTCGATATTTGAAAAACATTTCTCAGGATTGATTTTCTGGTCGTAATCCTGGCTCAACACATCCCACATAACGATCTGATAGTCTTTCCGAAGTTCCCTGATCTGTGATTTCCGGAACCGTCCGTAGGGGGGCCGGAACAGCTTGCTCTCGATATCCGTCCCTGCCAGTTTAATATCATCTATATATTCTGAATTGCTGGTATGTGAGCCTTTCAGATGACTGTATGTGTGGTTCCCAACTGCATGTCCTTCCTCGAGGATCTGCTGGTAGATATCCGGGTAGCGGTCAACATTGCGCCCCAGGCAGAAAAATGTACCTTTTGCGTTATACTCCCTGAGATTATCAAGCACCCAGGGTGTTACCTCTGGTGTGGGACCATCATCAAATGTAAGGTAGATCTGGTTCTCCTTGTGGTTTTCCCTGCGGGAGAAATGCCAGATCAGCTCAGGAAAGAGCTTCATTATTAAAACCGGAGTCTTTACAAATAACATTATGGCACGAAATTAAGCATTTGACTGATATAGTACTACGAGATTCTGAAATATTTGTTGCTGCCGCTCAATTAATTCTTCCTGCTGGTACTCAGATACCAGCCTGATAAGTTCCTGCATAATATGCATACGGATCTGTTTGTCATAGTCCAGATCCGCGGCATGCTCCTTCCCCAGGGAAAGAAAATACCTGAGTTCTTCCTCTGCCAGGTCCGATAGGGTCAGCAAATAAGAATTTGCCAGCCCGGTTTCTCCTATCTTATAATAAGCTTCTATAACGGGTACCATGAAGTAATTGAAAGGAATCCTATCATTTGGCATAACCTCCATGCATCTTTCCAGCGTCGTTCTGGCCCTGGTAGTATCACCCTCTGCAATCAGCTCATTCGCCAGTCGGCCAAAGTTATTTCTGAAATTCATCATCATTCGCCGAATATTTTCATCAAGGTATACGCTTGAATCACCAACACCTCCCCATCTGAATTTGTTCACCATATTTTCAAACATCAGGTCTGTATCAATGCTGCCCAGCTGTCCCTTGACTTCAGGTTGGTGTATTGGTACGACCCTGTAAGCCAGTCCCTGTAACTGAAAATATTCATGCAAATTCAGGTAGAGGTTCCTGTCAACGGTTACAGAGTAATAAACGGGACGTTCCCAGTTATTATTGTCAATCAGGTCCAGAACCATTAACTCATTTTTGTAAAGACTCTGCTTGTTTATTTGCCAGCGCATCTCAGGCACAATTCTATGTGCCAGATCCGACCTGACGGTGCCGGTATTTATGATATGTGCTGAATCAACAGGGATTTTAAATTTCGTTGCCGGTATATGATCAATGCGATCTGTGTAATTTCCAAGGGTCTTGGTCCGTTTATCCTCACTCCGTATGAAATCCATGGCTTCCCCCAGGTCCACATGATCCTTAATTCTTTCCACCAGGTAAACGTAATCACGTTTCCCCGTTCTGTACAGATCCCTTGACATGCCAAATGGTACTGCATCAGAGTCATAGGCCTTCCTCGCAACCTGTTCAATATACCAGTCCGCCCCCAGGTAACTCAGGTTCACTACCCTGACATCGGTCCGAACCCCTTCCACCTCCTGTACATACCAGAGGGGAAAGGTGTCATTGTCACCGTTGGTGAATAGGATTGCATTGGGCTGGCATGAATTCAGGTAGTTCCATGCGAAATCCCTGGCCGCAGTCCTCCCGGAACGGTCATGATCATCCCAGTTCTCTCTGGCCAGTATGCCGGGGACCAGAAACAGGCAGGCAATTGTTGCCAGTCCAGGCCCGGTAATACCAGGCAGTTTCTTCCTGATATATTCGGATAATGCCATTACCCCCAACCCAATCCAGATACTGAAAGCATAAAAAGAGCCAGCATAGGCATAATCTCTTTCCCTTGGCTGGAAAGGATACTGGTTCAGGTATACAACAATAGCCAGTCCCGTCATAACAAACAATAAAATAAGCACCCAAAAATCTTTCCTGTACCTGAGATAATGGAATACCATTCCGGTTATCCCCAGCAGCAGTGGTAACATATAATACCTGTTCCTGGCAGGATTATCCTTCAGGAATGGCGGCAGCTGATCCTGGGGGCCCAGTCTCGCTTCATCAATGAATCTGATCCCGCTATACCAGTTCCCTTTGTGCACTTCTCCATGTCCCTGGAGATCATTCTGACGACCTGAGAAATTCCACATAAAGTATCGCAGGTACATATGACCTACCTGGTAGCTGAGAAAAAAACGGAGGTTCTCTCCGAAAGCAGGTTTCCGCAACACCTGTGCCTCGCCATCACGGTTGGTTACATTGACAGGTATGCCTTCAATCTTTCCCCATTCCTGATATGCCTTAACATGATCCGGATCATTGCTCCACATGCGGGGGAAAATTGTCAGAAAACGCTCGTCATATACTAATTTCTGCCGGTTATGGGTAACCTCATACTGGCCATCCATCTTCGAATAGATCTTCTTCCCCTCTTTTGCTTCCTTGATGGGAGCATTGTAATAATGTCCATGGAACAAGGGATTCTGTCCGTATTGTTCCCTGTTCAGGTAATATAGAAGTGAGAATACAGTTTCCGGATCATTCTGATCCATCGGGGGATTGGCAACAGAGCGGATAAGTATCAGTCCGTAAGAAAAATAACCGATCAGGATGACAGTAAATGATACCAGGATGGTATTCAGAAGGACCTTCCGTGTTTTGTGGCTGTAGAAGATGAGCCAGGTAATAACACCCAGGGTTACAATGATAAATAAGACCACACCAGCATTATAGAAAAGTCCAAAACCATTTACAGCAATGAGTTCAAATACAGAAGCTACTTTAATAATACCAGGTATGATCAGGTAGAGCAATACCGCAAGCAGCAGAACAGATATTCCCAGGCTGTATAATACTCCTCTGCGAGTAGGCTCATATTTTCTGAAATAGTAGACGAATACAATCGCCGGTATGGCAAGCAGGTTCAATAAATGAATACCTATCGACAATCCCATCAGGTAAGCTATGAGGATAATCCATCGGTTAGCATGTTTCTCATCAGCTATATTTTCCCATTTCAGGATAGCCCAGAATACCACAGCCGTAAACAGGCTTGAGGAGGCATAAACTTCTGCTTCAACTGCTGAGAACCAAAAGGTATCGGAGAAGCTATAGGCCAGGGAACCTACCACGCCGGCACCAATGACAGAAACCAGTTCAGGAATTGAAAGATCATTTCCTTTGCCTATGATCTTTCTTGCCAGATGTGTGATCGTCCAGTAAAGGAAAGCAATGGTCAGGGCGCTGGCCAGGGCAGACATGATGTTGATCCACTTGGCTACCTGGGTCGCATCACTGGCAAACAAGGAGAAAAAATTAGAGACCAGCATGAAAAAAGGCGCCCCAGGTGGATGTCCAACCTCCAATTTATAAGAGGACGCAATGAATTCACCGCAATCCCAAAAACTTGCAGTAGGTTCAATGGTTAGCAAATAAACAATTGATGAAATGAGGAAAACGATCCAGCCAGTGATGATGTTGGCCCGTCTGAAGATATTCATAGACAAATATTTCGCAGGATATTAGAAATCAGCACAAATAAAAGGATTTTTATGCAAATGTGTCCGGATTTTAAGAAAATTTAACGTATTGTGACATACCTCCAGGGTTGTGTCTTCCATGGTTCCCCGGCATAGTCTATACCGATCCTGGGACCAGCCTGCATAGCAACTTGCTGACCGGCATCCTCAATCCATAGTCTTTCAGAACCGGCCAGGTTCTCCCCATAAAAATCTGAACCGATCTCAAGCATTCGGGTGATCCGCCCGGGTCCTGTAATATCCTTCAATCCCCTGATTAACACGGCTTGTGGTTCATTCCTGTCTCCCGTGACAAAATTCAGCATCCAGTACATCCCGTAGATCAGGTATACATAGACTGATCCTCCAGGATGGTACATGATATCAGTACGGGATGTCCTTCCTTTGCTTGCATGGCAGGCCTTATCCTCCTCGCCGCGGTAAGCTTCCACTTCCGTAATCTGACAAGTGAATAGCTTCCCGTTATCAAAACGACGCATGAGAACTTTCCCGAGCAGATCAGGGGCTACTTCCAGGACATCCCTGCTGAAAAAATCCTGCCCCAGCTTCATAAATTACCCGGTATATGGATATCAGTATTGGATCTTATCACCTTTCTGGTCCCAATAATTAAATGCCTCTATGGCTTCCTTACCCAGGATCCTGGTGAACCGGACCTGTCTATTATCTAATGCCATACCGATTTGCTGATAGATATGCGAATCATCAAATCCATATTTACCGGCATCTTCTCTTGAATTGCCGTAATATATTTCGGGTATACCTGCCCAGTAAACAGCCCCAAGGCACATGGGACAAGGTTCACAGGTTGTGAATAAAACACAATCAGTCAGTTTGAACCGCTGAAGCTTTTGCGTTGCTGAACGAATGGCATTTATCTCAGCATGTGCTGTGGGATCATTATCTTCTGCAACACTGTTAATCCCTGTTGACACTATTTCCCCGTTTTTCACAATGATGGCAGCAAATGGTCCGCCGCCACGTTCAATATTTTCAACGGACATGCGGATGGCCTTGCGCATGAATTCTTCATTTGTCCGGTTTCCCATGCTCTGTTATATCTGGTTTAAAGTTCTGCCTGGCAAACAGGAACAATGAATAAAAAAATGCGAAAAAAGAGACACCTGTATGGGTTTCCAGGGTATCTTCATTCAGCATAGAGCAAAATCCGACCAGCAGGAACATAATCATAAAATAATCATTCCATTTTCGTTCCAGGTATACCGGATACAGGATGCCGACCATGATCCAGATGAAACCAATGATGCCATAAGTCAGCATGAAGGTCAATAACTGGTTATGGGCGCGTAACCTCCATCGCTCTGAAAGGGGACTGTTAACCTTCTGGTAATATGCTGAATAAGAGGTCAAAACATCACCCGTTCCCACACCAATCCAGAAATGATCCCCGATAATATCCAGTGCTGCCTGCAGGTAAAGGACCCGCTGGGTGATTGAATGTCCTGATGGATTCCCGCTCTTTCTGAATACATCTATCTGCCAGAGTATTTCATACAATTTGTTATAAAGGCTGAACTGTTTACTTTGCAGGTAATTTGTTTTCCCCTGTTCAATCAACCTGAATTCATGACTGCTGAGCTGTGCGAATCCTGCTGAATCCTTTTTTAATCCTTTGGAGGTCAAATACCGGATCAGGGTAGGCCTGATCCAGTTGCCCTGCTGATCACTGCCATCGTAATCAAATTCGCTAATCAGGTTCCATTCCTTCTTCAATTCAGGTTCACACAGATACAGCCATATATAATGCCCGTTCTCAATAAATGTCCGTGAAAAATCATGTGTATAGGGATTCCCGTTAATGGTGGTCTGCTCAATTTTGTCGGGATCAATTTCTTCAACATTATAGAACCGGCCTACTGATCTGGCAAGTATAGAAAATCCTATTAATACCCCGGATATCATGAAAACTGTAAGTGTCCATCTAAGTACCACGGTAGGAATTTTATGCAGGTACGCCCAGAACAAAATAAATCCTACACCCAGGAATATGACAATCCCTGTAATGGCTTGCAGGATAAATAGAAAAATGACCAGCCAGCCAAGAAGCATTGAAAATATGATCCTCTCCCATCTTGTTGCCATCTTCCGGTCAAGGATCATATAGATCAAGGAAAAGATGGCTATATCAATTAATAGGGAAAAGCGGATATGGTCAACGAATAGAGAGATTTCTCTCGGGTCTGTATAGGAGTGATCAATGATTCCTGTCAATACAGCCATGCTGCACAGAGAACTGGCAGAAACACCTGCTATCAATAACACCAGTATCCACTTAAACTGTTTTGACGTGACTGGTTCAGAAAGGCCCATGATCAAAGCCAGCACAAATATTGGAAGCTTTATCCGTAAATCATGAAAAGCATAAGCGAAATCTTTCGTGAAAAGAAGACCGGCCAGTAATACCAGGTATACCGAAAGGATGAACCATAAACTCCTCCGCTCCTTCAGTTTCCCCCATTTGCTCTTCAAGTCAGCCTCAAGTAACCAATTGGCTGCCAGGATGATCTCAAAAACACTTGTAGTGAAAACAGAGAGCGGCAGGCTGGCAGCAAGGCAGGCAAGACCAATAAAATAGATTTTCGAGTGTACTTCCTTCCCAAACATAGCCATACAGGCGAGATTGTAAATGCAAGTTAAAACTATTTATTTCAATCACTTGAGCAAACTCATTTCAGGCCTGAAAAATGTCATTTAACTTTCTGATATAAAGTTAATTATTAATAGAAAAAATAAATTGTCTGGATTATTATTAGTATTAAGGAAAAGATTTGTATTTTTGCGAACCACAAATTCAGGGTTGTTTATTCATTAACAGACAAATAAATCATAGAAAGTGGATACGCTGAGCTATAAAACAAAATCGGCCAATAAAGAAACCGTGAAGAAGGAATGGATTCTTGTCAATGCTGAAGGGGAAGTGCTTGGAAGATTGGCTTCAAAGGTGGCCAAGATCCTGAGGGGCAAAAACAAGCCTAGTTTCACACCACATGTTGATTGCGGGGACAATGTTATCATTATAAATGCTGAGAAGATCAAACTTACAGGGAAGAAAATGACCGACAAGAAGTATTTCAGACATACCGGTTACCCTGGTGGTCAGATCATAGATACACCTGAAAAAAAGCTTGCCAAGAAACCCGGCTCAGTAGTTGAGAAAGCCATTAAGGGTATGTTGCCAAAAAGCAGACTCGGTAGTGAAATGTTCAGGAACCTGCATGTTTTTGTCGGTCCCGTTCATACGCATGAAGCCCAACAACCTAAAGAAATCAACTTAAACGATATTAAATAAATAATATGGAGGCCATCAATACAGTAGGAAGACGGAAAGCCGCTGTTGCCCGGATATATGTGAACGAGGGGAAAGGACAAATTACGGTTAATCAGAAAGATTATAAAGAATACTTTCCGGAGGAAAGATTACAATACGTTGTTGAACAACCTATCAAGATTGCAGAAGTAGAAGGCAAATATGATATCAAGGTAAACCTCGACGGAGGCGGTTTTAAAGGTCAGGCAGAAGCCCTCAGGCTGGCTATTTCAAGGGCCCTGATCAAGATCGACCCGGAGATGAAACCAATATTGAGGTCCAACGGATTGCTGACCAGGGACCCACGTGAAGTGGAACGGAAAAAACCAGGTCAGCCGAAGGCTCGCAAGAGATTCCAGTTCTCCAAGCGCTAGCCTATTGCTTTGTTTAGTATCTAAACTGGTGAGATTCCCTGGAACATGGGACTACTTACCAGTTGACAAAATGAATGTAAACATTTAATCCATACAAAATGTCAAAGACTAGTTTTCAGGAATTATTAGATGCAGGTGTGCATTTCGGCCACCTTAAAAGGAAGTGGAATCCCAATATGGCTCCCTATATTTTCATGGAGCGGAACGGGATACATATTATTGACCTGCAGAAAACTGTAGAAAAGCTCGAAGATGCTGCAGCTGCGCTCAGGCAAATTGCCAAATCAGGCCGGAAGATCTTGTTCGTTGCCACAAAGAAGCAGGCGAAAGATATTGTAGCCGAGCGGGTAAACAAAATGAACATGCCTTACGTGACAGAACGCTGGCCAGGCGGCATGCTGACCAATTTTCCAACCATCCGTAAAGCGGTTAAAAAGATGTCTGCCATCGACAACATGGCTACCGATGGAACTTTTGCAACCCTGTCCAAGAGAGAAAAGCTTCAGATCACCAGGCAACGTGCCAAGCTTGAAAAGAACCTTGGAAGTATAGCTGATCTTACCCGGCTTCCGGCAGCCCTTTTCATTGTAGATATTTCCAAAGAATATATCGCCGTCAGGGAGGCAACTAGGTTGAATATTCCGGTTTTTGCAATGGTTGATACCAATTCAGATCCAAATCAGGTAGAATTCCCTATCCCTGCGAATGATGATGCTTCAAAATCCATTTCTCTTGTAGTAAACGTAATCTGTGAGTCAATCGAGGAAGGACTTAACGAACGTAAAATGGAAAGAGAAAAAGAAGCCGCTAACAAGGAACAGGCAGAGAAAGAAGCTGCCATGGCGGCTGAACTGAAAGAAGTCGGTGAAGAAAAGCCAGCGAATGAGGAGCTGGAGGATATTGTCAAGGATAAGGACAAAGCACCGATAAAGGCAGCCCCAAAACCTTCTGGGAACGTGGAATAATTAACCAGGCTATTATTAACATAAAAAATATCAAAAGACATGGCTGAGATTAAAGCTGCAGATGTTGCAAAACTCAGAAAAATGACCGGTGCTGGAATGATGGATTGTAAAAATGCCCTCCAGGAAGCTGATGGGAATTTTAACAAGGCCACTGAGATCATCCGGAAAAAAGGTCAGGCCGTTGCCAACAAACGGGCAGACAGAGATGCCACTGAAGGTGTTGTACTTGCCAGGACATCAGGAGACCGTACAAAAGGTTTTATGATCGTACTGAATTGTGAAACAGACTTTGTAGCAAAGAACGATGACTTTGTAAAGTTTGCTGAAAGTATCCTCGATCTGGCCCTTGAGAATCAACCAGCGAATCTTGAAGAGCTTAATTCACTTTCCCTCAGCGGGAAAACAGTTTCAGATGCGGTAACCGACCAAATTGGTGTCATCGGGGAAAAACTCGAACTCAGTTTCTATGATAAAATTGATGCTGTTCAGGTAACTGCTTATATACATCCCGGCAACAATCTGGCCAGTATGATCGGCCTTAACCAGGTTGTTTCTGATGAGCAAGTAGGAAAAGATATTGCCATGCAAGTAGCTGCCATGGGCCCTGTAGCAATTGATAAGGATGATGTTCCACAGGATGTCCAGGACAAGGAAATTGAAATTGGTAAAGAACAGGCAAGGAAGGAAGGAAAGCCCGAACAGATCCTTGAGAAAATAGCTTTGGGTAAACTTAACAAGTTCTTCAAGGAGAATACCCTGTTAAACCAGGATTTCGTGAAGGAAAACAAAAAATCTGTAAAACAGTACCTCCAGGAGAAGGACAAAGAACTGACAGTCACTGGATTTGTCAGGTTTGGTTTGAAGAACTAGTTTAACTACAGAAAAAACATGGGAAGAAGCTGTGTCAAACAATTTGATACGGCTTTTTTATTTAAATACTTATCTTTAGATTTCTTAATTTCATGCTATGCCGAAGTACAAACGAATCCTCCTGAAACTTAGCGGGGAATCACTTGCCGGGGAAACCGGTCATGGGATTGATCCGATTCGCTTGAAAGAGTATGTGGAACAGATCAAGGAAATTGCCGACATGGGTGTAGAGGTTGGAATTGTTATCGGAGGTGGTAATATTTTCAGGGGCCTGTCAGGTACACAGGAAGGGGTTGACAGGGTAAAGGGAGATTACATGGGAATGCTTGCCACTGTAATCAATGGACTGGCTATTCAATCCGGTCTTGAAAGTCTAGGTGCCAGTGCAATACTGTTTACAGCCATTGAAATGGAGCCTGTTGGCATCAGGTTCAGTAAACCACACGTACTGGAAGCCCTTGGCAAAGGTTCTATTGTAATTTTCACATTTGGAACAGGCAATCCATTTTTTACAACCGATACGGCAGCTTCCTTGCGTGCCGTAGAAATGGAAGCCGATGCATTGTTAAAAGGAACACGGGTAGATGGTGTATATTCTGCTGATCCGGAAAAAGATCCTGCAGCTACCAGGTTTGATGAGATAAGTTTTGAAGAGGTTATTCGCAGGGATCTGAAGGTTATGGATCAGACCGCCTTTACCATGTGCCGGGAGAATCAATTACCCATTATTGTATTTAATATGAATGAGATCGGGAATCTTAAACGGATTATTCAGGGGGAAAGGCTTGGTACTTTAGTTAAAATTTGAATATATTTATAGAACTGAAAAACGCTAAAATCAACAGCCATGGATGAATTGGTAAAGATGGTTCTTGATGATACAGGTGCGAAAATGGATAAATCCATCCAGCACCTGGAAAACGAGCTTGGTAAAATCCGTGCCGGTAAAGCCACTCCACGAATAGTGGATGGCATCATGGTAGAATATTACGGTGTTATGACACCACTTACCCAAGTATCAAATATTGGTACGCCTGATGTAAAAACCGTAGCTATACAACCCTGGGAAAAAAATATGATTATTCCGATTGAAAAGGCAATAATGCAAGCCAATATAGGCATTACACCTGAAAACAACGGGGAAATCATCCGGTTGAATATCCCTCCACTCACCGAAGAGCGAAGGAAGGACCTGGTCAGGCAGGTAAAGCATGAAGGGGAAGATACCAAAGTGGGGATCCGTAACGTGCGCAGGGAATCCAATGATGAATTAAAACAGCTTCAGAAAGACGGATTGCCCGAAGACGAAGAAAAAAACGGTGAGAGTGAAGTCCAGAAACTCACTGATGAATATATTGAGAAGGTGGAAAAGATCATCGAAGCCAAGGAAAATGACATTATGACGGTCTGATTTCCTCCGTTTCAGCGGTAGATCCTGCCTATCCCCTCTGTACAATTGGTACAGATCCCAATTCCTTTTCGATTGTCCAGTACCCGGCTCCTGAAATCATTGTATTTCCGGTTTCTCCAGATTTGGCTGATGGTTTCCTTTCCAATGGTACCCAAAGGGTAATTTGCCAGTTTATCAAAGCAGCAAGGTACAAGCAGTCCATCAGTGGTAATAACAGTTGTATGCCACAGGCGCCGGCAGCGATTTTTCAGCTTTCCCCCCAGCATCCAATCCCCCTGGTTATTTCTCCTGTATCTCCTGTATTTTTTACGAGCCGGCATCCATTCATGTATTGATTCAGGATATTCGATCTGGGCCGATTTTATCATGACACGGTCAGCGCCCAGCCTTTTGCCAAGCTTTCTTATTTCAGGAACCTGGTCCTGGTTATGTTTGAAAACCAGAAATTGGATGATAATATAAGGTTTCCTGTTTGCCTGGCTTGCCTCAGAAAGCAACCTGATGCCTGTAATGACCTTCTCGAAATCCCCTCCCAAACGATATTTATGGTAAGATTCCTGATCAGTGCCATCCAGGGAAATTATGATACGATCCAATCCGGCTTGTACAAGGCTCGCGCAAACATCCTCCGTAAGTAACTGTCCGTTTGTCGAGGTCACAGTGTAGATGTTGCGGTCTGATGCATATTTTACCATATCTGCGAATGATTTATGCAGGAGGGGTTCTCCCTGATGATAAAGGCTAAGGATAGCCGTTGTACCGGCAATTTCATTCACGATGGATTTATATGTATTAATATCCAGGTAATTCAATCCCCGCTTAACTTCACCTGTTCCAGTCGGACATTGCGGACATGCCAGGTTGCAGATAGCCGCCGGTTCCAGGCTGACAAAAAAGGGTTTTCCCCATACCAGGGGCCTTTTCAAGACCAGTGACAGGAAATAGGATAATTGGACCAGAACAATGTTCAGGACCTTTCGGATAGACAAAGAACCGGCCAGGTTCAAGAAATCAGATAACATTATCAACTCATCCCGATTATTCCAGGAGCTGGTATAGTTCATCCAGACGGGGAGTGAGGATGATCTCCGTCCGCCTGTTCTTCTGCCTGGCTTCAGAT
>RCNB010001976.1_pt1 | contig 12686 bp, 11 predicted proteins | sample 2041321 | NCBI WGS metagenome assembly RCNB01 (sample SAMN09708232, study PRJNA481090) | Marine sediment metagenome, whole genome shotgun sequencing project. | reverse complement strand
ATTCCAAGCCTCCAGCAGCCCGCCGCTATAGCTGCGGCTTTCTGGCTCATTGCTCCCCATGCCAAGCCCACGGCGCCCACGCGGTTGTAGATGTAGTCGGCTATCTCCTCGTAGTTTCCTCTCAGTGTACGCTTTGCGAATATGTTGGCGATCTTTATGGCCGCGCCCGTTATATGGCCGTTAGATACACAGCTTCCTACGTTCACCAAGCCACCTGCGTCAAAGTTTCCAGGATATTTCTCGTATAGACTAAGTCCATCCTCATCCTTAGTCATGGCGATATTCATGGCGGAACAGCCCGAGGCTGCAACGATGAACCTTCGTTTGAGAAACTCCTCTGTGATTTCGGCTACGTCTCCGCCACCTGCGGGGTAGTTGGCGCATCCTACAACGGCAAGTACGCCTGGAATCTCACCGAAAACGATAGGTTGCCCTACCTCCCTGATCTCTACATCCTGTATCGCACCTCTTCCGATCCGAATGGCGTATTTTTCCTCGCTTAGGTTTTCGGCGCTTGCTTTTGTGAACATGGATATGATGGGCAGGTCGACTGGACAAGCGCTTTCGCATCGTCCACAGCCGACGCAGAGGCTTTCGAGCTCTGCGAGCTGGCTGTAGTCTCCGTCTTTAGCTGCGACCATCGCGTCCATCACAGGGAGGGTGTTGGGGCAAGCCCTCACGCACTCCAAGCATGTTCTGCAGGTAGCGGCGAGCTCGGATAAGTCTCCGATATCCTTGAGTTTATTGTCTCCACGGCGCTTCCTTACTGCCATCGCGACCTTGACTGCGATCTCCCCTACTCTCCTTGGCTCGATTATCAGTGCGCCCGGGGTTTTTCCTGAGACAAGGTCCTCGATCACCTCGTCTGAGGGGTCATGTGTCCTGTCAGGTAGACCTAGGCAGCTCTTCTCGCTTGACGCAATTACAGGTACTCCTATAGCCTGTGCATGCACCATGACATCGGTCCTGATACACTGCTCGTCAACTACGATTAGGTCAGGGATGCCGGCTTTGATGAATTTGAGTTGCCAGGATATTGGCCCCACGATCTTGGATCGTTTGTCATACCTGCTCATGTCATGTGCTGTGCAGCACAGTCCTCCGATCTCTACCTCGTCGAAAAGGTCCTTCTCCATCAGGTAGTCGATTATATCGACGCTTGGCAGGACGTTGTGCCCGATACACATTATGACCGGTTTCTCTTTATCGATGGTTCCATAGCCTATCTCGGCCATCGGAGTCTCTGGGTCTCCACTGGGTAAGCCCAGGGTAGCTATCTGCATGATATCTGCTACTTCGAGGGCTACATGGTCAAGCATTCCCGCGTGAAATGCCTTTGACTCGAAATCTATACAATCTCCTTCCTGGCCAGTGTGTGCCGCGGCAACCAACTGGACGATCTGGGTTTCGACGTAGTCAAGCGCCACCTCCAGGTCGCCGATTGTCTTTGGTTTAAACCCGCAGACTAATCGTACATGGGGTGCTTCCACGTTGGTGTTTAACGCAACGTCGAGACGTGTATCAGCCCCGTATTCCTCCAGGAGGTGGTCAAGCATGTGCCTGCCGTGGGCGGCGTGGGTAGATGCCCCTATACAACATGCAATCATAACTATCCTGGATTGTTGACTTTCCTGAGATATCCCGCATGCACCAGTTTTTCCTGCCGTTAGGTCACATTTACCGTATGTGCACAGACAGCAAAGGTCACAGAAGGGCATGTAAAATGGCTTGTACCGGTCAAGCAGTTTCCTGTCCCAGTTCCTCAAGGTGGCAACAGATGGGAAAGGGGTTGGCCCCATGGGCTCTTCCCATTCCTCGTCGGTTATTTTTCCAATCTGAATTTGCAGGCCCTTGATGGTTCCGAGGACGGATTCCAGCTCATCAATCTTTATGTTAAGGTCTTTTTTTGACAACGTTGTCCAATTTCCTACAAGTTGACCTTAGTGGAATTGAAGTTTATAATATATGCTATAATTATGGTATAGGCAAAAATGCGCTAAAGTCAAAGTTTGCATAAACTTTTAATCAGTCTTATCTTAGTAGAACCGGAGATTTTAGATTATGACTCAAAGACGTCCGGCTTTCAGTGACCTGGTGAAGGATCTGAGGGCTGGTAAGTTTGTGCTCACGGGTGAGCTTGAGCCTGAGAAGGTGACTCAACTCGATGAGGTACTCGAGAGCGCCAGGGCCATGAAGCCTTATGTAATTGCAGCCAATGTGACAGATAACCCGCTGGCTTATGCCTACATGAACTCACTCATCCCGTCGTGGAAGGTTCAAGAGGAAGTGGGTCTGGAGACGGTCTACCAGATGACCATCAGGGACAGGAACAGGCTGGCCATCGTCTCGGATGTACTGGCTGCCCAGTACCTAGGGATTAAGAACATACTGACCCTCTCGGGGGACCACACGGTTCTGGGGGATAACAAGCAGGCCGCGTCGGTGTACGACTTGGACTCGGCCCAGTTCACGTACCTGCTTCACAAGATGATCGACGAGGGCGTGGACCTGGCTGGTAACGAGATCCACGGCAAGGTGGAGATCAACGTGGGTATAGCGGCGAACCCTAACGCGGACCCGTTGATGCCCGAGGTGTTGAAGGTGGGACGTAAGACAAAGCTTGGCGCGGATTTCATCCAGACCCAGACAATGTTCGACATCGAGAAAACAAAGACGTTCCTGAAGGAGGTGGAAAAGTACAAGTGCCCCGTGCTGGTGGGGGTGTTCCCGCTGAAGGGGTACGGTATCGCTGACTTTTTCGACAAGTTCATACCGGGTGTTTCGGTGCCTCCGGACCTGCTGGCGGATATGAAGAAGGCCAAGGCGGAGCCTGATAAGGCCAGGAGGAAGGAGAAGTACGATGAGGTTAACCTGGATTTCTTCAGGCCTTTCATAAAGGAGATTAAGCAGACGACTAACGCGGCGGGGATACACGTGATGGCGGTTCTCTACGAGCGCATCTTTGAACCGCTGCTGGAGAACTTGTGAGGTGAATGATGGATGATAATCACTAAGAAGAAACCGGAAGAGACCATCGACGCGATGATCGCTCCATTCCCAAAACTGTTCGTGGTGGGGTGCGGGACATGCTCTACCAAGTGCATGAGCGGAGGGGAGGAGCAGGTCGCGGAGCTGGTGGAGAGGCTGGGGGACCGTGTGATCGGCTCCCAGATCGTGGAGGAGCCGTGTGACAAGAGGCTTACCAAGAGGGACCTGAAGGAGTACAAGGACAAGATCAAGGAGGCGGACGCCGTGCTTGTGATGTCCTGCGGTATCGGGGTCCAGACCATCGGCGATTACGCCGACCACATAGTTTTGCCTGCCAGCGATACTCTGTTCATGGGGGAGACCGAGCGTTTCGGTATATTCCATAGCAGGTGCTACGCGTGCGGGGACTGCATCCTAGACGAGACAGGTGGGATCTGCCCGATAACTCGATGCGCCAAGGGGCTGCTTAATGGGCCCTGCGGTGGGTTCGTGAAGGGAAAATGCGAGGTGGGCGGTTACGAGGATGACTGCGCATGGACGCTGATCTACGAGAGGCTCAAGGAGCAGGACAGGATGGAGCTGTTCACAAAGTTCAGACCTCCCAGGGACTTCTCAAAGAAAGTCCTGACCGTCCACCACACCACCCGTTAATCCCCTTTTTTAGTGTCAAGTGGCGTGCAATATCGCCCTTTTTTCTTTTATACGGTTACCGAATATTTGGCATACAATTTCTGGAGGATTTTGTTAGAGTCAATATTGTTGTACCAGCGAATACCCATGATAATTGAGGTCACAAAGCTACTCCATCGGGGTGGCGTTCTAAAATGTCTCGTGCCCTGGAATCTTGGATCAATTTCCTTGTATGGTCATCGTTTACGAAACGGGAAATGAGGGAAGTTTCCTGTTTTTTGATATCTCTGTGGTCGTCCTTGTTAGCCTTTGATGTGATCTCATACTGGATTGGCTCTTTTCCTGTGAAGAGCTTGTATATCTTTCTTCCAAGGGCGTTTTTTTGTTCATTCGATAGCATGAATGGCAGGACGTTGCTTGTGCCGAAGGCTAACAGGCACTTGTTTCCTGAGGGCAGGCTTGCGACGGTGCAGTGCATCTCGTAGGGTCTCCGCCTCTCTTTTCCTTTAGATGTCTTGTTGTATGTTTCAAATAGCGCCCAGTCGAGTTTTTGCTCGATAAATACGCGTCTCCTGTAGTAGGTGCCCAGGGACGATAATATGATATCGGGCTGGAGTATATCCATAAGTTTTAGCCACATCTCTGCCCCTTTTCGTGTAAACTCCTGGACATCGTAGAGGTGGGCGGTTTTCTCGTACTTGGTCCACCTCTTATTGGTTGCCAGGGGGGAGAGCAGGTACGTGTGGAGGGCCGTGTTCTGGTGTCCTGTATAGAAGCTTGTGTTCATGGCGTTGAGAACTGGCTCGATGTGCTTGAACCAATCGTGGCTGTTGTAGTTAAAGTACATGTTCAATGAGTTTAGGTAAGTTGTTGTTTCCTCTGGGGTTAGTTCTTCTTTGTCGTACAGTGTTTCCGATTCATAGAACCTGCTGAATGTTTTTTTAGATGGAAACTCTTTATTTGAGGGGTTTAATTCCGCTGTTATTATTTTTATTGGAGATTTTTTGTATGCTTCGTAGTCTCCTATATAGGGTACAGGTATTGAAGGGTATGTTATTCCATAGATATCCATGTTGATTGTTTTATAATAATGCCATACTTTAGCTGCTAGACCCTCCATCGACATGGGTTTAATCTAGTTTATTTTGTTTTTAATCTTTATTCTTTATATTTATTTATTTTTACTCTTATTTATTATACTGCTTACCAGGTACCATATTTGTAATGCTAATTCCTTAATATAGTATCTTGAATATGTTTTTTTTGTATAACATACGCGAAATCATTGATGCACTGGGATTAAGTAAGCCTTACCAGTTCGCCGGTGACTACCGACATTTCTCCACGAGGGCTCTCCAGTCGTCCGCGTGCATCCTGCATGCCTCCAAGACGTGGGGTGGGGTGTGGGTGAACATGGGTCTTGCCGGCCCAGTCTCAGCGTAGCCGGCGTGGTTGACGCACTCGTGCATTGCGTTGACCTGGTACTTCATGAAGACGTCGAAGCCGCCGCACCGCTGGAAGAACTTTGTGTAGATGTCCATAGTCTCGTCAGTGATCATCTGGGCGGTGGTCCAATCTTTCTTGATTATTGATTTGTACAGTTTGAGGACTGGCTCGGGTCCCATGCACATACTGTGGGCGCTCCATATGCCGCCGAAGCCGTGCTGGAGTGCCTCCATGGCGAAGGGCTCGTATGTCATGAAGCATATCTTGTCACCGGCTATCTCGGCGAGGGCCTTCATGCGGTCGATGTCGGCCATGGACTCCTTCATGGACAGGACGGTGGGTATCTCCTCCTTGATCTGGGTGAACCGCTCCACGGGGATAGTGACCCTGAACGCGTTGGGGTTGTGGTAGATCATGATGGCGGTGTCGGGGCAGGCCTCCGCCAGGTCCTTGTAGTACTGGATGGTATTGTCCACGGTGGGCTCTACGTACTGGGGCGGCCCGTTCATTATGCCGTCCACGCCAATATCCACGGCGTACCGTGTCTTCATTATGGCCTCCCGTGTGTTAGGGGCCCATGTACCTGTGAGGACTGGGACCCTTCCATTTGCCTCGTCCACGACGGTCTCGAAGAGCTTCTGCTGTTCCTTCCAGAGTAGTGTGTGGCACTCGCCGGTTGAGCCCGTGGTGATGATGCCGTCAGCTCCGTCCTCGATGAGATTGCTTACCAAGCTTCGCTGTGCCTCGACATTGATGGTGTCTGTGCTACTCCACATGTGTGCGTCTGGGGTGGCGCAGGCAGGGATTAGGGCGTACACTCCCTTGAAGTCCTCGTACTTGAGCATGGGTATACCTCGTGCTCTGAGTTTTAAAACATGAGCCCGGCGAGCCCACGCGTCAGAAAACCACACCCACACAGCCTCTTATACGTGGCTTGAGGTGGAACGCCAATCTGGGAGGTATATGATGCGCTGATATAATAGCCTCCTGACGTAGTGCCAACCAGTTTTGGTGCCCCCGCCCTCGTGGTTTCAGGTAAATCATGGAGGAGGGTAAAGACTAGCACCATATACTACCTCCGTTCCATCTGTTACCATGAGACGAATTGACACGACTTATCAGATGGCCAAGGAACGGTACCATGAACTTGACGTGGACGTGAACGAGGCCTGCGAAATTCTAGCTGGCACACCGATCTCTATCCATTGCTGGCAGGGAGACGACGTGACAGGTTTCGAGAACATCGAAAGGGGCGTGTCAGGTGGCGGGATCCAGGCAACGGGTAACTATCCGGGGAAGGCTAGGAATATCGTTGAGCTGAGGGAGGACCTTGAGCAGGTACTGGGCTTGGTTCCGGGGAGGCACAGGGTGAGCCTCCACGCGATGTACGGTGATTTCGGTGAGGAGGTAGTTGATAGGGATGAGGTTGAGTTCAGGCACTTTGAGTCCTGGGTGGATTGGGCGATGGAGAACGGTGTCGGCTTGGATTTCAACGCTACCATGTTCGCGCACACTAAATCGGACTTGGGTTTCACGTTGAGCAGCAAAAACCCGGAGGTACGGGGGTTCTGGATGGAGCACGTAAAGCGGTGTAGGGGGATCAGCGCCGAGATAGGGAGGAGGCTGGGAGCTCCCTGTGTCCATAACCTGTGGGTGCCCGATGGCATGAAGGACACTGCCGTGGACAAGTCTGGTCACCGGGAGCTGTTGCTGGAGTCGCTGGACGAGATCTACTCGGTGGAGTACCCGCGGGGGCACCTCCTTGACTCTGTTGAGTCCAAGCTCTTCGGGCTGGGGAGCGAGTCCTATGTGGTGGGGAGCCACGATTTCTACCTGGGGTACGCGGTGAGTAGGGGCTTGATGCCGTGCCTAGACCTGGGGCATTACCACCCCACGGAGTCGGTGGGGGACAAGGTCTCCGCTATCATGCCCTTTGTGCATGGGATCATGATGCACGTGAGTAGAGGGGTCCGTTGGGACAGCGACCACGTGGTGGTGCTGAACGACGAGGTGCGGGCGCTATTTCATGCGATTGTTCGGGGCGGGTACCTGGGCAGGATGCATGTGGGGCTCGACTACTTTGATGCCAGCATCAACAGGGTGGGGGCGTGGGTGACGGGAATCAGGGCTACCCAGAAGGCGCTGCTGATGGCGTTACTGGAGCCAGTGGAGCTTTTGAAGGGATATGAGGAGGAAAGGGATTATCTAGGGAGATTGGCGCTGCTTGAGGAGATGAAGTCCATGCCCTGGAGCGCCATCTGGGATTGGTACTGTAGCAAGAATGAGGTTCAAGTTGGACAGGGATGGGTCAACGGGGTTAGGGGAACCGAAAGGGAGAGTTAGCAGTCCGCCTTCCGGAAAACAAACACACGGAATTATCAAGTTTATTTTAATAAAATATATAAATGACAATAAATATTAACAATTATTCTCCAATTGAATGCATATGTGTGAGTACAGGATTCATCAAGGGAGGAAAAGAAGCTAGTACGAGGAAAACCGCGTGCCATTAAAAATAGATTTAGGAAAAAACAAATTCGGGGCTGTACTAAAGCCCTACCAGATTCTAGCCATGAGAGACCTATGGGCCAACCCGGATGGAAGAAGCTCAAGGGATGTTTATGACGCAGTAAATGAGGCCATGGAGGGAAAAGGTTCCATCAGCAGGGCCAGCATCATCAACACGTTGAACGCGTTAGTGGATGACGGCGTCCTCGGTTATCACGAGATAACCGGCAAAGGAGGCCACAGGCGCATCTACAAGCCGAACTACAACGAGAAAGAGTTCAAACAATTCATAGCGGAGACGGTTCTCAGGAAACTTTTACATGATTTCCCCGAGGAAACCCGAATCGCCCTACAAAAAATCGCATAGAATCAAAAAGGCAAATTCGAGGCGTCCAGGATCTCGACGTAGGTCCCGTTCAGCTCCCTTATGCGATCAGTGGTATCCCTAACTATTTCAAGAGGAAAGAGAAAAACTAGCAATCACCTACGTGGGGGGGTGACCCGCTTTATTGCCATAGCCCATGGTACGTGCGCACGTTATGAGGGGTAAACGTTTGTTACATAGTTTAATAACGAGACAATTAACCAAACAACTACGAGAAAACAGGCCGCGTTTCTGTTTCTGGTTATCTCATTTTCGGTAAACCACTTCGGCACGAAGGTAACTAAACTATAGATCGCAACAGCTACCGGATTCATTATGAGCATTATTGGAAACGTGTACAGTAAGCTATTGTTTGATAAAATCACCTCTATCACGAAACTCAAGACAAGCATCGAACCGAATAATTGCCTGTTACTCAAATTTCTCACGTAGATTAAATACGCAAAAATTAACGGGTATCCAATGTAAAATAACCAAATATCTGGCATATGTTGGACCCATCTGGCTGTGTCAGGGTTGAATGCAGTTGTGTAATCCACAAGCACCCAAATGGATACTCCCGAAAGGAGATACTTCAAGAACGCTCTCATATCCCTAATCTTTACGTTTGTTTAGATATATTTCTAGTGCGCATTCAAAAACGATGACCGCGCACGTTTATCGCCCGCGCAGGTAACCTAAAAACGGTGCCCACAGACGGGGTCTACAGCCAACTTAAACAGGTGAAACCCCAGTAAACCTAGACCCACCTTGATCAAGGCCACTATCTGCGAGATAATACATGATGGAAAACTTCTCCTCCAACGCAAGGCAGCTGGCAGGTTCGGGGAGGGAAAATGGAACGGCCCCGGCGGAAAAGTAGACCCAGGGGAAACGCCCATGGAGGGAGTTATCCGCGAGGTCAGGGAGGAGACAGGGCTAACCATCCTTGACCCTGATCTATTAGGCAACATTGATTTCTTCTTCGGTGAGAAACCCCAGCCCGACTGGACCACATACGTTTACAGGGTGACCAGTTTCACGGGGAGACTAAAACCCAACGAGGAGGGTGAGGTCAGGTGGTTCAGGATCGAGGACATCCCATACGAGCAAATGTGGGCAGATGATATCCACTGGCTCCCACACCTGCTAGAGGGAAAAAGGGTATCAGGCACCTTCTGGTTCGACGAGAAAGGCGAAAACCTGGTACGCCACGAGCTAAAGGTTGAGTAAACCCTATACATCCAACCGAGAAACATACCCCATGCCGTACATAGTACAGGACGACAGACCCCAGTACGAGGAGGTACTGGACAAGCTCATCGAGTTGCTGAAAGCAAACCCCCCGGAGGCCATAGACGGCCACCTGAACTACGTCGTAACAAGGATCATCAAGGGCATCTACCCGCTACGATACTACCACATCAACAAGGCAGTGGGCGTCCTTGAGTGCATCAAGATGGAGTTCTACAGGCGCGTAGCCGCCCCATACGAGGACACCAAGATAGAGCAGAACGGCGACGTCTAACCCCTTTTTTCAAACCCCTTATTTTTCGCCATTTGAAAAGCCATAGAATAGGATACCACATCAATCCGGAACAGATGATGGTATCTAGGAAGTGAACCGCTATGTCAGGAAATGTCCAATTATCGAAACCTCGAATGTACTATATCGATAACATAAGGGTCTACCTCACGGTCCTTGTCATATTACATCATGTAGCCGTCGCTTACGGGGGAAGCGGAGGCTGGCCCATAAAGGAACCTGCCACTGACGCAGTAAGCCCCATCATTTTCCTACTGTTCAACGCCCTTAACCAGTCGTACTTCATGTCGTTCTTCTTCATACTGGCGGGATACTTCACGCCACGTTCACTGGAACGAAAAGGAGGAGCATCATTCATCAAGGGCAGGCTGGTCAGGCTTGGAATTCCCATGCTTCTCTACGTAATTGTACTAGCCCCGGTGACAGGCTGGCTAGTACTGAACTTCGCACATAATCTGGGAGTCCCATTCTCTGAGGTTTATCGAGACTCGTTGAAATTTACATCACTGCAGAATATCTCATTCGGACACTTATGGTTCCTAGAGGCTCTGCTCATCTTCGCGTTGGCCTATGTCGTCTACAATAATGTATCCGGCGGTGAGAAACAAGGCTCCACCATCAAACTGTACCCCGATAGTTTCCCTCCTAACAAGGCCATCGTCCTCAGCATCGGGGTTTTATCGGTGTTAACGTTCATTGTTAGAATAGTGTACCCGATAGGGGTCTGGGTGTACAGCCTATCTCCCTCACATATGACTCATTATGCATTCAGCTTCATTGTGGGGATACTGGCTTACCGCGGTGATTGGTTCAACAGGTTGACAAGGGACCAGGCCAGGCTCTGGGGAAAAATCGCTGTTGTGAACACTGTGGCGTTACCAATACTCTTCGTGGCAGGTGTGAGCGGAGGCGCCAGCGAGCAGATATTCATGGGAGGAGTATCATGGCAGGCATTTATGACTGCTACATGGGAGTCAATCTCATTTCTAAGCATCTCCATCTATCTCCTATACATATTCAAGAGCAGGTTCAACACAGAGAACAAGCTCCTGAGCTGGATGGCCCCCAATGTCTTCGCGACCTATATCTTCCACCAGATCATAATAGTCGCGACCATGATACCGCTGCTGGACATGGCATGGCCGTCTGTGTTAAAGTTCATAGTGGTATCGATAATCGGGGTCCCTCTCTGTTTCATTGTCAGCTCGGTGATCAGAAAGACCCCATACGCGGACAAGGTCATTTGATCACATTCCTATCCATTTTTCAAACCCAGTATTCGACGCCATCCCTAATTTGAAGTCATGAGCACAAAGACGGTAAACCCAAGACTACAGTTCAAACAGGGATAAAAAGTAAGGTTACTCGACTATCCTAAAGGCTACGCCGAGACATATTGCATGTTTCTAGCAAATTACGTTGAACTTTTAAGCATTAGCACGTAGAATCAATACCATGTCTAATCAGAAGAGGGTCATCATATGCACGGGCCCGCCGGGAAACGGCAGGGACGATATGATTAGGGACCTCAAGGAGATCGCGGCCTTTGGATACCACCACCTTTTTCAGTACATAGTCGAAGAGGCTGCCCTCGACAGCACACATCTCACAAAGATCAACATCCTAGACTTTTACGACAGCCAGCCAGAGAAGATGGAGCAGTACAGGCTCAAGGCCCTCGATAAAATATTAAACAGGATAAACGCCGAGGGCGGCGTCCACATCATAAGCACGCCGGTGCACTTTGAGTGGAAGGGAAACAGGTTCGAGGGACTCACCGAGGACGATGTCCATGTGCTGAACCCCGACATGTTCGTCATCATATTCGACGACGTCGTACGGGTCAGGGACAGGCTCGCCGAGGACACCCAGTGGCAGGACCACAAGTACACCCTGGGCGAGATAGCGAACTGGAGGAGGGAGGAAGTCAACAGCGTCTACAAGCTCGCCGAGAGCTTCATCCCCATGCGGAACACCCAGCTAGTGGCTTACGAGAACGACCGTGAGATCATAAGGGACCTCATTTACAAGCCCAGCAAGGAAACTGTTTACCTGAGCCACCCCATAACTGGGGAGGGCCCCGACTTTTTCAAGAAGATTGACAGGTTCCTCAACAGCCTGAGCGAGTACTATGTCCTCTACGACCCCTACCTCATCAAGGACTGGGACATCGTGGAGCAGTGGAGGGACGCCATAAACGAGACCATCGACGCCGGCCAGGAGATGCCCGAGACATTCACCTTCAACATGACCTACAAGACCGGCCCCGTGGAGGCCGAGTTCGATATCAAGGAGGTTGAGACAGCCATCAAGAACCTCAGATTCCAGATCATCGACACCGACTACAAGATCATCGAGAACAGCGACCTCGTGGTGGTCTACCACCCCAGGAAGAGCATCAGCGCGGGAGTCATGTGCGAGATGGTGTACGCCAAAGCACTGGCAAAACTGGTCTACGCATACTACCCCTATGAGCCTAGCCCATTCTTCGAGTGGTACGCGACCCGCATCTTCACTGACGCCGACGAGATGAGGGACTTTCTCATAAAGGAGTCAAGGATGACGGGCCAGCGTCCCCTCGACTACTTCAGCGGAACCCAGGGAAGGTAGAGCAGAAAAAGTCATAGAAATAGATTGGAGGATGGGATTGAAGCTGGGATACATATGTCCAGTTTGTGGCCCATCCTCAGCCATGTTTACACAAACATGACTTCCCATCCACAACAAGTGGTGGAATAGTAGTATAAAACTCGTCGAGAAACTTTTCACCAAAACCCGGGGCCACCAACATCCTATTAGACGCCGTTAAAGGGGACCAGTGGATGGAAACCGGTTACATTCTCCTTCCAACTGGTTCCATCCAATTCAGAATAGATTATATTCTAACTCTTTCTCCCAACACCCAAGACGTACCCCACGTACTGAGCGGGCTCCCTGTCGTTCAGGAGAACCCTTTTACCCCGGCTCATCCTGCCGAACCTTTCCCGTATCTTGCCACTTAGAACCCCCAGCTTCACCACCTGCCAAAGCGAGGATAGGAGGGTCCCCCAACCTCCGAAGTCTTTGATCATACCTAGCCCTCTGCTAACGCTAACAACATTGGTGAATGACTCCACCGAGATATCGGTGAAGCCCGAGTCCCTGAAACCCGCCTCCCACACGCTAGGGGTCCTTATAGCAAAGGGAAGCTCCGTGAGCTCCCTG
>RCNB010001975.1_pt1 | contig 12687 bp, 15 predicted proteins | sample 2041321 | NCBI WGS metagenome assembly RCNB01 (sample SAMN09708232, study PRJNA481090) | Marine sediment metagenome, whole genome shotgun sequencing project. | reverse complement strand
GATTGTCCACAGTGGTTGATGCGGATATGATTATTGTGATGGAAGCAGGTGAAATAATTGAACGTGGGTCCCATCAGGAGTTGTTGAAAGCAAAGGGGCGCTATTCAGAAATGTGGGACTTACAGCGGGACAATGCGAAATAACGCACAGTAGATATGCATTCATTATTACAAGCAACAATTGCAGCACCATTGAGTTTCCGTGGATCTGGATTGCATACTGCCAAAGGTCACAAGATCAACTTGTTACCCGCACCAGTGAATAACGGAATTGTGTTTAGAAGAACAGATAAAAAAGGAAATAATGTAGAAATTCATGCAGTCTGGCAAGCAACAAAACAATTACCGCTGTGTACCTGTTTAGTTACTGAAAGTGTGAGCAAGTTCGTAAAATCGAACATTTAACGGCAGCTTTTTATGCTACAGGCATTGTTAATATTATTGCTGAAGTCGATGGAAATGAAATACCTGTTATGGATGGTAGTGCAATCCCATTTGTTCAAGCGATAGAAAAAACAGGGGTAATTGAGCAAGAAAACGACCGCCGCATTTATCGGATTACAAAAGCTACTGAGTTTTTAGAAGGTAAACGCCTTATCAAAATTGAGCCTGCTGATGGCTTATATCTTGATATTTCTATATCACTGACTAAAACTGGTCGTTTACACTGGAGCGGTGAGATTACACCAGAATTTTTAAAACAAAAAATTGCTGTTGCGAGGACCTTTGGACGTTTAAAAAATGGTTTGTTGGCGCAGTTAACCCGCTTTCATAAAAGACCCTATTTGTTTGGGCGCAAATACCAAAACTGCCGTAATGATTGTTGGAGATGAGGCAATTAACAAAGGGGGCTTACGCATGAATGATGAGCTGATTTATCACCGAGTCCTGGATATGGTGGGTGATTTAATGCTGGCGGGTGGACACATTCATGGAAAGATAACGGCAGTCAGTCCGGCACATCGTATGAATCATGGTTTACTCAAGAAAATTTTCGAACAAAGTTGTTTTGATTAATCCATATAGTGATCAATAATTTAAATTGACTGTATTGTTCGTCTGTACATATATACCGTTTAGTCTTCTATCTTGAATCATGAGCCGTTGAGGGAATATCAGTATATATTTTGAGCCTGGCACTATATATTCTCATTCAACACCACGCAGAATGCTGAGTGGTTTTTTCATAACTCCATTGATTGTTAAAAGATTGGATATACCAGTTGTCGCCACGGATTTGGCGAGAGTGAGCAGATGCTCTACAAAGCATTTTGTAAACTTTATGGGATATAACAGCTGGGAGCCAGGGACGGCTCACTTTATAAATTATGTAGCTTTTTCATAACTTCATTGAAAAATAAAGATTGGACATACCAGTTGTCGCCACGGATTTGGCGAAAGTCATCAAAGTGTTCTACAAAGCATTTTGTAAACTTTATGGGATATAACAGCTGGGAGCCAGGGACGGCTCACTTTTTACTTTGTTTTAAATCTCTAAAGAATGACAACGGTGTGCTGCTGTCACCACTTGTCGTTTTGTAATCACTAATAGCGATTGTGATATTGTCTTTAAGTACGAAAGGTGTGCTTTCTACCAGTTGCTCTGGATTTTGATTTTCTTCTGTTTGAGCAACTTCTTCAATCGCTTCATCTTCAGTTGATTCGACTACTTCGTTAAGCAAGAGTTCTTGTTCTTGCTCTTTAACTGCATTTTCAACATTACTTGCTGTTTGTTTAATGCCGGTTTCAATTTCTTTGAGTTCTTCAAGCATCTTTCGTGTTTCTTCTACTTTGCTATGTATCTCATCAAACATATCTTGAGTTGAGTCTAATGTATTAGAGATTTTAACTATTTTTGAATAGTCTAATGCTTCAAGATTTTTCATTGTCTGTGCGCTGATTTCGTGGCTTTGTTCTTCTTTGCGGCGCATGGTTTCAACATGTTTTCGACTTTCTTCTAAATTTGCAGTTAATTCCTGACGAGCAAGATCGGCAACCTGGAAGCTGGTATCGAATTGTTCATAGGCTTGCTCCTCAAAATTATTGAGTTTCTCTGCATACATCTTTAGAGTTTTTTCTGCGGCACTTTTATGTTTTTTCAATAATTTAAATAAACTTAAAGATTCTTTATAGCTTTGCTCAATATTTTCTCCAATTCTGAGTGATATTTCAGAGTTGCCTGAAATGATTGAGCTTTGCTCATTGTGTTTATTGAGAAAGTCTTGCAAGAGCTCTTGGGAAATAGCTTTTTGCTGTTGCATTTTGTCGATGCCTTGATCAACAGTTCTGAGGTTTTCACCTAAATTTTCCTGTACCTGGTGAATTGTGGATACGGTTTCTTGAACCTGTGCATCCCAGAAAGATTGAATTTTCTCAAATTGGCGACTAACATTTGCCGAAGCTGTTTCTACTTCCTGTTGTTTTTCTTTGATTTTTTCAGTTGTTTCAAAGATTTCCTCACTGAATTTTTCACTAACTTTATGTTGCGTTGAAAACTCTGTTGCCTGATTTCTCATATCATGCGTAAGTTTAGTGGTTTCTTTTTCTTGTTCTCGAATAGTGGTTGCCGCAGAAGTGATATTTTCTTTGTCATATTCTGCTTCAATACACATTCTTTTTATTATTTTTTTCTCCCTTGCAGCCAGCCAGCGACCCAGGAAAAGAACCAATACAGAAATAATAAGAGCCGAGGCTACGATGCCCGCAACAATGAGTTCGATGATATGAGTAAGTTGATCAGAGGTGGCTTCAGTTGTTATTTGGGCTACAGGTGATATACCTTGAGTTAGTAGTTCAGTATTGGATTCAGTATTTTGCAAATATTCTTGCAGTCCTACGGCACTGACACCAAAAGAAAATAAACTGAGTATAATTAAAACAGCCAAACTTTTAATAGCAACGTATCTCATCCTACACTTCCTTGTATTTTGCCCTTGAAAATGTTGTAAACATACAATTGTAGTTTTTTTGAATGGGGTTTTTTAACATTTCCAGATGCTTATATAGTACAACAAATTCTTGTATAAATTAAATATTATGTGCTTATGTTTTTAATTAAAGGTATCTCCACAATCACAGAAAACCCATTAAAAGTAGGGGGGTGTCCTAGGTGACTAATATAATTGACTTATTTGTTGTTTCCCCATGATGTTTTGATTGCAATCAATGGTTATTAATATGCTTTCCAGTTAGAACAGCCAATCCAATTCTCTTCCATCATTCTTTTAATTTGATATTTAATTGCCCGTCAGCAACAGTAATATTGTCTACACCATCGGCAAATGATTTCCAGAAACCTTCATTGCCACCAAACTCTTTGACTAAATCCACATTCTTGAGGTTGCCAAGCCAGGCATTCGGGATTGGTACTCCCCAGACACTGACACCATTTAACACTACAATAGGCCTTCCATTTGCATACGCCAGTTCAGCGCCAGCATTAACTTTTAAAGTTTTTCCACCTAAAATAGGAAAGTCTGGTTCAAGCGGAATAATGATTCTTGCGCTGGCAAGATTATCAGCCAGGTCAATAGCGACTTTATCTGCAAGGTCAGTATTTTTTGCCAACATCGCGTTTAATTCTTTTTCGCTAAAGCTTATGTTTCGATCAGCGCTCACTTCAGTATAGGCTACAGGCTCCAGTGATTTAGCTTCTGTACTTTGGCTTGCTGTCGAACCTGGTAAAGTTGGTAGGCCGAATCTTTTTAATTTTTGGTTAAGAACGGTCTCTTCTCGCTGATTTAACTCAACGGGATCGAGCTTTTTAGGGAAAAGGTAAAAATTGATTACCAGCACTGTAGCAATCACAGAGATTAAAATAGTAAGGAGCATTATTCCTATAGTCCTTAGGCAGCCTTGTTTGTTATTGCTATTTTGTTGAACTGATTCTGTATTATCCATTGTTAACTATATTGACTAGAATGAGTTTTTATCATACAGATTTTTACCAGTTAGTTCCAAGATCATGTTAAAGCTACTCGACCGAAACAGCTATTTTCTCTAAACTCCACCGCTATGACGCTTAAAGTTAATAAATTACAATGTATCAGGGGAGACAGAGAACTATTTTCTGATTTGTCTTTTGAGCTATTCGATAGGCAGTTAATGCGCCTAGAAGGCAAAAACGGTACGGGTAAAACCACTTTGCTACGGACTGTTTGCGGTTTGTTTGTACCAGATAGTGGAGAGATACTTTGGTTAGGCGAGACCATTAAAAATCAGGACGAAGCCTATCGTAAAGATCTGCTCTATTTAGGCCATAATAATGCGATAAAGGCAGATTTAACCGCATTGGAAAACCTAAGAATTAATAATAGTCTTGCTGGCGCTACCGCAACGAGTGCTGATTTAATGCACGCGCTTGAGAAGATTGGTTTGTATGCGTTCGAAGATCTGCCTACACGACAGTTATCACAAGGGCAAAAACGCCGGGTAGCACTAGCGCGCCTAATTTTGAGCAAAGCAAAGTTATGGATATTAGATGAACCATTCGTGGCGCTGGATGTTGCTGCTGTTGAATTACTTCAAAATATCATTGCCAAACACGTTGAAAACGGCGGTATGGTAATCTTGACAACACACCAAGAAGTTCCGTTGACCTCAGGAGAGATAATTCGAGTGTCTCTGGATGAGCGAAGTACTGTAAATGCTTAAGACTTTGTGGATTGTTCTAAGGAGAGATTTACTGCTTGCTCTGCGGCGGCGCAGTGAAGTGTTCACCGTACTTTTCTTTTTTATCGTAGTGATTAGTTTATTTCCACTAGGTGTTGGTACAGAAGATAAAATTCTCAAGCAAATTGCTCCCGGCGTGGTTTGGATAGCCGCATTACTGGCTTCGACTTTGGCATTGGAGCGATTATTTGCCACAGATTATGACGATGGAACTTTGGAGCTACTGGCGTTGGCGCCTACTTCATTGTCGATCATTGTATTCGCAAAAATCATCGCACATTGGTTGTTAACAGGCTTACCATTGGTGCTTATATCTCCTCTCGTCGGGCTATTTTACCATCTACCATTAGATTCCATTTTTGTGATGATGGCTGTTTTATTATTAGGTACCCCCGTGTTAAGTATGCTGGGTGCGATCGCTGCCGCACTAACGCTGGGTTTGCGCGGCGGTGGTGTATTAGTGTCGTTACTAGTATTGCCCTTGTATATTCCCATATTGGTATACGGTGCAGGCGCGATTTCAACTAGTATGGTTGAAGGTTTAAGCATTGAACCCTATATACTACTATTATCAGCATTTATGTTATTAGCCATCATTTTTTCCCCGTGGGTGACTGCTGCAGCTTTGAAAATATCGCTTGAGTGATGTTTATAAAAACCCCCTAAAAGTAGGGGGGTGTCATTTTTCATGTTGGTTTACAACTGATTGATTTAAATCAACCGGTTTCTTTAGTAAAAATGATATTTTAAATTTTTCGAATAAAAAATTATGAAAATTAACTGGTTTAAATATGCGGCACCAATGAATTTTTACCCTTTGGCAGGTAAATTAATTCCATTGTTCTGGCTGGCGGCAATAGCGTTAATTGCGCTAGGACTATACTGGGGGTTCTTTAAAACGGCCGATGTATTGAATGACCAAAAACAGTATTATCGTATTATTTTTGTGCATGTCGCTTCTGCCTGGATGGCAATGTGGCTGTACGCGATGATGGTTATGTGGGCTATGATTGGTCTTATATTTAACACCAGGCTGTCATTCATGATGGCGTCGGCAACTGCAATTACTGGTACGGTAATGACCCTTATTGCCTTGGCAACAGGTGCAATCTGGGGCAAAACCAGTTGGGGTACATGGTGGGACTGGGATCCAAAATTAACCAGTTTTTTGATATTGCTATTTGTTTATATCGGTTATATCGCATTACAATCAGCTATAGATGATACGCGTCGATCCGATAAGGCCTCTGCACTTTTAGCTTTAGTTGGGTTAGTATTGGTTCCAATTATCTATTATGCGGTAAACTGTCCAGACCCAAATGAGTGTGCATCACTACATCAGGAATCATCGTTAAAACGTGTTGAGTCTAATATTTTAATAGCGATGTTGGTCACCACTCTGGGTTTTTGGATGTATAGTTTTGCGACTATTTTGATGCGTGCCAGAATAATTATTCTTGAACGTGAACGAAACACAACTTGGGTGTCTAATTTAAAAGAAGTCCATCTATTGTCTACAGGTAATGAATAATGAGTGACTTCATCCATATGGGTGGTTTTGGTGCTTACATTTGGAGTGCTATGGGTATTGCTGCGTTGCTGATGATATTGGAACCGCTAACGTTGATTTTTAGAAGACGCTCAGTTTTAGCACAAATAAAACGTCAAAAGCGTTTCGAAGAAAGACGGTCCAGTTTGAAGAAATAATACAAACCACTTAAAAGAAAAGAGTTGAAATAATGAAACCCAGAAATAAACGCATGATATTTGTATTGCTTGCCCTTGTTACCGTAGGAGCGGCATCAGCACTAATAAGCAAAGCTATGAAGGGAAATCTGGCATATCTACATACACCAGAAGAAGTATTAAATGGAAAAGTACCTAAAGATCAGGTATTTCGTCTCGGTGGTTTGGTTAAAGAGGGCAGTTTGAAACGCAGTGATACTGAATTAGAAGCGCGCTTTGTTGTTAGAGATAATCGGAATAACGAAATTACAGTAGTTACAAAAAATATATTACCTGATCTGTTTAAAGAAGGTAAAAGTCAGGTTTCGCGTGGCAAAATGGGCGATGATGGATTGTTTTATGCTGATGAAGTATTAGCCAAGCATGATGCTGAATATATGCCAAAGGAGCTTAAAGATACATTGGATAAAGAACATACGGCTGATGCTGCTAAAGGTACTCAATAATGATTCCTGAAATTGGACATTTTGCGTTAATCCTAGCTCTTTCAGTTGCAGTGGTGCAGGGTGTATTTCCAATGTGGGGGTCTCTCACAGGCAAGAGGCAATGGATTGCGATGGCAAAACCTGCTGCTTTTGCCCAATTATTATTCATGATTATTTCGTTTTCATGTTTACTTTATGCTTTTCTCACCAATGACTTTTCAGTGAAGTATGTTGCCACAAATTCGAATACCCAGATGCCGACTATTTTTAGAGTTTCAGCTTTATGGGGGGCGCACGAAGGCTCATTATTACTCTGGGCACTGGTACTTTCGGCATGGGGTGCTGCAGTCGCATATTTCAGTAAAGGCATTCCAGCGATTATGTTGTCACGAGTTTTAAGTGTAATGGGCTTGATTGGCGTTGGGTTTATGCTTTTTGTGATAATGACCTCAAATCCATTTGAAAGATTATTACAGATACCGCTTGAGGGTCGACAGCTCAACCCTTTGCTGCAGGATATAGGCTTGGCGATTCATCCGCCTATGCTTTATATGGGTTATGTGGGCTTATCAGTTGCCTTTTCATTTGCTATGGCGGCAATGATAGGTGGAAAGCTTGATGCTGCGTGGGCGCGTTGGGCTCGCCCCTGGACAAACATAGCATGGATGTTCTTAACCCTCGGAATTACTCTCGGTAGCTGGTGGGCATATTATGAGTTAGGCTGGGGAGGTTGGTGGTTCTGGGATCCAGTAGAAAACGCCTCGCTAATGCCCTGGATTGTGGGTACTGCATTGATTCATTCTTTGGCGGTGACCGAAAAACGCGCTAGTTTTAAAGCGTGGACAGTATTGCTTTGCATTTTGGGCTTCTCTTTGAGTTTGCTCGGTACTTTTTTAGTTCGATCAGGCGTTCTGACGTCGGTGCACTCATTTGCAAGTGACCCAGAACGTGGCTTATTTATTCTTATATTCTTATTGGTGGTGATTGGTTCATCATTGCTGCTATTTGCATTTAGGGCGCATAAATTACGCTCCATGGGTTCTTTTTCGGTCATTTCACGTGAATCTGGTTTACTGGTTAATAATGTCATTCTTGTGGTTATGACTGCTACGGTATTATTGGGAACACTTTATCCCTTAATTATTGATGCATTTGGCTCAGGTAAGATTTCTGTAGGACCACCTTATTTTAATAGTGTCATGGTACCGTTGGCAGTGCTTCTTTATCTCGTGATGGGTACGGGCTTTTACCTGCGCTGGAAGAAAGATGAGCCAAGTAGGATACTGAAGAAAGTATGGGTACCGCTAGCCGCGAGCTTAGTGATTGCTTTTGTATTGCCCCTTGTGATTGTTTCTGATTTTAACATTAAAACAACTCTTGGTTTGTTCTTAGGTAGTTGGGTATCACTGGCTGCATTGATGTGGGTCGTTGGCCTTGGCCGCTCACCCTTTAAATTGCCACTTTCTAGCTGGGGTTCTGTGACTGCACATATCGGCATGGCGATGACGGTCATAGGCATTACGCTTGTATCAGTTTATGATTCAGAAAAAGATGTGCGTCTTGAAGTAGGGCAAAGCTATGAACTTGCCGGATATAATTTTACATTCAAGGGTATTGAGTCTACTCAGGTAGATAATTATCAAGCGAATCGCTCTACCATGGAAGTTACCCAAAATGACAAGCTGGTTACAACAATTCACCCTGAAAAGCGTGACTATGGACGTGATCAGATGCCAATGACTGAAGCTGGTATTGATGCAGGATTTACTCGAGATTTGTTTGTCGCTTTGGGCGAACCCCTTGGTAAAAATGCATGGAGTTTTCGCATATACCACAAACCCTTCGTAAGGTGGATCTGGATGGGTGGAGTATTGATGGGTATTGGTGGAATGCTGGCCGCATTCGATAAGCGCTACAGACGCATTAGAAAAATAACCGTTGTTACTGAAGCCGATACATCTGAAACTAAAACCAAGAGTAAAAATTCTGAAGTTGCAGGAATTACTGCATGAGTAAGAAGTATTTTATTCCTCTGATCGCGTTTACCGCGTTAGTCGGGCTGATGCTTTTTGGTTTGAAGAATGACCCAAAGCTGATTCCTTCCCCTTTTATAGGCCAGCCAGCTCCTGAGTTTGAATTGCCGCGATTATATAAACCCAATGAATCTATTTCTGTAAAAGATATGAGGGGGCAAGTATGGGTTCTGAATCTATGGGCATCCTGGTGCGTTTCTTGCAGAGCAGAACATAAAGTCTTGAGTCGCCTTATCACTAATATGAAAGTACCTACGATTGGCTTGAATTATAAAGATTACGGCACCGAGGAATATGGTGAAGCGGCTATGCAATGGCTGGCAACATTGGGAAATCCATATGTCGCAGTTGCTGTTGATACAAAAGGTATGGCTGGAATTGACTGGGGTGTTGTCGGTGTTCCAGAAACCTTTGTAATTGATAAAAAAGGTATAGTTCGCTACAAATTTACAGGCCCGGTTTATGATAGTGCGGTTGATGAAATTTTAGTGCCCCTGATTGCTAAATTACGTAAGGAAGAAGCATGAGAGTTTTTTTCATGATTTTTTTAATTATGTCTGGCTCTATTCTGCTGGCACCCGCAGGTGCTGTGCAAATTGAGTTTCATAAGTTTGAAAATCAGCAGCAGGAACGTCTTTATCTAGACCTGGTTGCAGAACTACGTTGCGTAAAGTGTCAAAATCAGAATCTTGCAGAATCTAATGCCGAACTCGCCAGAGATATGCGGGAAAAAACCTATGAGATGGTAACACAAGGTAAATCGCGTAGTGATGTGGTCAATTATATGACAGCTCGCTATGGTGATTTTGTGCTGTATAAACCACCTTTTAAAAGTAAAACCTTATTGCTTTGGATTGGTCCCCCAGTCCTTTTGTTTTTTAGCCTTTTTTTGTTGATGAAACTTATTCGTGGTCAGGCAACACAGAAAAAAGAAACTCTAAGCGAATCCGACCGCGAATCAGTTCGTGCGGTTTTAAAATCTAACAGTACGAGTCAAGAGAAGTAACCACCTATGTTCTGGATAATAAGTGCGATCCTTGTTTTAATCGCTTTGGCTTTTATTTTGCCATCTTTACGTAATCGCAATACTGTTCATGATGCCACTCGTGAACAAAATATAGCAATCGCACAGGAACAGCTTGCTGATTTGGAGGCGCGTTTTGAGCAGGGAGAAATCAATCAGGAAGATTATGAATCGAGCCGTGATGAACACGAACAGGCATTATTCAATGATTTAAGCATTTCGGAAATTAATTCAAGTAAATCATTAGCCAATAACACTTCAAAGAAATCTTTAGTAGGATCAGCCCTGATCTTATTACTAATACCTGCGATTACCATTCCGCTTTATTTAAAAACAGGGAATCTTGGTTTCACAAAATTGCTTGATTCAAAACAGGCAGCACAGCAAGCCAGAAACGAAAATGTGCCGATGAAAGCAGATGGCACACCTGATATCGACCAGATGGTGGCAGGTTTGCAAAAAAAGATGGATGCGAACCCAGATAATGCCAAGGGCTGGTATATGCTTGGTCGATCTTATATGGTGTTAAAGCGTTACTCTGAAGCTGCAAAAGCTTTTGAAAGTGCGTATAAATTATTACCAGATTCAGCTGATACGATGTTGTCACTGGCAGATGCATTATCCATGTCAAGTCAGGGGCAGTTATCTGGTAGACCTGCTGAGCTAGTCAATAAAGCAGTCAAATTAGAGCCACAAAATATAACTGCTTTGTGGCTCTCTGGTATGGCAGCGAGGCAACAGGGAAATTATCTGGATGCAATAAATCAGTGGAAGAAAGTATTACCCTTGATAGGTAATCCCGATGAAACTATAGAAGTAAATCGCTTAATTTCTGAAGCAAAGAGTAAGCTTAGCCCTGAGCTTCAGGAAAACCTGGCTAAAGAGGTGCAGGTTGCAGTTGTTGATGACAACAAAAGAGTAACAGGGATAAAAGTGAGCGTCTCAATTTCAAACGAAATGCTTACACAAGCCTCGCCCGATGACCTCGTTTTCATCTATGCAAAAGCAATGAGTGGACCACCCATGCCATTGGCCGCTTTGCGCAAACAAGTTAAAGATTTGCCCATTGAGGCAGTTCTAAATGATGATATGGCAATGATGCCTAATTTGAAATTATCTGGTTTCTCAGAAGTGGTTGTTGGCGCCAGAGTTTCCAAATCCGGAAGACCGATAGCAGAAAACGGTGATTTATACGCTGAGAAGTTTTCTATTAAATCGGGTGATGAAGTCTCTTTAGAGATTAATTCTGTGCTTTCAAAATAGACAATTATTCACCTTAATGTCATCTAAAAGACATCCCACTTTTGACCTGTTTTTTAAATGGTTCGAATTTTAGTAAAGCCGATTTGATCTAGCTAAAGGATCAAACTCCGTAGGCTTCCGTTGCTTTTTTTCACAACAATTGATCTGATTTGATTACTTACAAATTGCGACTCTCGTTAAGATTAATGATAGAGGATTCCTGTTTTAGCATCATCTTCCTTAACAAGCTGGTTAATATGATTTTGCAATTTGACATCTGAACTTTCTTTAACAGTTGTCGGTTTTATTTGAATACCCTGCATCGCTGCCATGATAGCGTCTACTTGTGAGTTTGAAGATAAACTACTGCTATTTTCGTAATTGGCAGTAACTTTTTCTGAATCAATCGAGGTACCGTTGGCTTTTACAGTTTTTACTCTATTTTCAACTGTTAATGGTTTTGTGGTTTTATCTGTTGAATATACAGTCTTGTCGCTATCCATATTTTCAAGAGCTGCAATATGGTTTTGATCTTTAACAACCGCATTTTTGTGTGAACTTTCTAATAAATTAGTCAGCGCCTGTTTATCTGACTTTGCTTTGACTAATTTCTCTTTCAATAATTTGTTTCTATTATTTTCAGCGTTAAGTTGAGATGAAAGTTCAGCTGGGTTTTGAGCTAACAAGTCTTTTGTAGCTGGCTGTCTTTCTACTTCATTTTGTAGCTGCCCTTTATTGCTTATTAACAATTTTTCGATTTTTTCCACGATATCATTATTTGGAATTATATTGGTATCAGTATAATTGGATTCGGTATTAAGTTTTTCATCTGGCATTTGATGGGTTTCATGCACAACTGTTTCTGGGACAAGAATATATGATTCGAGTATGACATCTTCTGGTAGATCAGTTTTTTCTGCTACAGTATTTGATATGCTGGGAATAGCTATTTCAGTAATTGTTTGTATTTTTTCACTATTGATATTAGTGAAATCACTTTGGTTTTCAATGCTAGTTATAACATCACTATTTGGTTGTTCTAAGAATATTGTAGTTTTTAACTTAGTAAATAAAGCAAGAGTGTCATTCGGTATTTTTTTATAACCTAGTTCATATGTTATAGCACCAGCAAACATAAGTGCTAGTGGTATGAGGAATAGGTGACTGATAATTTGTAGCTTTTTAGATATTTGCTTTTCAGTTTCAGCTGATACATATTCGATTTTATAGCGGCTTTCTATCATTGTTTTAATATTTTAGCTTTTTTTGTCTAGAAGTATTTAATTTAGGTAATACCGAAGTAAAACTGAATATTTTCCATAATTGGATACACCACGATTTTTCAGTTTTAGGTTGGGTTGCCTGTTTTAATCAGAGCCTTAGTGGTGTGGGGGGATTGATCACACCAAGGACCATTGCAAAATAAGCATAAATCATTGGCGTCAGTATTGTCCAGCTTTCCATTTAATTTTTTTAACTCTAACAGGCTCTAATCACTTTTTGCGAATTCTCACTGGTAAACAATATAAAATGCATATTGATTGAAC
>RCNB010001974.1_pt1 | contig 12693 bp, 11 predicted proteins | sample 2041321 | NCBI WGS metagenome assembly RCNB01 (sample SAMN09708232, study PRJNA481090) | Marine sediment metagenome, whole genome shotgun sequencing project. | reverse complement strand
GTACTTATTACAGGACCTAACGGAACTGGCAAGGAGCTTATTGCTCGCGAGTTACACCGCCAGTCGGATCGTTCGGAATTCGGGTTTCTGACCGTCGATATGGGTTCTATCAGCGAATCACTATTCGAGTCAGAATTATTCGGCCATAAAAAGGGCGCGTTCACCGATGCGAGCGAGGATCGTCTGGGTCGTTTTCAGGCAGCCGACGGCGGCACAATTTTTCTCGACGAAATAGGCAACCTGCCGCTGCATTTGCAAGCCAAATTACTGCGCGTCCTCGATGAACGCAGAGTGACGCCGGTGGGTTCTGATGAATCGCAGACGGTTGATGTTCGAGTTATCGCGGCGACTAACGTAGCGGCAGCCGATCTGAAGGACGAAAAACACTTCCGACAGGATCTGCTATTCCGATTGAACACCGTCGAGATAACTGTACCGCCCCTGCGCGACCGAAAGGACGATATCCTGCCGATCGCGAATCACTACGCAGCGATCTATTCGAAAAAGTACGGCGGCAAGGAACGGTTTTTTTCGGCCGCGGCGGAACAGGCACTGCACGACTATGCATGGCCAGGCAATGTGCGTGCGCTTCGGCACGCGGTAGAGCGCGCGATCATTCTTTCGGAAAACGAGACGATCGAGCCGCATGATCTACAGCTGGACTACAGCGACTCGTCCGGTGAGTCAGCCAATGTTGCTGTTGCGCCGACTATCCTGAACCTCGATTACCTCGAAAAGGACACGATACAAAAAGCACTGCGCAAGCATGGCTTCAATATCTCGCGAACGGCAAGCGAATTGGGCCTGACTCGGGCATCGCTGTACCGGCGCATGGAAAAGCATGATCTTTAGGCGTTTTACGGTCTTGCTGATCGTCCGTCTGTCCCTGGTCGGCGCTGCGATGGCGGCGGTCGTCTGGTTGATGATGCAACCGGGTCTTCACAGCGCGACTCTGCTGGCTGCCGCAATTTTGATTAGTCTCGTTATCGAACTGTGGAAGTTTGTCAGCCGCACGAACCGCGAGGTTGCCCGTTTTCTGGATGCCGCTCGGTACGCCGATTATTCTCAGAGATTCAATTTCACGAAGGACGGGGCAGGCTTCAAAGCTCTGGGGGAAGCATTCACCGACATCATCGAACGAATGCGTTTGCGTCGCGCTGATCAGGAAACAGAAGTACGACGACTGCGCGCTCTCATCGAACACATTCCTGTGCCATTGCTGACTTTGCACGCCGATGATTCCGTAAGTTTGCAAAATAACGCGGCGCGAAGATTGTTTGGTGCCGAACACGTCACTCAGCTAAAAGACCTGCGAAAGTTCGGCTTTAAGTTCGCCGAGTCTGTTGCAACGGCAGTGCCGGGTGTCAGGGAGTTGGTGACCTTCAATGTCGAAGGAATTGAATATCACCTCACTCTGGCAACGACCGAGATCATCATCGGGGGGAACAGCGAGCGCCTGGTTTCATTGCAGGACATTCAGTCCGAAATTGACGCCACCCAGACGCAAGCCTGGGAAGAGCTGGTACGTGTTCTGACGCATGAAATCATGAACTCAATAACGCCAGTGACGTCGCTGGCGAAAACATCGGTAGGTCTCGTGGACGACGCGATTCGAAAGGAAAAAGACGGCGAGCGACTCAATGAAGAACTTGAGGACTTGCGAGACGCGGTAGCGACGGTCGCTCGCCGGTCTGACAGCTTGACTCAGTTTGTGGATAGCTATCGGCAGATCTCTCGACTGGCGCCGCCCGAAAAGAAACGCGTCAGGATCAGCGATCTCCTGGATTCGGTGAGCAAGCTTCTCGTCGCCGAGTTCGCAGACAGTGAGGTTCGCCTGTCGACGGAGGTGATGCCGGTTGAGCTAGATGTTTATGCGGACCGGGACTTGCTCGAGCCGGTATTACTCAATTTGCTGCGTAATGCCTGGCAGAGCACGCTTATTGTTGATGAGCCAGCCATCCAGCTTGTGGGCAGACTGAATCGCCGCAACAACGTCGTTATTGAGGTTATCGATAACGGACCCGGTGTTCCCGAATCAATTGCCAGAAAGATCTTCGTACCGTTCTTTACGACAAAAGAAAGCGGCTCCGGTGTTGGTTTGGCGTTAGCACGGCAGGTCATGATTGCGCATGGTGGGTTTGTTCGGCTTAACAAGAACGACTCGGGCGGAGCAACGTTTAGCCTGACGTTTTAGATCGACTCGGCTACCTCAAACTCGCGTTGGGTTAGCAGAGAGTCGAGGTAGTCGAACGCCGCATCAGACTCGGACTGAATCAGACCGAATAACGCCTCTTCCCGGGTATCCATATCGAGTCGTTTGTTCTCGATGACACCCCGAAACCAGTCAAGATTCTCGTCGGCTGATACGAGGCCGTGGTCGGCAACCTCCGACTCGCTCGATACCGGACAATTGGAGCTGAGTACGCGAATGTCCGCGGGCTTCCCGCCATCGAACTTGACGTACACCTGCAATGTGCCTGGGGTGGCAGCGCAATCACCACCATCGGAGAAACCGACCCCATGGCCATCCAGATTGCACCCCCGACCGGAGCTGGCGCCTTTCTTCCACGTGAAGCAGCACATTTCGCTGGACACGCCGGGCTCATCGACCTGCCAGGTGTGCCAGCCGTCACTGTTGCTCGTAGGAATCTCAGCGGCTGCCGTATTGCTCCATGCGACAGCGCCCAGAAGGACGCCGCACATAATCAACTTGATCAGACGCATTACTCGTCACCATCCAGAGCTGAGTCGATAATCGCCCACACTTCGTCACTGCCGGTCATGACCAGGTATTGGAGAAGGTCCTTTTTTTCCGAGGAGTCATTCGATGCCCGATAGAGTTCCAGTAAACCTGCATCGTTGCCGGAAATCATCAAGCCATCCAGAGCTGCTTCGCGAATATCCTCATTGCTCGAGTTCTTGTAGATTTCGACAAGCGCGGCATCAACCTGATCGCCACCAATAATCCCCATGGCTTCGATCGCTTCGGCTTGCATCTCGACATTGGAGCTATCAGCCGCGAGCTCACTCAGGCATTCGAAATCCCCTGAAACCGCACAGGCCTGGATCAATGCTTCCGACGTGCCTCTGGTACTGCGAAGTTGACGCAATTCATCTTGCGCACCCATTACAGCCAGCATTTCCACAGCTTCTTCGAAGTCGTCACCTTCCGCCTTCTTCGCGATATCAAACACTGATTGTTTGTCGCCGGCGATCATGAATGCTTCAAGAACCGCTTCGCGCGCTTCGCTGTCGCCTGCGTCGTATATACCTTGCAGGTTCGGCAGGCTTTCACCGCCGCCAATACCTATCATGCGAATAGCCTCAAGCCGCAACTCGCCACCTTCTTCGTTTGCGAATTTGAGCAGGGTCGACTGCGCCTCGGGCATATCGATCTGGCTGAGTATGAATAAAGCAGCTTCTTTAACTTCATCGCTGTTGTTGCCAGCAAGTACTTTCTGGATCAGCGGCAAAGCCTTCTCGTCCGGGGCGGTGATCAGCGCTTCGACGGCCGCAAGTTTCAGTTCGTCGCTTGCGCTCGACTGTGCAATCGCAGGTGCTGCAAATAGCAGTGCGGAGATGATCAGTAATTGTTTTGCCAGAGATTTCATGTTTGTTGTCCTAAATCATGTTGAATGTGTTTCATTTGACGATTCTTTCGCCAGTTTCGTTAGCATCACATTCAGTTCAAATGAAAGTTGTGCGCGAAGTGCTTCTGAATCTTCGGGCGCGATGTCAGTAGCGGCCAGTCGTAAGAGGATGGGCTCGAATGCCCGTAATACGCGAGCGAGCTGTGGCGCATTATTTTGTTCGGCTGCTGTTTCAAAAAGGCGGTTTTGCTCAATAAGGCGCAGCACCAACAAGCTTGAATCTTCACCATCGGTGATTCCGGCCAATTGTTTCCGGCTATCGCGGAAATGGTGTTGCAAGCCGCGGGTGAATGCAGCCGGAACGACATTCGACTGGGCTGTGTTTTCGACAAGCATCGGTGGGCGCGCGTCTATGGCGTCATCCGAGACAATAAAGCCGATAGCAACGCCAACAGCCAGCGCAGCACTGACGGCCATACCCCAGAAAAATGAGCTGGGGTGCCAGCCGGGCTTCGGCTCTTCGGTTCGTCCGCGTTCCAGCACCGCCGCCTGATCAATAGCATCGTGCCATTGCTGCTTCAGATGGACGGGTGCTTCGTGGACGTCCGCCCTATGGGCGGCGACCATCGAGCGGTCAAGTTCGTCGTTGTTATCGTTCATAGTCACCTCTCTGCATGTCCTGCATGCTTACGCGCAGCTTCTTGACGGCGCGAAATACGGCTTGTTTAACGCGACCTTCGTTAATGTCGAGGTCGTCCGAGATCTCTTTCACGCGCCACTGTTCCAGATGCTTGAGAACGAAACAGACACGCTCAACTTCAGTCAGGTGCCCGAGCGACAGCGCCAGACTGTTTTCCAGCTCATGATCTTCGTGAGCCTGGTGGGGCGTCGTCATGTCACCTTCGACATCGGTTTCCAAGGGCTCGAAAACGCCGGGTTTGCTCTTGCGGATCTGATTCAAAGCCGAATTGATCGCTATACGATGTATCCAGGTATCCAGACGTGCGGTCTGCTCGAATTGATGGCGCTTGTTCCAGGCGTTGAGCAGAGCGTCCTGCACCGCGTCGGCGGCCATATCGGGGTTGCGCGTTATCTTGAGGCACGCCGAATACCAGCGATCCGAGCGATTCGAAATTGCCTCGTGAAATTCTGCTTGCGTCGGCGCACTGCCGATTTTCATTACTGCCACCATTGATGCTTTGATGCACCGTCGGGCGAAAACGTTAGCAGGATTGTTAGACGACCTGCCCGGCGGCCTGTCCGGATGCCCAGGCCCATTGGAAGTTAAAACCACCAAGATGGCCGGTCACATCCACGACCTCGCCGATGAAATAGAGGCCTGGCTGCCGTTTGCTCTCCATGGTTCTGGAGGACAGCTCGTCGGTGTCGACCCCACCGATCGTGACTTCCGCCGTTCTGTACCCTTCGGTCGCCGCAGGTTTCACAGCCCACGCATTCAGGTTGGTGCCGATTTCCCGCAATTGTTCATCACTCGCTTCGGCGAGCGGAGTGTCCTGTAGTTGTGGCCAAAACAGGCCTTGAAGTTCTGCGACGAGCGCCTTGGGCAGTTGCTCCGACAGGACTACGCGGGCGAGCGATCTGGGCCGCGTCCGTTTCGCCGAGAGCAGGAAATCAACGGCATCGGTTGATGGCAACAGGTTGATCTCTATTTCTTCGCCCGGCGACCAATAGCTGGAGGCTTGCAGCATGGCCGGGCCGCTGAGTCCGCGATGCGTGAAGAGAATATCCTCTGTGAAGCTCGTCGCTCCGGCAGTGACTGTCGCGTTACAACTGACACCGGACAAACGAGTGCTGAGCTCGTGCAAAGCACCGGTCAATGTAAATGGCACCAGCGCAGCCGATGTATCAAGAACCTCAAGAGAAAACTGTCGTGCGAGTCGGTAGCCAATATCCGACGCACCCATTTTCGGAATACTCAGACCGCCGCTTGCAACAACCAGAGACTCGCAGCCAAACTCACCCCTGCTGCACACCACCTTATATAGGGTGCCAGTGACCTTAATTGCGTCCGCATTTAAGGTCACTGGCACCGTAATGATGTCGGTGCAGTGGGTCAGAATTGTGACGCCAGCCAGCTCGCACTCGTTCTGCAGCATCGCGACGATATCTTTCGATGATTCGTCGCAAAACAGCTGGCCGAGGGCCTTTTCGTGGAATGCGATCTCGTGTTTCTCTACCAGGGAAACAAAATCCCACTGGGTATAGCGACTCAGCGCTGATTTGCAGAAGTGCGGGTTTGCACTGATGAATCGCGACGGTTCTGTATGCATGTTGGTGAAGTTGCAGCGACCGCCGCCGGACATCAGGATTTTCTTGCCTATCTTGTTGGAGCCTTCCAGCACAACAACCTTGCGGCCGCGCTGGGCTGCGGCAATTGCGCACATGAGGCCAGCAGCGCCCGCTCCGATAATGATCACGTCGACATCTTGCATGCCGCCAGAATAACAGTGCTACGTGAAGGGTTTCGAGTGTTTAGAGACTTGCGGGGCCATTTGCGGTCTGTTCTTCGAGCATGCGCATGCGTTCAATCAGCGTGAGTTGCGATTTATCTTCAGCGAATACGATTTTGGTCGACGTGTCGCCGCTGCGCTGCAAGGAATGGATAAAGGAATGAAGATGCTCCATATCGATGGCAATGACATCCAGACTCAGAAGCCCGTCGCCAGCGATTACCGAGACCGTCAGTACTTCGGGCTGCACCAGAAGTTGCTTTCTTAAGGTCTGAACCACCTGACTGGGCGCACTGACTTCGACCACGGCTCGCACACGGAACCCAAGTGATTCGTAGTTCAGAACCTCCGCGGCGTTATTCAGAACTCTTGTTCTCTTGAGCGCGGATAATCGGCGCGAAACCGCCGTACGTGATAAATGGACCATCGCCGCGAGTTCAACCGTAGTCAGTCGAGTATTCGTCGCGAGCGCCGACAGTATCGCTACGTCGTACCGGTCTAAATCCGAATGTCGTCTCTTCGTACTCACAGTTCCCCCCACGCAAATACGCAACTGCTTTAGGTGTGACAACGCTTGCATTCGCATGGTTCACTTTTTTCTTCAAAACAAATACGTACAGATGAAACTTTTGATCGTTTCAAAAAGTCCGCACGTTTTGATCGCGAAACATTTTTTCAACGCACGTTCCGTAACAACGCTTCTTCGATTTGATGTGTCTTATCTATACAAGGAATTTATTCGCACGCTATCGCTTGGCGTACATGACTAGAGGTTATAAAGATGCAGGGTGAACTAAGACAAGTAGCAGATTTGGCGCTGTTCGCCAAAATTGTCCAGACGGGTGGGATTTCACGATGTGCCGCTGATCTGGGAATGGAACGAACAACGATTAGTCGCAGGCTGGGAACGCTTGAACGTACCTTAGGTGTAAAGCTACTCGATCGTTCGCCGAAGCAGATTTCGGTGACCGAGGCCGGCCGACGCTGTCTTGAGCATTGCGAACTGCTGTTAGAGTCCGCACGGAATGCTCATTCGTTGGCGACCATCGGTTCGATAATAGCGAACACGACACCGCTCGTCATCGGCGCGCCGCCGGACATCATTGATCGCTATCTGGAACCCAGGCTGCTGTCATTTGAGGCGGAAAACACAGGTATAAAGATCGAACGTCGCCCGGTCACCGTTTGGACCGAAGAGGCGATTGAGTCGGTGGACCTGGGGATAGCGCTGGCGCCCCTTTCCATAGCAGGCGGCTGGACCAACACGATTGCCTATGTGCGCCAATCAATCTTCGCGAGTACGGACTATGCGGCACAGCACGCGCCTGTGTTGACGCCATTCGAACTGGAGGCCCACGACTGCATCATAGAAAGTACTGATAGTGACCGTCATTCGTGGCAATTCGAGCGCAACGAAAAGATCACGACGGTATCGGTCAACAGCAAGCATGTTGTATCCAGTTTGCTGGAGGCGCGCGAGGCAACGTTGGCAGGTCTCGGTATTTGCAGACTTCCGCAGTATCTCTGTGAGCCCTATCTCCGCTCGGGTCGATTGGTGGATCTGATGCCGGATACCGAATCGACGGGAAGAGACGTTATCGTTATCAGTCCGCGGCAGCGACAAAGAAAGACAGGAACGGCGGCACTTCGGATGTTTCTCGAAACCGCGTTCAATAAAAGAGTCATATAACAGTGACTTTCGCTAGAAACATTTTGCGCAAAAAAATGTTGTTAGCGGACAACAAGCCGCATTTTTGCATCGATGAAAAAGTGCTGCGGCAAAAACGCCACGATTAGATTCTTCAACAGGGAAGGGCCGCATTCGCGACCTTTTTCTTTTGGAACTGCGCGCTTTTGTGCTTTGAAGTCGCGGCGGTGGCAATCGAAAATCGGTTGATGAGTTCCGTTCACAACGAAGACCTGTTTCGAAAGCAGGCTATTCAATCTCTGTCACAGAAATCGCCCGGTCGTCCAATCTGCTTGGTGCCGCGTCCCTGGGTATGGCTGACTCTGCTCGTCGTCCTGCTATTCCTGTCGGCCGGCGTCTTCGCCGGCAGCGCCGAATATTCACGAAAAGAGACCGTCCGAGGCTGGCTGGTATCAAGGACAGGCGTTGCGCGAGTGACCACTCGCAGCGCGGCTGTTGTTCGTGAGGTTGTTCGACGGCCCGGCGACCGGGTCACCGAGGGCGAACCCCTGGTCTATCTTTCAGCCGATTTGGCACTCGCGAACGGCAACAGCCGGAGTCAGGAGATTCTTGTTCAGCTGCGACGTGAGCGGATGGAGGTAGACAAGCAAATTGAGCTGTCGAAAGCACAGCAGCAGCTTGAAAAAGAGAGTCTGCGAAAGCAATTCGAGAGTCTTGATGTGGAAGCCGCGGCTCTCGCCTCGCGGCTTGATGACCAGAATCATCGTCTGGAATTAGGTGCTGACAAGCTGCGGCGGCTTGAGGGCGCGCTGATTGAAGGAGCAGTTACAGAATGGGACGTGATTCAGCAAAAAGACGAATTAGGAGAAATCACCCAGGGCTTGCGTCGTCTCCAGCAGGAAATTGCGAATCAACAACGTGAACGCGAATTGATTCGGGGTAGCCAGAAGAGTTCGGCGATGCAGGCGGAAATCCAGCGCTCAACTCTGCGAGCAGGACACATGCAATTGTCACAACGAATTGCCGAGCAGGAGGTACAGCGGCTGAGTGTGTTGAAGTCTCCGGTTACCGGCACGGTCGCTTCCGTCGAAATTCACGCTGGCAATACCGTCGCGCCGCAGCAATTGCTTATCACCGTTGTGCCGGCCGATGTCGATCTCGCTGCGGAGGTGTTCGTGCCGTCGAGAGCGGCTGGTTTTATTCGGCGCGGCCAAAGTGTACGAATCGCCTATGACGCTTTCCCACAGGAAAAATTCGGAACATTCGAAGGTCGAATCAGCTACATCTCGGAGTACGTTCTGCTTCCCGGTGAAATACCGCAGACCTTTCCGATACGTGAGGCGACCTACAAAATTCAGATCGCGTTGACGAATTCGTCAATAGAAACGAGTGTCGGTATCGCCGGGCTGCGGCCGGGCATGCTCCTGGCCGCAGATATTGTTCTGGACAAGAGGAGCTTTGTCGATTGGCTGTTAGAGCCGCTGCGTCTCCGCCGAAGCGCAGCTCATTAGATGGCGCGAGAATCGCGTCTACCGTGGCTTTTCGCGGGCGGGGGAAAACGATTGCCTGTTGTGCGGCAGGGTACCGCGACGGAGTGTGGTCTAGCGTGCGTTCTTATGATCGCAAATTACTTTGGTGCGTCCGCAGACCTGACGAGTTTGCGTCGCCGCAACGAGGTGTCGTCAAAAGGGGCATCGCTCGGGACGATCATTCGATGCTGCACGGAGCTGGGCCTCTCGCCGCGTGCCGTACGTTGTAATTTTCAGGAACTCAACAAACTTCGGACGCCCTGTATTCTCCATTGGCGGTTCAACCACTTCGTCGTTCTGAAGTCCGTAAAGACGAACTCCCTTGTCATCCATGATCCGGCACGCGGTGTGGTTGTTGAGTCGGCCGATACAGCGGCCGATGCGTTCACGGGCGTTGCGCTCGAAGTAACGATGGTACGGAAGTTTCGAGCCTCCAAACGACTGAGGCGACTCAAACTTGGCGACCTCGTGACGCTTGACGGAGGGCTGAGTCGAAGATTTGTCGCGGGTCTTCTGCTCGCGTTGGTCTGCGAAGTCCTGTTACTGGCAACACCTTTCTATTTACAGATAATCATCGATCATGTCCTCGCGAAGGGTGACGGAATTCTTCTCGATACGGTTGCGATCGCATTTTCAGTTTTGTTGGTCATTCATAGTCTGGCCAATGTGATGCGTCAGTTAACGTTCCACTACCTCGGGCATGTGACGGTCTTCGATATCACGACGCGGGTTCTTCACCGACTGTTGCAGTTGCCTATTCGCTTTTTTCGAAACAGAGAACTCGGTGATATTCAGCATCGTGTTCAGTCACTCGGACGGATACAGAATTTCGTCGTTCAGTCTGTTCCCGCGTTGGTGCTGGACTCGCTATTTATCGTATTGATCACCGCGTTGATGACGATCTATGATTCCAAGCTCACTTTGCTCATGGTCACAGTCCTGATCGTCTGGTGCGTGTGGCGAGCCGGAATCTTTTCAATCAGTCTGCGATTGTCCAGCGATATTGCACAAGCCGAATCCGCTGTCCAGACGCACCTCCTGGAGTCCTTGCGCGCTGTGCAGTCAATCAAGGTGACCAACGGCGAAACACAAAGAGAACTGGAGTGGCGCAATCTGTTCGCTGATACGACGAATACCCGTATTCGTGTGAGTAATTTACAAGTCGTTGACGGCGCGGTGCGCCAAATACTGTTTCAGGGAGCGCGAATAGCGACCGTCTATATGCTCGCCGGACGAGGCCTCGATGGGCAAATCAGCATTGGCATGATCTCGGCGTATGTCGCCTATCTCGGCATGTTTACTACACGAGGGTGCGGCATCGTCGATCGGGTGCTCGAGTACAAGCTTCTGGACGTCCCCTTGAATCGCCTGGCCGACATTGTCTTCAGTGAAGAGGAGCCTTCAGAATCGATTGCGGAGAGATCAGGGTCGGGACAAGGGCTCGGCGATATCGAGCTCAGCAACGTTTCATTTTCGTATTCCCGTGACGAACCGGCGATCCTGAAGGACTGCTCAGTTTGTTTTCGGCAATCGTGTTTGACGGCGATTGCCGGTCCGTCAGGCGTCGGTAAAAGCACGCTTCTGCAACTGATCGCCGGAAACGAGCAGGTTGGCAGGGGCAGATTGCTGTTCGGAGGGCGCCCGTCCAGTCATTGGTCTGTGAAGGAGCTTCGCTCTCAAATGGCGGTGGTTTTTCAAGACGATGCGCTGCTCAAGGGATCAGTTGCAAACAACATCGCGCTGTCGGCTTCAACGATAGACCGGTCACGCGTGCGGCGAGCAGCGGATCAAGCCTGTATCGCCCGCGATATTGAGGCGTTGCCGATGGGTTACGAAACCAGGATAGGTGATTTGGGTTCGGCGCTGTCGCGAGGGCAGGTGCAGCGCATTCTACTCGCGCGCGCGTTTTACAGACGGCCTGCGTTGTTGTTGCTCGATGAAGCAACTAGCGGACTGGACTACGAACTGGAAAAAGACGTCGTTGCCTCCCTGCTGCAGGTGGACGCGACGATTGTCGTTGTTACTCACAGCGACCTCATGTTGCAGGCCGCCGATACGGTGCTTTGGCTACACGAGGGCCAACTGCGACGCTCTCGACCGGATTACCTGTCCCTGTAGGCCGGCAGATGGCGGCAACACGAAATACGTTACAGCGTTGGCGTTCTACTAAGAATGATCCGGTAGTTGGGCCTATTTCTTCTTAAGGACAATAAGAACAGAGAACTGGAAGGCCAATCTGCCCTAAAATGAGCCTGTTGTCGGAAAGAGGGGGTATTGCGTGAAGAGACAGGTCTGGTTGCTGATTGGGCTCTGCGTGGTAATGACTATCGCTGCTTGTGCCCGCGACGATGTCGCACCCGGGCCGATGACTCGATACGTGCTCGAACACGACGGCCTTGAGCGCGAGTACTTCGTTTTCCTGCCATCGAACTATGACGGCAAGAAAGATCATCCGGCGGCGATCTTTCTGCATGGCTATGGCGGCACCGCGACGGGTACTGAAGCGGAAGTCACGCAGGGGCTGAATTCTTATGCGGAGAAATTTGGCTACGTTGTCGTGTATCCCCAAGGCACCTGGTTCATGGCCGGTGACTCGCCCGAGACACAATGGGAAGCGACCAGCTGGAATCACATTTCCGACGGATTCGACAGGGGGCCGGCGGGCCCGATCTGCACTGAGAATGCCAACGAATTCCCTTGTCCGCCGGAGTGCGGTTCCTGCGGAAAATGTGGTTGGGCCTCCTGCAATGACGACGTCGGTTTTCTGAAGTCATTGGTCGCCACTATCTCTGCAAAATTCGAGGTCGATGCTGACAGTATTTTCATGTCCGGTTTCAGCAACGGTGCCCAGATGGCAAACCGAGCGGCGTGCGAGGCCTCCGAGTTATTCGCCGGCGCCGTGCTGGTCGGTGCGCGGGTAGAGCCTGGGTTTGAGTGCACGCCAGCTGAGTCGATGCCGCTCCTGCAGATTAATGGTGGGCAGGATCAGGTCTCGCCTTTCGATGGCAGCGCGAGCGGGTCGGGTTACTTTTACGCCGCGACGACGGCAATAACGGATTATTGGGTCGCCGATAGGGCCTGTGCTGTTGAGAGGAGCGAATGGACGTCCCCGACTATTGATGGAATTGGGGTTCAGTGCACGGTCGCGTGCGGTGAGACCGACTATCCTGCTATCGATTGTATCTGGCCGGACGGCAACCACCGTTGGCCAGGTACGTCGGGCTTTCGCGGCAGTAACGGTTATTGTGTAACGGAGCTGCAAGCGGCAAGTATGCCCGAACAGACAATCTGCATTGTTCCCGACTCGGACGCTGAGTTCTGGGGTTCACAGCTGATGTTCGAGTTCTTCGAAGAACATCGAGGTAGCTAGTATGGGTTTCATTTTTGCTTTGATTGGCGCGCTCGGCGGCGCATGGTTGATGTCAGAGGGCCGCGCCGCTTTCGGTTTCGGCTTG
>RCNB010001973.1_pt1 | contig 12696 bp, 14 predicted proteins | sample 2041321 | NCBI WGS metagenome assembly RCNB01 (sample SAMN09708232, study PRJNA481090) | Marine sediment metagenome, whole genome shotgun sequencing project. | reverse complement strand
CCATTTATAACTATCCCTCCTATCTGGAATAGATGATTACAGGGGTAATCCGTCTTTGAAATTAGTTCATCAATTTGATTATCTATGGCTTCATAAATGACTTCTGTAGCTTCATGGATTTGCGTTTCAGCTTTCAAAATTCGGTCTTGGTTTCTAAGCAAAAATTGCTCAATAATATTCATCTGATAGTCGATATCCGTGATGTGGTCTTCAATGATTTCATTGCTTTTGAGCTTGCTTAATCCCCCTTGTGCAGCGCCGCAGCAAGTAGAGTTGGTGCTTTGTCCGTATCGGTTTATCTCACCAATTTTTCCGTCTTTTGTGACTCCAATATGTGGTGCATAAAATATAAGAATGGCGCCATTCTCGGGTACATGGTGAGCAAAGGCCCCCATGCCTGTTAGACCGGCGAATGGATAGCCATCTAAACCACCTAAATGAAATGGCCCCAGCATTTCATAGGCTCTTGGCGGGTACTGTATGGCATTCACATCATCACTACATAAACTATCGGCACGCATGAGTTGATGTGGTTTAAGTAGGTATTTTTCTTCAATAATGTCCAATTGTTTATTTATTGCATTGTCAGTAGTCAGTGCATTTGGATAATATTTTCTGACCGTAGTTAAATGTTCTTTCATATTTTTTAGCTTAGTTCTTCTTAATTGTACCTAAATTCATTTAATAATTATTTCTATGTAATTACATTTTTTCAAGGCTTTTGGGCTTGTGTCTTCAGAAATATTAGAGAATTTTATTCCACCTTAACCAAATCTATAGAGATTCCAAAAAATAGTGCTAATTCTTTAATATTTATAGTTGCTTTAGCTTCCTGTGCTCCTTCAAGTGATTGCATCGTTTGGGGGTTATATTCAACTGGATCTACAAAGTTGACATAGGAATTGAATTTCTTAGTACTGCCATAAGTATATTGGAATCCCGTAGCTAAAGTCAAACGTTTTATTTTATAAACAGGACCCAATGTAAAGTGATACTTATCCATATGAGGTTGATTAATTTTAAACTTATCATTAATAAAACGAGGATTGTCTCTACTAGCACTTGTAAAATCTGTTCTGAAGCCACCTAAAAGGACAAATGTTGGAGAAACCTTATGCTTAAATCCAACCCCCACATTTGTTACGGATTTGGCCTCATGATAAAAGGTTAAAAAATCAATAGGACTTACAATATTATCCCAATAATCCCCATTAGATTCCGAATTTCCAGGCACATCAATAATTTCATATGGATCAATCTCGTGGAAATATTCTAATGTAAAAGTGAAAGAAGTATTTTTGCTTTTAGAGTAGTATTGCATGCCAATGGCAGAGGAAAAAGGTGTTTTTATTTTAGTCTTTACCTCCACCCCTTGTCTTATCAGGGCGATGTTAGCTGTATAGGCATCAATAGAGTTATTATAGATATTATTCCTGGTATAGGCTTTCCTAACAACAGCCGAACCTCCTAAATTGAGATTTGGGAATGTAATATTCGCCCCAATACTCCATCGTTCATTCTTTGATTTGAATTGCCCCCCAGCTTTAAAAACAAAACTGAAATTCTGATATTTTAATTGTTCATCAAAACTGGTCTCTGCAATATACTTAGCCTCTGTATTCTGTCCTACAACTACTGAATCTCCTTTCTGAAAAGCTTGTAACTTATAGTCGTAGCGATAATTAAGCGATTTGAGGGCTAAAAATGAACTTGCGCCAACATAAATTTGGTCAGTCAATTTATAAGAAGTTCCAAATCCTATCCAAGTATCATGGTACCTTCTTGAATACCTTAAATTGCCGGAATACGTTTCTACACCTTCAGTTCGCTTAATAATATCTAATTCATCTGTTGTTTGCACTGAGTATTGAATCTCTTCCTTGACCGGTGAAAGGATGGAAAGTTCCATACCAAATCGGGGATTTTTATTTGGAAGTATATAAGATACAAATCTTGGATGAACCTTAAATTGACTTTTTTTCGCGTCTATGCCATTACCTGCAATATCTTCTGCCTCAAGAAACTTTGCGGATATAATATTCGCACTCAATGAGAGTGAAGACGCGTTATCATGATTAATAAGGGCTGGGTTATAGAAGATAGCACTAGGTCCGGAATTACCTCCAACAACAGCCCCTGCCAGGAGGGTAGAGGGGGTATTGAAAGTCCATGACCAGTAATTGTCAGATTGAGCCCATGAAATTCCATAAGAGAAGAAAAAACTTATAAGAAAAACAAAGCACTTTTTAAAAGTAAAATAGTCTGTTATTTTCATGATATCTCGATTTTAAACTTCAAGTTAGTCTATTATTTTGGTTATTTCATAACCAAAATATATATTTAAGTCCTAGCTTAAGGGAGACAGTATCTGTCGTTTGAATGTTAAATTGGTATAACATTTATGCTTTACAAAGGATGCAATTACCCTGCTTTTACATCCGACAACTTCTGCCAAATCTTTTTGTTTCATTCCCAGTTGTTCCATTCTGAATTTACTATCCTCAATCGGTTCAGGCATACCAACATATTAATTGGAAAGTTCTCGTTTTCAAATCTGTCAATAAAAATAGAAAGGATTTCAAGTTCGAAACCTTGTTCAGTTCCTTTTTTTGCATCTATTATTAACTCAAAACGGTCAAGTGCTTTTTGATAGTCATTTTCGTTTCTAATAGGTGCTATTTTCATATTCAGCTGTCATTATCGTGAATCTTATCTTATTCTGCGTGATACTAATTTAACTATATAATATAGCATATAATTTGATGGCCATAAACTTGTACTTCTCGACTTCAGCCTGTCTTGAACTTGTCATAAGGCTCGAACAGATTGCCAAACCTCCTTTTTAAACAACCTCATTGGTTATTTCATAATCAAAATCATTAGTGTCCGATTAAACATTTAAATAAACTCATGGAATACCATGAAATCTATCTTCATAATGTTTTTGAAAATGTACACCTTGCTATTTCAAAATACACGTGATAGTCTGACAATTACAGATCTAATATTTGATATAAAGCTATATTTGAATACTTTATCAATTCAAGTCTTACGTCTTATGTCTAATAGCGCAGCGGTCTTACATCTTAGGCGGACACGACTAAATCAGAATATATATTTAAAGTCCTTGCTTAAAGGAGCTAGGTTCTGTCATTGGTATTAGGTATCACTATCTATGCTGGCACTAATTACTATTTTCTGTGTTGGAGTTGTAGGATCATTAGAGAAAACATATATAAGTTTATTCTCCACTCCGCTTCTCCCTGTTGTATCAAAAGATATGTTTATTGTACTTGATTCTCCCGGACTTAGAATGGACTTAAGTGGCGATGTAGCAGTACATCCACACGTCACTCTTGTTTGTTTGATAATTAATTCGCTTTTACCGGTATTGGTAATTACAAAATCATTTGTAACGGTTTCCCCTTCCTTAACACGACCAAAATTATATGAAGGGTTTTCAATTAGTAATATAGGGGCCTGAGAAATTTGCTCTGATGACATTGGAGGGAAATAGTCCTCCAAAAAGGAGTTAACACGAATTTGTTTCACATTATGCTGTAATTCATCAGTGTCAAATTCAATTAAATCAGAATTAGACCCCAAAAGTTCCATATCCCGGGAATCGTATATTAATTCAATAGTGCCTACTGTTTTAGGAGGCAGTATCTGAGGTGAAAAGTTGATAAGAATGTGATAAGGAGCCCTGTATTGATCAGAGAATGTTATGTCGTTATCCGAATCATTATAAACCTCGAAAGCCGTTATAATCGGCTTCTCGTTGGTAATGACTTCGAAACCTATTGTGCTGTACTTAAGTCTAAGCCCACCAATTTCAACTGGGTATTCTAGCTTGGCATCTCGCGCCACCGGCACTACACTACCTTTAATTTTGAGCTTTGTTTGTTGAACAAAAGCATTGGATCGTATTTCTAACGACTTGTTAAACGGACCTGGTCTTTCATTAGGATCATATAAAACCTTTACAAACCCCTTAGCTCCTGGTTTAACGGATTCTTTGGTCCAGTTAGGAGTCGTGCATCCGCAGTTCGCTATAACATCCTGAATTAATAAATCCTCGGTTCCGTTATTTATAAACTCAAACGTATATAAAACACTCCCATCTGCCTCATTAATAATTCCGAAATCATGTTCTATTGTATCAAATTTGATAGAAGAACCATCGATTTTAATTAACCCATTCAGTGCAATAGCACTGATTCCATTCGATGCCTTTTCCTTATTTTGAGTTACTATAAAAAATACGATAATACAAATTAATACAAGTACAGAAGCGTTAACCAACGCCATTTCTAACTTTCGGTTTTTCATAATACAGCGTTTGTGTCAAATTAAATTTTGAATATCTAGTATTTCGGGCGGTTTTATCAAAAAACACCGTCCTATTGCCTATTGCCTAACTTGTGTAAAAAATAATAAATCTATAAATCAAATTGGATTAACAAGGGAATATCTCTCATCAGAGATATTCCCTTGTCTAATTTCATTGTAAAATCACCCCCCTTGGTAAAGGAAGGACAAACCAATAACAGCAGTCTACTAAATAATCTGTGATGATCTTGAGTAATTAATGCTGCCTTCACTTTACGATTTATAAATTACAAGCATTAAGGGCAAAAACTTTACATTCTTCATTAGTTGACTCATTAAGCGCCAAACAATCGTTGTAGTCGTCAATACACTCAGCTTTGGCTATATCGCCAGCATTGCCGGCTTGACTACATAATTCGCCAGTACAGAAAGAATTTGGATCTAAACCGCCATCGTCGCCACCGCCATCGTCATCACTGCTGCAAGAAAACACCAAAGCGAAAGAAACTACAATTAATCCACTGATTAAAATTTTAAATAAATTTTTCATGATTTTTATTAATTTTATTAATTTAAACTTAGGTCAAAGTTCTGAATTTGGCACTTATTAATAAAGCCCTAAAAGTGGTATAAAAGTGGTATTTTAATTAAAGGTTATTTGGAAATGATAAGTGATCTATAAACTAGCTTTCCTTTTAGCATTTAAACAATTGATAAAATAACCGTCACACCGCATAAAAAGGAATATCTGAAAACAAATTTTGTCAATATGATTTAAAAATTGATAGAAAATTCTTACAATACATTCTCTCAAATTCTTTCTATTCTCACTCAAAATACCACTTTTATAGAACTTTCGGGTCTTGTTTCACACCTTGTTGTTTAACTAAATTTGATTATTCAAATAATCGCATTCTTATCTCATAATTAAAGAGGTATAGGTATACAACAAAAGATAGTCTTTTGATTAAATAATAACCTTTTAAGAACAACTCAAATGAAAACTAAATTCAAACATTTTTTAATGGCCTTAGTCATTGGAGCAGCAGCACTTGGAACAGCAACTATTTTTTCATCTTGTAGCAAAGACGATGGACCTGACATTTGCGAAGGGCTCACCCAAGAGGAATGCGATCGCCTTCTTTAATAACAGCGGTGATACAACCTCTGCGAATTTATACTAGGAGTCTAAAAAACACTTCAAATTCGGGAGCTTATGAATCTGTTTCTGAAGCATTATTAACAGTTAAAACCCTTTAAAAATGAAAACTAAATTCAAAAATTTTTTAATGGCCTTAGTCATTGGAGCAGCAGCATTAGGAACAGCAACTATTTTTTCATCTTGTGGTAAAGACGATCCTGCTGATTCTGATTTATGTTTTGGACTCACGCAAGAAGAATGCGATCGTCTATATTAAAACAAAGTGATAACGACGTCTGTGAATGCTAAGTATCCGGCGGCCTATCGAGGGCATTTCGGATTTAAGCAAGGAGACTAACTAAAACGCTTCAAATCCGGAAGCTTATGAATCTGTTTCTGGGGCATTATTAAATTGTTATAAAACAATCATTAACAGTTAAAACCTTTTAAAAATGAAAAATAAATTTAAAATTTTACTTATGACTATAGCGCTAGGTTCAGTGATTACTTTTGCAGCTTGTAATCCCGACGACGATGGTGATCCATGCGAAGGTCTTACAGGAATTGAATTGGCCAATTGCAGAGATGCACAACTTTAGAAACAAAGTAATGTAGCATCCCCTCCCCTGAAAAAGGTTTGCTACACTATTTTGTTTTTTACAAGTATTATAAGGTTTCTATGGTTTGGTAATTAGTTTGGTTGTTAATAATGGCTCTGCTCATTTGGGAGCCATTATTTAAAACAGGCATGTTTTTCTTTCATCTTTATCCTTAGCCATATTATCTCCATTACCAAAGTTATACAACATTTGAATGTTAAATGGGTATTATTTTAGCATGGTTCTGATTTTGTCCATATTAGTATTCATAACACTTATAAAATCTCCTTCCAAGGATGTATTCGCACAAGGACTGAATAAAATACTTTTGACTCCTAATTCCATTAAAGAAGAGGCAATTTCATCGGATGGTTGTCCTTCCCAGAGCATTAAATTAGATGGATGATTGTCTAGATTGAGTTTAAAATCTTGCCACTGTTTTGCGTCAGGCATTTCACCAGGTTCCCAATGCTCACTTATAACCTCAATATTGTAAGCCTTAGCCATATATTGATAAACAGGATGAGAAACAAATACTGTCTTGTCTTTAAGCATATCCCCAATTATAACCATTGATCTGTCCAGCTCCATTAATTCAGATTTTAATTCATCAAAATTTTTGCTAATAGCAGCTTTATGTTTTGGTGATTTTTCAATGAATGCATCTCTAATTGCCTCTGCCTGGTCTACTGCAATCTTAAAATCCAGCCAGGTGGTAAAGGCATATCCATAATGCACATGCGCTCCCGTATTACCATGGCTATGACTGGAACCCTCTTCCAATTCAATGTATTTATCCTTACTATTTTTGGAAGTATTCACAATTTTGGAAGTAGATAGGCTAACCTTTTCCATCCATTTTGCATAACCGGCACCATTGGCAAGAATAAGATCAACGGACTGGATTTCTTCAAGTTCCTGGGGTACCCAGTAGGCAGGGTCCACATCATTCGAAATTGGGTAAATTAGTTCGATGTATTCACCACCTATCCTTTCGGCAAAATAGTACAAAGGATAATTAACCGTAAAAACTTTTAATTTCTGATCCGGACTTGTAGCGTTCTCTTTTTTCTTGGTGTTCTCACAAGAAGATAAAAGAAGAGATAGTAAAATAAAAACGCTCAGTAATTTTTTCATTTTTTAGAAATTAATTTATAAAATAAAATAACGAATAAAGTCATCAACAAAATAGCCCGTTATTAAATATAGAACTCCAGCAACGATCATACTCAATACCACAAGAGTTATCAATTCCAAACCGAGGATTTCAAATGTTTTATATCTACTGCTTCCCATGGTAAACATAGTATTAATTTCATCCTTTCTGAGACGCAGTGATAAGGTAACAATAAGAGCGAGAATCAATAATGTTGCCAATCCGACTAGTATAAAAACAGTATTGAAGATATGCTTGATTCTGAAAATACTTTGCAAGAGATGTTCAACTACTTTTACCGGTACAACTATCTGGTTCGGCAGTTCATCCGACTCGAACCTTCCTCTGAGAATTGTAGAAGATTTTTCATCCTTTGGAACAAATACAAAAGCAGAAACAGGATACTCATCCGTATTTCCATGAAAATGAAAACTATCCATATTTTCACCATCAATTTCATTGTAAATAAAAAGTTTTGCAGTGGTAGTTACATTTGCACTATCCCGCTTTATAATAAGTGTGGGGTCTTTTAGATTGGTTACGTCCTGATGCCCGTGCCCAAGCCCCATAATAATCCAATTTGTTTTAAGATCTGTGAATACCGCTTTGTCATCAGCTGAACCTGATTTATCCAGTATTCCAACAACCGTCATTTTCAAAGGATACACCCCAGCGAGGTCAAAGTAGTTTTCGGGTGATGAAATTATACTGTCTCCAGGATGAAGGTTAAGTTCTTCAGCTACTGAAGATCCTATAACACATTCCCCAACGAATTGAAGGTTTCGCCCTTCTGCTATTTGAAGTTTTCTGAAATCAAAATAATCGAGACTGGTCCCCACAATGGGAAACTCGCGCGCTTTAAAAATGGTTAATAAAGGAATGCTATAACCCAATTGAGTCTCATTAAGCAATCTTCCCGCTTCCATATTTAACTGATCCATTTCCTGGTTCTGAAAATAGAGCGCATTGATAACCAGATCTGTTGAACTGCCTTTAGCGCCAACTATTAATGGAAAGGCTTCGGCACGCGACATCATTTGCTTTTCGCTGTCTGTTATCAATCTTTGTAGTCCTATAGGTAGAAAAATAATCAGGCCAATAGCGGTTACCAAGACCAAGGTGCGAAACTTATGGAAGACCAGATAACGATACGCTAAATAGAGGCTTTGTTTCATGATTTCGTTTTTGTTCTATAATTTTTGAAATCAATTATTTTGTCAAAACCACCCAACATCTCATGATCATGGGTTACGGTAATTAGTGTGGTGCCAAATTTTTCAACAGCCTTGAAAAGAATATCTTTAATATGAGTCTTGTTTTCCGGATCAAGGTTTCCGGTGGGTTCATCTGCCAATAATATTTTTGGTTCATTAACCAGCGCTCTGGCGATGGCTACCCTTTGTCGCTCACCATGGGATAGTTTTGCCGGATATTTCCTGATTAGTTTTCCTATACCTAGTTCTGTTGCCAATTCTCTTGCCCGTGATGCTGAGTTTTTATCAGGTTTCAGAATAGTGTTTATCTGAAACGGAAGGAGAATATTATCGAGAACGCTTAAATAGGGAACCAATCTGAAATCCTGAAAAACAAATCCGATATTTTGAATCCTGAAATCCCTCCTCTGGTTCTCGCCCAACTTATTAACCAACTCGTTAAATATTAAGACCTCTCCCTTTTCAGGAAGAAGGATTCCTGCCAATAAATTCAGCATAGTGGTTTTTCCGAATCCGCTGGGACCAATAATGGCAGTTTTACTGCCCTGGTCAAAACCAAGCGAGTCAATTTCCAATTTGAAATCGGATTGAGGGTAACGAAACGCAATGTCCTTAAGTTGAATCATTTATTATATATGATTGTTTAATGTTTTCAAAGAATGAATTAGATTACTAAATTACATTAATCGTTCTTCATCCAACATTTCAATTTTTTCAATTTTCCAATTTCCATTTTCGGTTGTTATCCAGATAATGGCACGGTAGCGATTTTGCCTGTAGTGCATATGGCCAAAATGGCTCACTGAACCATTTATCTTCCACGATACTTCAATGCCAAAATCGTCTTTTGATCCCTTTTCTATGTTATACACTTCTATAACTTCAACATCATTCACCTTGGCTTTGGCTCCGCCACGGTTCTCTATCTCAAGCCCCTTTCGCTGTTCAATATAGATTTGGGTTAATTGATCTCCGATGACAGAAATAGCCAGCCTATCGTACATATCAGACTCCTTTCGATAATCGAAAGAACGATACACATTGGTAAGCAAGCCACTAATTATACCTGCGCTACGCTCATTAGAAGGCTTCCATTGCTTAATAAAACTCACGTTGAGAGGAGAACGCACAAATGGATATAAAACAAGCCCTAAAGCTATTAAAATGAAGGTCCATTCTTTTTTAAACTTTATCTTATTTGATAACAACAGAAGGACTATAGCAACGATAAAAAGCACCAATGAAAGTACTGAAAGCCTGGGACTCTCAATAGCGATTTCTTCTACCTGTGGAACGCGATAACCACTCATTGAACTTTTCCAAACCAGCACCGGATCAGTTGGCGTTAATATAAAATTCGCGCCACCAAAGGGGTCGATTGTTGTTGCATCCACCTTCTCCATATTCTCTGGGAACGTTCTCCACCTTAGTGTCACATCATTGGCTAAAGTCTCGGTTTCATAAATAAATGAGAGTCCAATGATACCATCCTCAATACTTTCTATCATAGGCTCCTGCCTAATGGATACCCCAGCCATGCCAAGGGTAACAAAATTTGCTTTGGAAAGTATAGGCGCCTCTTCTCGACCATCAATTTGTATTGAAATATTGTCGGCAAACTGCTTTGAAATCCGATCTTGAATAGATACTAACGAATCAATCGGGATCTCTGTTTTCCCCTCATAGGAGATATTTAATAGCTCCAAAGCTGTATTGGCTTTTATCAAAATCTCATGACGGACCTCAAAGGGCTCAATTGATAGGTAACTCAAAATCGGGTTTGTCATGGTTTGAGCTGCCTGTGGCCTTGTTGTGGCTTTGGTTTTATTTTGTTGCGTCAATTGGGGAAAAGCAGCATTATCTTGGGATGCTGTTTGTGTTAGAATGTGATTATCTCCAGTAAGGACATTGTTTACAAAAAGCCCTATAATTAAAAAGACCGCTATAGTTCCAAGAGCATATTTTAATCCCTTATAGAGTTTTACTTTGTTTTTAAGTAATGGTATGATGATCAGCATTAATACTAAGATCAAACCAAACTGAATCAAATCGATGGTTATGTGACATATAAATAGCGATACAAGTGCTAAATCCATTGGCAATTCAAGTGCTTTCAATTCATTGCCAAGCGATAGACCATGTAATAATCCTATCCCAAATAAGAGCAGGTTTAGGTAGTTGAATGAACTATCCTTGATGGATTTTACTGCTAAGGCAATAACCAAAAACAATATCAACAAGTCAATAAAGAGCAGATCGAAGCCCGAGAAGCCCAATTCAAAAAACAGCATAGACATTGCCTGCCCAAACGCGTAAATTACCAGTGCTTTTAAAAGCTTTTTTTTAGGAAGGAAAAGGGCAAGAGCGAGAACGAGAAGTATATGAATGTAGCTAAATCTGATATGGTTTAATCCAAGAGCGATACTTTCTTTAATTACTTCAGCAGTCGTTTTTGTGTTTTGTTTTAATTGATTAATAGGTATACTAATGCCTTCTATTGTTCTTAAAAACAATCCCTGAGAAATGGTTCCATCTAGCCACCTAACGGTAACGCTGACACCATTTCTCCTCCAGGGTAGCAGAATTACATCCTTGCTATTCAAGGGTCGTCCTGAAGTTGATACGTTTAGTTTAATAGTGAATAAGCCCGCTTTATCTAAAAACTCAGGCTGAGATACTTTGAATCTTTCAGGAAAAATAGGAATCTCAAAATCATAAACTATCTTTTGGGCAAAATCAGTCTCAAAAACGTAGGTAGAATCAGAAAGTTGAATAAGCCTAACTGCGTTAATTCCAATATCATCTGCAAAAGCATTATTTGTGCAGAAAGCAATGAAAAGTAATCCTGATAGGAATAGTTTTTTTAAAAATTTCATAAAGGGACTTGGCTCAATGTTAATGATAGGTAGGTTAAATTGGTATAATGTCTAATTAAAAAAATAAACACTATCTGTTTTCGTTTTCTTCAAAGACAATCTCATATCTCGCCATCAGCCCTTCAATATAGCCGTCATTGAGCTTCTTTTGCATATCTGCCAACCATTCGGTTTTTACCTGTTCTCTCACATCCGTAAAAGCAGGATTTTCACCTTTTAGGTGGCTGTGAACATAAACTAGGTGAGTGCCATAACCAGAAAGAACCGGTCCTTGCCAAGTCCCAACTTCTAGTTTAAAAATAGATTCAGTAAAGCCAGTTCCAAAGGCCTTCCTAATCTCAAGTTCCGTCTTGTCTGCATAATAATTCCGAAGCATAAAAGCATCTCCAAAACCACCCAAATCTCCATCAAAATCACCCTTTGAGTTTAATATTTGTAATGCGCTTTCTGCATCTGCAAGCGTCTTACCTTCGCGTTTATCAGGATCAAAAAAAAGATGTGTAATCGTAATCATCTTGTCTGAGATATAGTCCTGCTTATTTTTCTCATAAAAAGCGACCAAATCCTGTTCAGAAGGATTTGGAGGTTTGATGAGGTCGTTCCCAAGAAACGTTAGCTTTTGAACCATACGTCCCTTGATAACCTGATCGCCCTTATCAAGACCCATTGCAAGTGCTGTTTTGTAAAGCACCATCTCTTTTGTGAGATTCTGAATTAAAACCTCCTTTTCTTTCGGAGTAGGAGGTCTAAAAAATTTCTTTTCAAAGGATTTCTCTATGAGAACAATCTCACTCTTTTGAATAATAATTACATTATCATTTCTGTTTAAATAATTAGTAAAGGACTGATAGATAAAAAATAGCAATACGCCTGCAAGTATAAATAGGAGTAGAGGTTCTTTGATAATATTCTTTATTTTTTTCATAAAATTAAAACTAAATAAACGAGTATTTTTTTGGTGTTTATTAATTCCTTGGAGAATACCAAATTGGCGATGACCAGGCACGTTCTTGAATGGTTGCTGGCAATTTTTCCGGAATATCAACTCCAGCCTTAACTGCATCATAAGTAGACCATCTTGGTGTAGGTATCTCTAACACACGAACATAATAAACCGCTTTATCATCAGGGTTAAATTTAGGATCTGTCCACGTCGCACTAAGCTGGGTGGCGCCAATATCATTGGTGTATTTCGCAGTTTTAATATTCACGGTATTTCCTACTGCAGGTAATTTTCCGGTCTCTTCATCAATTTTTCGTTCCCCAGACCAAACAACATTATATACTTTTTCATTAGGACGGCCCCATTTGTCTATATATCCCTTAACAATTTGAACACGATCAAGATTTCCACTTTCAGGATCTTTTAATGCCCAAA
>RCNB010001970.1_pt1 | contig 12712 bp, 14 predicted proteins | sample 2041321 | NCBI WGS metagenome assembly RCNB01 (sample SAMN09708232, study PRJNA481090) | Marine sediment metagenome, whole genome shotgun sequencing project. | reverse complement strand
AAAACTCTTCCAACTCGGTTCAACAGTGTCGGGGTTCTCAAGATATTGTTGATACAATTCTTCAATAAACCCAGTGTGTACAGTATTCAAAAAGGAAAACCTATCCATTTATAAATTCTTTCAATTTGTAAGAAATGATTGACAAAAATAAGGTGTTTTCATATAATAGCTATATAAAAAAATGATAAATATCATTTTTCATTGCAGAGATGCTAAAGAAGTGAAATATTTTGAAAAAAGACATGAATTATGAGCTAATATAAAGCGGTCTAAGCGCTTTATATCATCTGCTAAAAAGATAAAATTCACAGCCTATTAAAAAATTCAAAAATGACAATAATCAGTTTGAATCATAAAATATTTAATTACATTTGCTCTTTATTTAGAATTAGTTTAAATAAGAATACGCTTTTAGCAATGACAACAATTCTGCCCTACACCGTTTTTGATTATAGCTGTATCGATATGGATACTGCTAATAAAAAAACAAAATGTTGTAAAAAATATAAAAAGAAGGGCAAGTTTAATTGTGAAAACTGTCCCAAACTCTAAATTGAATTTTTATATCTAAAGTTCAACATTTTCAATCTTCCTTTAATTCAAATATTCGCTCGGTAAATAAAAACACCTCTGCGGACCATATTTTGGTCGTTTCGTCCAAAATCGTTTTCTACATTCTAAGATCTTCATTTACTTAGATGATATATTATTGGAATTAATCGGTATCAACTAACCAAACCTATTATCCATTAAATTATTTATTACTAACAATTTAACTAAACTAATTACCATGAGCAAAAAAGTACTATCTATTTTAATTATTACCCTGTTTTTATTCGGCCCAGTTTCAATACTTACGGCTCAAGAAGAATCATCCTACGCGATGTGGGAGTCTTTTTATATTACCCCAGATAATACAAAACTTAAGGCGCTTGGAGAGGCCATGTCTAAACACAATAAGAAGTATCATAAAGAAGGTCCTTACAGCGCCACTGTATACAATGTTATGACCGGACCTAATACGGGGAAAATGGTTTGGCAAATGGGGCCCTTAAACTATTCTCATTTAGATGACAGACCTTCTAAAGATGGACATGATGAAGACTGGCGTGATAATGTTATGACAAATGTCAAAAAAATATCCACGGGAGAATTTTGGAAACAAAACGACAAGGTATCTAACGTAGAAATAATCGCTGAATCAGAAAATCCATTTCCTATTTTACACATCAGATTTCATGAAGTGGCAAAAGGTGAAGGTCATCAAGTTAAACATTTGATGTCTCAGATTGGAGAGACTGTTAAAGCAATGGAAGGGGTTAATCCTTGGGGCTTGTATGTTAATGAGTTCAGACAAGGGTATAAAATTGGCAGACACTTAGCTTCTGTTGGATTTTATAAAAATTGGGCTCAATACGATGAAGAAGATACATTTAAAGAAACATTTTTAAAAGTACATGGCGAAGATTCATGGGATGCATTCGTAGACGGCATGGATGATTCTTTTTCTGATAGTTGGGACGAAGTATGGCAAGTCAATTCAGAATTAAGCGGTAGTTAAGAAATCAATTGAAATAGCTTTATAAAGCCCACAAAATGTAAATCATTCTGTGGGCTTTTATACTTTAAAGGTCTTTGATCTTATTCCAAACTTTAATCTCATCTTCTTCCGAAAGACCTTCTTTAATTTCCACATTAAGGCCGTCACTTATACCCAAAGTAATATCTCTTCTTTCAAAATCTTTTTCACCTGTTTTAACTTCAACAAAAGGTTTCTTTGACTCTTCATCAAATTGAACAAGTGCTTCTTTAATTGATAAAACACTATCTGCTCTTGCCAATATAATGGATGCATTAGCACTTAATCCTGCTCTTATAAATGTAGTATCCGCTTTATGCAGCGTTCCTTTTATTTCAAACTGAATCGCTCCATTTTCAAGTTTTCCCTTAGGAGCTATATAATCCAATACAGCATCAAAAGTAGCTCCTTCAATTGCTCCTACAGTAATTTCTAATGGAAATCCTTCCTTTATTTTACCTACTTCAGATTCATCAACCTTACCTTCAAATATCATCCGATTTACATCAGCTAGCGCTGCTATCGTAGTTCCTTCGTTAAAATTATTGCTCAATATTACCTGATTTCCAACCTCAACAGGCATTTCCAAAACCATTCCGGAAACAGTCGATCTGATCAGTGTATTGGCAGAATTCCCTAAGCCCTTAGTAGATCCTGTTTTTACAATATCATAGTTCTGTAAGGCAGCTGTATAGGTTTGCTGAGATTGTTTATAACTTACCTCTGCACGCTCTATTTCTTCCTTAGAAATCACACCTTTTTCAAACAAACTCTTTTGTCTCTCAAACCTTCGCTTCTCATCGTTAAGACCTATTTGTGCAGACTCTATCGCATTACGAGCTTGATTAACCGCAGCTAAATTTGGTACAACTTTAATTTTGGCAATTAGATCATTTGCTTCAACAAGATCACCACCTTCCACGTATATTTCTTCAATAATTCCTGAAATATTAGGCTTGATGATAACTTCTTCTAAAGGCAAAATACTTCCTGTTGCAACCGTTTTCCTAATTATAGTTCTGTTTTCTGGTTTTTCAGTGTTGTAAACCACAGGATCCTCTTGATTCTTGGAGTACAAATAATACATAGCACCTCCAAATGTGATAAGGATAAATACTAATATAAAAATGGTTACTGACTTCTTCATGTTTCTATTTTTTCAATGTTTATTTATTCAGTTCTTAATGCGTCTATTGGCCTTAATTTAATGGCTGTTTGAGCAGGAATTAAACCGGCTAACAATCCTGAAATGATCAGAATAGCCAAAGCCACACTTATTACTCCCAAATTGACACTTGGGTTTGCAAACATATCAATTGGATCGATCATATCAAGGGCATAATTCAATACATATATTAATGCCGCTCCAAAAACTATTCCAGCCATACCTGAAATTATGGTTAGAAATACCGATTCAAATAATATTTGACTTCTGATCTTATTGGGACTGGCTCCAAGAGCTCTTCTTATTCCAATCTCTCGTGTTCGCTCTTTAACAACGATAAGCATGATATTGCTCACTCCTATTACTCCAGATAGCAATACCAGAATACCTACAAAATAAGCTATTACTTTCAAGGCCATAAATAAAGTTAAAACCCTTCTAAATTGCTGATAAAGATCAAAATGCCCAACGGCCCGGTCATCTTCAGGGTGAATTTTATGATTACTTTTTACCAAACTAAAGATCTCCTCCTTTATATCAGTAATCGGAACTCCATCTTCTGCCGTGATAGCCATCCAGCCCACCTTGTCTCCTCGATTAAACGCCAGAGAAAAAGCTGTAAAAGGTACAAAAATTTGTTTTTGCTCTTCCTCTCCATCTCCACCTGATGTCTTTTTTTCATAGCTTCCAACCACCATAAAATTAACACCATTAATCTTTATATAAGTACCTAGAATTTCCTCTCCAACTTCATAAAGACTTTTCTTAACGGCTGGACCTATGACAGCGATTTTTCTCTTGCTCTCGATATCGTTATAATTTATAAATCGGCCTTCGACAATATCCATTGGCTCTTGCTTGATTATCTCTGGATAATCTCCATAAACGTCAAAGCCACCAGTTTTGAGGCCTCTTACTACATTTGAACCTCCTCTATATCCACCTAATCGATTTCTTGGCGAAATAAATCTAAGATTGTCAATATTATTTCGAATTTCTCTAACGTCTTTCAGGTCATAACTAAAATTTCTTCCTTTCGACATTCCCTGATAAGACTTGGTAACAGTCTGGGTCCACATAAACATCGTATTGGTAGCAGTATCCCCGAAATCCATTCTAATTCCATTTTCAAGCCCCTTTCCTGCGGCCAATAACAGAATTAAAATAAATATCCCCCAAAACACACCAAATGCCGTAAGCAATGTTCTTACCCAATTGGCAGTAAGAACTTCTAAAATCTCATCCCATTTATCTCTGTTGAACATAGTTAATTATTATTCGTCTTTTAAAGCTTCTATTGGCTGAATACTTGCTGCTCTCCATGCCGGAAAAAAACCTGCTATTGCCCCTGCCACGATCAATACTATAACCATCGTCAAGGCTATTGTAAAATCAACTGAAGGATTTAAAATATAATCTACCTCTACATTGGGTCCAACGATTTCAAGAAGCCCCATACTTAATATAAGTCCTGCAAACCCTGACACAGCGGTTACAAAAATAGATTCTTGCAAAATCATTCCCACAATAGACCAAGGTTTAGCACCTAGGGCTTTTCTTATGCCAATTTCTCTTGTTCTGTCTTTAACAATGATGAGCATAATATTGCTAACTCCTACTACACCTGCAATAATGGTGCAAATTCCAACAAACCAGAAAAAGAAGGCAATGTTATCTGTTAGCGTGTAGTATCTCTGGACCTCATCTAACATATTATGTACATTAATCGCACTATTATCATCTGGTGCCACCTGATGCACTTCCTGCAAGTACTGTTTAATTTCGGCTGTGAAAACATTAGAAGCCTTGACTGCCTCACCAAAGCTTTTTTCAGGCTTCAATGTATAGGTCAAATTACTCAATTTATCTGAGCCATTAAAAACACTCTGAGCCGTAGTAAAAGGAACAAATAAATTGTTTTCTTCACGATCGCCGCCTAAATCACTGTATACGCCAATAATTCGAAAGTTGATTCCTGATATTTGAAGGTACTCTTGAAGAGGGTCTTCAACATCCTTAAGAAGCTCGTTCTTAATTTTATTACTAATCACTACTACCTTATTTCTTGAATTAAGGTCCATATGATCAATGTATCTGCCACTGACCATCTGTTGATTCTCTATATGTTGATAAGTAGGATGAATTCCTCTAATAGCATAAGATACAGATTCATTCTTATAATTCGCAGTGGTCCCCCAAGGAACTCTAAATATAGCAGATCTATTCTCCAATTCATTTGAATAAGCCCTTTCTATATAATCGAAATTCTCATTCTTCATCTGAATTCTTCTGCCCGGATTCAGACCTTTATACTCTTTTGTTGTTGTTTGGGTCCAAACCATGATTCGGTTTGAAGCATCTCTTTCAAACTCCTTTTTGATCCCATTTTCCATTCCTCTTCCAAAACCAAGCAGGACTACAAGTATAAAAATACCTGAAGCCACAGACAATCCCGTAAGAAAAGTACGTAACTTATTCTTTGCAATTGTCTCAAATATTTCCTGCCAGCGATCTATATCAAACATGGGTTAATTTAATCTTTAGGGAATTCCGCAATACTCTTTGTTTTATAGACGCAAAAACCTATCCTTTTGTTACAGTTTATTTTCATTAATTATTAAAGTAGTATGAATATAAATTTCTGCTGGCTAATGATCATTTATCAATTAAAATTGTTTTTCAAACCATGCATTAGACCGCGTAATTCATTTAACAAAACCAATCTTTTCTTACGCCATAAAACGACTTTATTGATAAATACAGGATTTACATGAATCCTTTCATTTTTAAGATTTAAATGAATCCTTTATTACGAAAACGATATTGAATATTGATTTTACAATAATTTTATAGAAAAATTATTAAACTGACAATTATCATGATTTGACGGTGCATTTGATCTTAATTTTGTCCTAACATTAAATTTAACCGTCATGTTAGCTAAAAAATCACAAAAAGCCGAAATTGCAGCCTACAGTAAAATATTTTTTCAGCTAGGCTTATTATTATCATTAGTACTCATTTACATTGCCATAGAATGGAAATCTTTTGATCGATCAGTTAGCGAATTAACTGCTATGAATATTCAGGAAGAGGAAATTATGGATATCCCAATCACTGAAAGAATCCTCGAAGTAAAACCTCCACCTCCACCTCCACCTGCTCCTGAGGTAATTGAAATAGTTGCAGATGAGCAGGAAATTGAGGAAACAATCTTAGAATCTACTGAGACAGATGAATCCGAATACGTTTCAGTAATCGAAATGGATGATATAGATGAAGTTGTTGAGGACGAACAAGTTGAACAAGATATTCCATTTTCTATTATTGAAGACCCACCAGTTTATCCAGGTTGTAAAGGTACTAAAGAACAGAAAAAAAAGTGTTTACAGGAAAAAATAGCACAGCATATTAGTAAAAATTTTGATACAAATTTATCGCAAGATTTGGGACTGAGTCCTGGAAAGAAGAAAGTCTACGTAATTTTTAAGATTGATAAAACTGGAAAAATTTCTAATGCCAGAGCAAGAGGCCCTCACAAGAGATTAGAAAGCGAAGCTCTCCGTGTTGTCAATATGCTCCCTAGACTTACCCCAGGGAAACAAAGAGGAATGCCAGTTGGAGTATCTTATACATTGCCTATTACTTTAAATGTACAGATCTAATTCCATTTTATTTTGATAGCGCCAAACTTCAGGCTATATAATTAAAGAGGTCACCAATGGTGGCCTCTTTTTTTGGCTATGCTCTTATACAAATAAACAAGTCAGTTTCTTGACATCCTGTGTCGTAGTCATTTGAAATAAATGCATTAAATTTGTACTTTATTTGAAAGCCAATGAAAAACTTATTTATTTTAATCATAATCAGTCTAGGAGTTACCTCGTCACTATATGGCCAGGAAATTATTCCATTCCCGGACCTTAGTGAAAGTCATATGGCAGTTTACAATCAAGCTGAGGTTTTTGATGATCATAACTACTCTTTGTATACTGAAGACTACCAGGAAGCCTTAAGAAAAGTGGATAATGATATTTTGTTATTAAATTCAAAGATTCAGACAGAATCTGATGAGGCTATGAAAGCATCCTTAGAAACAGGCAAAATTGAACTGAACAAAAAAAGAACTAAACTTCTTGAAGAAGCAGAATTAGTTGATGACCTCAATAAGTTTTATTGATTTAGCACCTATTTCAAACTATTTAATACTCTTAACAATTGTTTAACGCTTTACGACATATTCTGTCGTAATTGACTATGTAATTCGTTATTACCTTTACCTGGTAAAATAAAACGAAGAGTGATGCAAAAAACAATAGAACTTATAGAACAGGTACGATTTGCTGAATTAAAAAAGATAGACAAATTAAGCAGCACCCAAAAGGAATATCCAATTCAATGTGCTGATTGTAATGAAGCATCGGTTTAAGGAGGTTTTTTTTATCTGGCACTGATCTCCACGGCCACATCATTACTTTTTAGCAACTCGATTACCTTATCCATGCGTTGTTCTGTCCAAAGTTGATCATAACGGTCTTGAATAGCTTCTGGCAAAAAGGTGGCATTAACATAAATATCAATAACATTTGTCATGTTTTAAATATAAATTGAGAATAAAGACCCAACCTATAGAGAGCTATTGATCATAATCAACCTATCTAATTTTGAGGGCCGTCACAATTGGTCAAACCCATGGCCTCAAGCCCGGCTTTCCGGATAGGTTCTACGGCATCATTTAAGGCTTGCATTCCAAAATCAAGCCCTCCAATGGTGCGCAATGGACGACTGCCATTTGGTGTATTAATGAGTTTGTCAAAAATTCGCACAATGATCATAGGGTCTGTTGGTGCATTATCATCTTTAAACATAGTCTCGACATTATTTGCAAAACCTTCACTAAACTCTCCTACATGCTTATATGCGGTTGCAACATCTCCTTCTTCAGCAATTTCAATCCCTCCGAAAAAATTTGTTGCGAAAGGACCTGGTTCAACCAGAACCACATCTATTCCTAAAGGGGCCAATTCATATCTTAAAGATTCACTTAATCCTTCAAGCCCCCATTTACTGGCATGATAAACTCCAAAACCTGGGAAAGCACAACGTCCAGCAATAGAACTCACTTGAATGATTAATCCAGAGCCCTTGGTTCTCATTCCTGGTAAGACGGCTTTGGCCAATCTAAATGGTCCTACTATATTTAAATCCATTTGAGCAAGGCATTGTTCTCCTGTAAAAGCTTCAATTGGACCGCCAAAACCACGTCCTGCATTATTGATTAAAACATCCATCGGGGGAAGTTTAGAAATTGCTGAACTAACACTTTCATCCGATGTGACATCAATATCCACTATATCAAGTTTATAATGATTCTCGTTTGCATATTGCTTTAAATCAGCGGCAGCTTCTGAGTTCTTACTCTTTACATTTCGCATACTAGCGTACACGTGATGGCCCTTTTTTGATAGGAATTTTGCTGCATTGAAACCAAATCCGGAACTGCATCCGGTGATCAGAATTTTTTTCATAAATAATAAATTTAAGGCGAGACTATAAAAGTTTTAAGTAAATTCTTGCTTATTGCATTAGGAACTTCAGAGATAAGGACATAATTTCCGGGTAAAAGATTGACTTCAAAATATCCTTTTGATCCCTCCGGCATATCATTAACTCCTCCCAAAAAAGTAAACCCCTCGGGAGCAGGTGTAATCAATCCTTTAGGATCTGCCCAGTTCATCCATGCTTCTAGACTTGAAATATCTGCATTATCATCAAGTTTTACCAGATTTACATCGTGTCCAACAAAGTTTTCATGAGTTATTTGATCAATAAATTGTACAGAAAAAACCTGCCTTCCGCTTGAAATGGTATCCTTAAAAAGAATACCTGCTTTACTCGATATCGAAACTTCTAAAGATGCCTTAGGAGGCTCCATATTACTCAGCTCGTCGGTCACAATCAAAGATTTGGTCATTCCCATGGTCGAATGAAATTTTCCATTAGGCATTTTAACATAACATTCAATAATATAATAACCAGGTTCCAGTTTTAGGGTGGTTATACTACTACTTTTAGGTGATACTAAACCAGAACCTCCTACAAAAACTATTTTGAAGAACCATTCAGGTAATTTATTAAAAGCTTCAAGACCTTCGTCTACCTTAGCTTGATTGATCAGGTCCATACCCTCTTGAAAAACGGGGCCTATTTCCTTTTCGGTATCTTTTATGGTTCGCCCTTCAGGATATTTGTCTAGCAGGAAGAAATGTGTTTCTAAAGATCTATTATCATATTTAAAAGTATGCCAACCAGAACTAATAGTATCCGGCATTTGAAAATCCATGTCATTTGTCACAATTTCAACAAGCTGACTTACTGGCTTTATTGCTACATTTTTTTCAACTTCTTTCTTTTCGGAATTACATCCAAAAAAAGCATAAATTAAGGCTATTAGAATAGCTCCGATAATCATATGCCTCAGTTCGTTCAGGCTTTTATCAATAAGCATCATATAAAATTTTAGTTACAATAACTCAATAGATAAAAAATTCTAGTCTTTTACAAGCCAATTTGGACCAATGCTATAATTCTCTTTCCGAAGGGTAGGTTTTATTTATCAAACTTTTGTTTAACTTATTTTTTTATTAGTTAAACAAAGTGTATCTTTACAAAGAATTTAAAGACTAATGGTGCTAAACACTACATATAATAATAAAGATCATGATGCCCTAATAGTAGGTCTTGTGGGTCAGCCTTATAGTTTTTTGAAACAACTCAAATTAAGAGGAATTGGTTCACAACGAATGATTATAGATAATGTTAGTCCTAAACTGGAAAGAGCTTTACTAAACGGTCCTGACATCAATTACGCAAATATTGAGTTGAGACCTAAAGGAATTCTTGTAAGGATCACACGAAGACTTGACAACTTTACTTGGATCATTCCTTATTATCAATTATACACTTATATGACTAACGGCCTTAGCATACATGGTCAGGGTGAGTTTTTACATTTTAGAAACGATAGATTTCTAAAAGGCAACAAAGAGTTTATCAAAAAAATGTTGAATCTAAAAGTCATTTTCACAAAAGACTATTACCTATAAAACCGAAAAAATTATGAAAACCTACACTATTATTATCGTCTGTCTTACACTCGGTCTTTTTTATGGTCTTGCCGTAAAAATGGAGCATAAAAACAACTTAGACAAAAATTCTAAAAAGAATCAATCTTCGGCCCTTTTGAACAGTATCGATTCTAAAAATCTTCTTAGTCGTAGCTGCAGTAATAATGTTGTGACTTTTACGACTGATAAACTGCAAAGTGTACATTTTGATAACAATGATGAATTCTCAATGCAAGTTACAGGTAAAGAACGCGAATATCTGAACACCGGTGTAACATTCATTGAAAACAATGAATCAGATTTTGAGTCTGATCATTCAGATTTCCATGGTTCTGGCTCTTAAAATTTGATTCTACCGAGATTCTGCTATTGAAAGTACAATTATACTTAAGAAATAAGGTCTTATAGGTTTTGCAAATGTTGAGGGGCATTAGACTGATGTAATAGAGTTGACGCAAACCTATAAGACCTTTCTAATTTATTATTGAATAAAAAAAAGACCTGTCAATGTAATATTTGACAGGTCTTTTTATAATTATTAAGATGCCTTAATCACTTTTTTAACCTTGGATTCCGAAGGATCCCTATATGGATATACATGTGTATAATGAGGAATCCAAAACAACTATTAACAAAGTATTGACATCATTTTTACACCTAATCCTAAACTCTAATTAGTAATAGAACTGTCTGATGAACCTGTTTTTTTTACTATTTGAACAAACCTTATAATAAAAACAATCTTTAGCATCAACCCTACTGCGATCATATAAATTGGATAGGGAAGATTTTGATCGTGTTTACGCAAATATAATCCTGATAGAAAAAGAAGCAATCCTAGGCCTAGGAAAATCAATTCCTTACCTGGCTTATATTCACCACTTCTTGCTTTGGCTACAATGTATACCGTTTTACAAATAACTCCGGTAATAATCATTAGTAAACCAAAAACATCCAGGCCAGTAAGTTTTCTGATCAAGATACCAACTACTAATAAAACTATTCCAACAAACAACAATGATTTACGAGCCATGAAGATTTATTTGCCTGTTCAAATTTAGAATAAACCACTGATTCTAATAATGATTTTAATCATAGCAATTAAAAAAGGATAAAAGTGAAGTTTTTCATACCCTCTCTATCATCTTATCTAATATCAACGTCATAGCCAAATATCGGAATTTGGAGACCTATTATAAAACGCCAACGACTATTTACGATTTTAGTCAGATCATCACTGCTATCATCACCAGCTTCCGGTAATGGGATATCAATAGGTTCGCCAAAATCTGCGGAACCTATTGTATAAGTAGTTCCAACAACAAGATCTACCTTTTTCAATTTAAATTGCATTCCAAAACCATAATGAAAATAATCAGCATCGAAATTTGCATCAGTATCTGGTTCCTCTCCTCCAATTATATCAAAAATACTTGCATTAGCCTCAATCGGTGAAAAATCAGTAGAAAAACTCGCGTACAAATTCATTCCATCATTTAAATAAAATTCTGCACCTAGACCAAAATTGATAACCGACCTCCGTTCCTCTTTAAATGAAAAACCTTCTGTTCCATCCTCCAAATCGGGAATAGTGAGTCGTTCATATTCAGATAAACTTCCATGCCAATCAGTTTTAAAATGTAGCATGTTTTTACCCCATGGAACTCCTATACCTAATGAAATACCTACAGGTTCCTTTCTGTCCGATTCCAAATCTTTATAATCGTAGTATTCGAATTCATCTGATCCATCATCTGTTCCTGACAAGTTTCTTTGATATCGAAAACTACCGCTTTTTACAACTTCTAAGTAGGGCAAATCAATATTCAATCCCAAATCTATTTTATTCAACTTCCAAGCCAGGCCCAATTTGGTGAATACACCATAGGAATATTGAGTTATTTTGATTTGGCTGTTAAAAATATCCACATTTTGATTTTGATCCAGCGATGCGAAACTTGTATCATATAACTCTCTGAAACTATAAACCGAAACAAAAGTTGATACTCCTATACTAAAATTATCACGAATTTTCATCCCCCAGGTAGCACCAAACCAATCATCTCTTTCCTTGGTAGTAAGATTAAGATTACCCGTCAATCGCTCAATATTTTCAAATTCATCATTTATTTCATCTAAATCAATTTCTCTCGATATATTAAACCCAAAATCTTTACGTATTTTAGAGATGAACGCATAAGCAAAATGATGCTTTTCCCATTTCTCAATACTAAAAGTACCAGCTACTAAACTAGGTACTCCTTCGAACTCAGAATCGTTTAAACTTTTATCGTTTCCAAAGGCATTCTTTAAACTAAGGGAATTCAGTTGAAAAGCTTTAGCATTAATTGCAAAAACTGGACTTTCAACAAGTGCAATTCTGGCCGGATTATAATAGGTTAAGCCCAGATCTTCCACACTACCAGTAACATTACCACTCAATAAAATTGATTGATTTCCGAAATTTTCCTGATTATAAAAGCCTTGGCTCACAAGCGATTGAGAGCTCAAAAAAATTAATAAAATAATAAGCTTCTTGTTAATGGAATGTAAACAATTCATAGTAAAATAAAATTAGTAAAATTATTTATTAATACATCAACAAAAAAATGATATTTGAGCTTACTAAGAGACCCTGCATAATTAGCATCAAGAACCATAGTGTCTGCCAACTTTAATCATCATTTCTCATTTTACTCGTAAAAATCAGCAATATGAAAAAAGAATTTACGCCGTTTTTATCAATTCGATAAAATCACTACCTTTGGAGCATAACTAAACGCCTTTTATAAGGGGTGTTAAACTAATATTATATCAACATTAAAACACTCAACAATGAAA
>RCNB010001969.1_pt1 | contig 12712 bp, 16 predicted proteins | sample 2041321 | NCBI WGS metagenome assembly RCNB01 (sample SAMN09708232, study PRJNA481090) | Marine sediment metagenome, whole genome shotgun sequencing project. | reverse complement strand
CATGATGTTATGGATCTTTGCCTTTCCTGTAAGGCCTGTAAATCTGAATGCCCAAGTAATGTGGACATGGCCAAAATGAAGAGCGATACCTTACAAAAGTATTACGATGAACATGGATTGACATTTAGGGATAAATTAATTAGGGATTCTTCCAAGACAGCGAATAAAATATCAGGCTGGAAAGCTGGAATAGTGAATTCCATTCAAAAAAGTGGTTTGTTCAAATCTATTTTGGAAAGTACCGCTAATTTTGATAAACGGAGAACGCTGCCGGATTTTGCAAAAGAGCCCTTTTATAAGTGGTTCGAGAAGAATGCGAAAAAGACCAATATTGGTAATAAAAAAGTAGTACTGTTCGCTGATACCTATCTAAATTATCATGAGCCACATGTAGGAGTGAGTGCTTTAAATTTGTTGAATTCATGTGGTTATGAGGTGATTCTAGCAAATGTAGGTTGCTGCCAAAGGCCAAAAATTTCACATGAGATAAACGCTGGATAAGAAGCGGTTTCTCTAAATGAATTTCGAGGCAATTTTTTATTATTTGAAGCATTAATACACCTGGAGTTACTGGGTTTTTAGGAAAGTGACCTACAAATATCTTGTGTGTTTTATTGATTTTTACTGAAGCTGTAACGGTTTGGTTGTCCTCGCTTTTTAAATCTAAAATCTCATAAAAATCATCTAACAGCATAGCAATTAATGTTTAAAAATCTCATTTGAAATTTTAGTATTTAATTGTTTGTTTTTAAAGATGATACGAGTAAAATCCTCATTAGGCTCAATTAATTTAACTTCTTCAACTTCTGCAGATGATTTGGAAAACTTTAGTTCAAATTTTGCAATAAATCGTCTTAGCTTTTTTTCCTTCGGAATAAATTCTACTAGATAACCAGTATCAGTTTTAAAATAAGAGATATCAAATTGTTTGTCATCAAACATATCGCCTTTTATACTGTTAACGATGAGTGAGTTTAGGCTTTTAAATAGTTTATTAGATTTTAGATTGAGTGTATCTTTTTTACCGTCGTTAGTTACATAGAGCTTATCATCTTTAAATATCGCAATATTTTTATAAGGTTCTGTATATTCCCACCTCACTAAATTTTGTGATTTAAATACCAGTTTTCCTTCAGAAACAATAGTATTATCCATGATGCTAAGGTGTTTCTCTTGCACAAAATCACTCAACATGCTTTGTGTGCTATTCGCCTTATTAATCACTTTTGTTTTAAACATTTTTTGCTCATTGGTACTCAATTCAATTTGAGCGTTAATTGATGAGTGGTTAAAAACAAACAAAAGTAATATGTGGTAATATTTAAACTTCATTTAGTAAATCATTTATAGTTACGACTTCAAACTGATGCTGTTTTAGATGAAGCAATAAACGTTCCAAAATATACAAGGTATTTGGTTGTGTATCATGAAGCAAGATAATGCCGCCTGGCGAAATATGCTTTATAATTCGTTTTAAAACTAAGTCTTTGTTTTTTAATACTGTATCAAAAGGTCTATTGTTCCAACCTATAACTTTGTGTTCTGTCTCTTTTATCGCTTTAGCAAGTTTAGGTGTAGTGACACCAAAAGGTGGTCTAAAAAGACTTGGAGTATCATTTGTAAGTTCTTTTATAATCGCATCTGTTTTTTGGATTTCTTCTAGCCATTTTGATTTAGATGAAAAAGCGATAAAATTACCATGGGAATACGAATGATTTCCAATAGAATGTCCTCTTACTGAGATTTCTTTTACGATTTTTGGATATGTTTCAATGTGTTTTCCGATGCAGAAAAAAGTGGCTTTAGCATTAAAGCGATCTAAAATATCTAAAATAGAATAGGTGAGCTCTGGATGTGGACCATCATCAAAAGTCAGCGATATTTTTTTTGATTTCAGTGTGATTTTAGATGTAAATGAAGTAAGAAAAAAGTTATAGCTCATTGAAAATGAACCTATTATTGTAGCTAAAAGCCACAATAAAATTGGTGTAAAAACCCAAAGCCAAGATGTATTAAAGTATAAATTATAAGCCAGTAATGCAAGTATTGCTGCAATTGACACAATTGACACAATTGTTATGGTTTTGAAATTCAGCATGTTTTTAATAAAATAAAACTATGATCTTTACCTTTAAATTGATTATAAATCAAAATAGTTTTAATGGATTTGTTTTGCTTTGAATTTTTCAAAACTTCTGTTGGAATGTGTTGTTTTTGAAGCACCTTAATTCCTAACCAAAAGGCAAAAGCTGAAGCTGTGTGAAATTCTCCTGATAAGTGTTTGTACTCAATTTGAGTAGCATGAGCAAACAGGGAAGAGGCTGTATGCTCATAATATGCATCATAAGCGTCTCCATTATTACCAAGTAGTGTAGCATCAATAGCTTCCGCATCCATATCATTGAGTGCTAAAAAGGCTTCTAATTTTAGAATTAATTCTTCTTTTGATGCTTCAGATATCGTAGTTATATCTTGTAATTGAATAGCATTTTCTTTCTTTTCAGAGGACAGTACAGCAAAAGTTGCTCCCTCTCCAAAAGGTACACTAATACCTTTGCTTTCATTGGCTTCAATCATCTGCACATAATCAACAAATTCAGTACCCAATTCATCAATACCACCTACTAAAATATGCTTTGCTTCCTGTTGTTGTAATAGTAATTGCGCATCTATTAAAGCAGATTCAAAGGATAAATTCCCATGTGTATAGGTGTTGTTATAGGCATTACATTTTAGCCCTAATGCAATTTGAGCACCAACGGTATTATGCGTAGATTGAATAAAAGAAGTCGGAGCCAAATAAGCTTCATTATTGTCAATGATACTGTTTAAGAATTTTTCAGTATCTGCAATACAACCCATTCCTGTACCTGTAATAATGGCATCTGGCTGATTTAATTCAGCAACCTGTAAAGCACAATTTGCAGCGACAACTCCCATTTTTACAGCTGTCTGCATTCGTCTTGCAGCAATTGGAGAAATAAAATCTTTATAATTTGGATAGATAGCTTGCACTTTTTTTGTGTTGTGCGTAATGACATCCAATAAGAAATCGTCTTTAGCAAAGGTGTTTTGGGCAGAAATTGAAACTGCGCTATGTATATAACAGTTTCTCATTTTTTTGATAGAATTAATGTGGAACAGTTGCCTCCAAAGCCAAAAGAATTTGATAACACATATTTAATGGGTTTCACCTTAATTTCTGTAGTTGGTATTAAGCCCGTTTCATTAATTTCTGACTTAAAATTTAGATTAGGAAATACGGTTTGCTCTTGCAGGGCCAAAATAGAATATACAGCTTCAACAGCACCAGCTGCAGCTAAAGTATGACCTGTATTAGCTTTTGTGGAACTAAAGTCAGGTGTATTGTTTCCAAAAATGCGTTTTATGGCGTGGCTTTCTGAAAGGTCATTATTTGGTGTAGCTGTTCCGTGTGCATTTATATAATCAATTTGTTCTGGTTTTAGTTGCGCCAAGTCTAATGCTTTTTGCATTGCTAAGTAAGCACCTTGACCACTTTCGGATGAAGCTGTTTGATGAAACGCATCATTAGCATTGCCATATCCCGAAATATAAGCGATAATGGATTTGTTTTCTTTTTTTGCAATAGTCTCAGATTCTAATACAAGATAGGCTGCACCTTCACCTAAATTGAGTCCTTTCCTATGTTCATCAAAAGGTTGACAAACCTCGTCGGACAAAATCATTAAGGATTTAAAACCATTAATCGTAAATTTTGTAAGTGCATCAGTTCCGCCAACAATAACGCGATCTAATTTACCAGCTTTAATCAATCGTGTGCCTAACATTATGGCATTTGTAGCTGAAGAACAAGCTGTGCTAATTGTGGTTGAAAATTCAGTAACGCCAAGTTGCTTAACAATTTTTTTGGTGCTATCACCAGCATGATGACTAGAAATATATTTCTGACTTTCCAGAGACATTTTAAATTGTTTTAAATGCTGTTCGGTTTTATCCATCCCACCAACAGTTGTAGAAGAAATAAGACCTGTTTTATAGGTGTTAACGTCTGCAATTTTAGCATTTTTAAGTGCTTCTTTTGCTGCAAATAAGCCTAATAAAGCGGTTCTGGTAAAATTATTGTCATCTGGTAATTGTAGTTGAGATATCAATTCATCATTAGAAAGGACAACCTCACCAACCTTTATCTGGTCAGCATGTACAGTATTAATTTTTGAAATAGTGCCAATACCGCTTTTAGAAGATAAAAGTGCTTTTTTATTTTCTTCCACAGAATTGCCAATCGCAGAAATAATTCCCATTCCTGTAACAACAACACGTGGTGTTCTATTTTTATTTGTTGGTTCGTTCTGCAATATAGTCAGCTAAAATTGCGATGGACTTAAAGACTTTTTTTCCTTCCTTAGGATCTGTAAGTTTAATGCCATAATCTTTATCTAGCATTACAATAAGTTCTAACGCATCGATTGAGTCTAAGCCTAATCCATCTCCAAAAAGTGCATCATCATCTTTAATGTCACTCACAGAGAATTCTTCAAGGTTTAATTGTTCTATGATTTTCTCTTTCAATTCTTCTCTCAGTTCTTTTACTGGCATAGATATAGTTTTTTTAGGTCTTTAATAGTATGGTTAAAATCACCATGTTCTTCAACTAAATAGAGAAAAGCATCGTAATTAGAATCGTCAAAATCAACCCAACCACAAAGTACTTTATTAGCTTTACCTGTTTTTAAAAGGTGCTCAGTTTGTATCCATAAATGGTCTGGATTAAAGTTGTCAAATATAAAAAAACTATTTTCAGAAAATAACTTATGTTTAATACAAATTTCGCCGATACAAATATTCGGTAAAGTATAGACAAAAACTGAAGGGCTTGGATAATAATTACTACTATCTGAAATGGATTCTTGGTACTTTCTGTCTGTGTCTAAACTAGACGCTTTATTAGACAATATAATGGCAATATTTTCTTCGGAATTACTAGTGTTTCGTAGAATGATATCTGCCGCAACAAATGCCAGTTTACTTAAATTATCCATCTTAAAGAATTTCGGATAATCTATATGTTGCGACTTATAAGCATCTTTTATAAAGGTTGAAAAATCTTCAGTTATACTTTCAAAAAGGGTGTTTCCATTTAAAGAAACTTTACCATTTCTAATATACGTATAAGATTGTATGTTAAATTTTGATTCCAAATGCTACATAGTTTTTGAGCAAACCATCATGGTATGATAATCTCCAAGTTGATGATCTTCGTTGAGTGTAAGTCCAGCTTTTTTAATTAACATTTCAAAGACTGCTGCAGGATACATTTTACTAGTTCCGTTGGCAAGTGCTGTGAAATATAAAGAAGTAGCTTCTAATGAAAAACGAGCATTATCAAATTTTTGTCGATCTGTAAATGTTTCTATGATGATGAGCTCTGTGTTTTCATTCATGGAAGCGACACAGGTTTTTAGTATAGTAAGAATTTCATCTTCTGAGAAACAATCTAGAAATTGACTCATCCAAATAAGATCAGCGCCTTTTGGTATTTGAGGATTAGGTTTTAACCAATTAATCTCATAGCCAGAAACTCTGTTTTCAAAACCGTTATTTTTAATGTTTGTCAAGGCTTTTTTGAGTTGTCCTGGTAAATCGAAAACATTAATATTAACATCTTTATTATGATTAAAACATTGCAATGCGAACTTCCCAGTATTGCCACCTATATCGTAAATGGTCTTTGGTTCGTTTTTAAATACACGTTTTAAGGCTTCCTCGAAAATACCGTCGGAATAATGATGGTCGAATTCAAACCACGATTTTTGAACTTCTGGACTCAATTGAGATAAACCATCATAAATAGTATCCCATTCTCCAAAAACCTTTAAGCCAGATGGCTTCTGTTCTTTAATCGCATCATTTAGATAAAAAAGACCTTCATAACAGACATCATTTGTAAAATTAAGATTAACCTCTACAGTTTTATGATAGTTTAAAAAATACCCAGTTTTAGTGAGTTGATATTTTTGTTCAACATCTTTAACAACGATGTCCGAGCTTTCGGCAATTTCTAATAACACACCTAATCCATAAACGCTAACGGATAAGCTTTTAGAAATTTCATTAATTGAAACTCCACCATTATCACGATTTTCAAAAATGTAATCTAAAACACCCAATTTTTTTAAACTTACTGTAGTTTGAAAAATAAACGGAGCAAAGGCAATTTTTTGAGCTTCCTCTAAAGCCTCAATGGCTCTTAGTTCTTTTTTTGGCATGAGTTATATATTATGATACACTTTTTAATAACAGTGCTGTGTTAGCGCCTCCAAATCCTGAAGCTGTTTTTAAGAAAATATCTAATTGTTGTTGTTTTGTTTTTTCAATTATTTGTAATGGTTTTGAGACACCTAAGCTCGTAAAACCTTTAGAATAAAATAATGTGTTTCGTTTTAAACTGTGCATGCCTACAATGGTTTCGACTAATCCAGATGAGCCTAATGTATGACCAAAATAACCTTTTAAACTATTCATCGGCACATTTTGCAAGCCTAGTCTATTGAAGGCTATAGCTTCCATTTCATCATTAAATATAGTAGCAGTACCATGTGCAGATATATAATCTATGTCTTTTGGTTTTATAGCTGCTTCTTTCATCGCAGAACTCACACAACGGTATAACCCTTCACCAGAACGAGATGGACCAGAAATGTGATTGGCATCATTACAAGTTGCTTCTCCTATTAGTTCAACACTTTCTTCAGTAAGATAGTTTGTATCTGATGTGACTAAAATACTTGTAATAGCTTCACCAAGGTTAATGCCAGTTCTATCTTTTGAATAAGGTTTGCAAACAGAATCACTCAACGCTTGAAACGAATTGAAACCAGATAAAACAAACTTAGACACTAAATCACCACTAACTATAAAAACATGTTTATATACATTTTCCTGAATCAGTCTTTTTGCAACTGAAATTGACAATATGCCAGATACACAAGCATTTGAAACCACTATGGGTTCTGTTTTGAATAAAAAATGGTTCTTTAAGGCAGTTCCTAAACGTGAAAGATAAGTGTATGATTTGGGGAAATTACTAATCTTTTCGAGCACATCAATGTTGCCTTTCGTTGTTGAAATAATCAAACCGACAGATGCCTCGATAGTAATATTTGAGGCTTCTATAACCTTGTTTAGGGACAATAACATCATTTGTTCTAAAACGGTATAGTTTTCTTCGGTTTTTAAGGCTTCAAATTTGTTTTCTAAAATAGTTTTATTAATTACAGATCCATAGAAAGGATTATGAAATAGAGCTTTATCATTAATTAAGGAAATGCCAGAAACTTCATCTTTTATCTTTTCAACAACAGTTTCACTATCAAAACCTAACGATGATATAATAGAGTTATGTGATAAATAGACCTTATGCATTAAGTAAACCTTGTTTTATTTTCCAAGCTATGAAAAACCCCGGAATAATGGGAGACATGGTATCGTCTTTTAAATTGGTAAACACCTGAGTTGTTTCTCCTGTGCACACAATCTCATCAGCTTCATTTTTTATAACATACCTGAAAATTAGTTTTGCTGAGGCTGTATTCATATAATGCGTTTCTACAGTTGCAATCTCACCGTATTTAAGAGTTAATTTGTGCTCTGTAGTCGTTTTTACGATAGGTATTGCATAGCCATTTTGTTTGGCATCGAGATAGGAAACATGAAATTGCCTTCCGAAGGCTTCACGACCATCTTCAAAATATTTTAAATAGTTGCCATGCCACACAATGCCCAAAGCATCGGTTTCATTAAATCGTATTCTTACTTTGTGTTTTACGACTAGTTCTCTGCTTTCATTCATTCAGTTTAATCTTTTAATATTGTACTCATTTCAGAAGTGGAAATACTATTTCCATTTACTGAGGTATTTATTTTTACCCTCGTCATGTTACCAACTTCATAAACAACTTCTATTTCTGAGGATAAGATATCATTTAGTTTTGGAAGACTTTTTATATGGCTCGATTTAATAGCACCTATAAATCCTTCTTTTGCTTCAATATTATTGAGTGACTGTTTGTAGCCTATATGCAATGCAGCTGTTTGTGCCATGTGTTCTAAGATACCTGTTTCAGAAAAAAGACCATTACTGACAAATATATTGTCCTCAGAAATTGAAAGTTTAGAAATCCCTTTTTTATCTGAGTAATATTCTAGAGTATCAACCATAACCATTGGTTTGCGGTGTGGCAATAACTTTTCTATAAGTTTAGGATCTGATATTGGTGATTTTAATTGATTAATCTCTTCCATTGTTTTTGTCTTCCCAAAAATCGTAAAAGTTAAACCATTGTAAAGGATATTTCTCTACTATACGTTCTAGGTTTTGAGTATATTTTTTTAATAAATCTTGCGCATCTCTAGTTTTAACATCAATTCGTCTGGCATATAAATGGTAGTGTCTCTTTGGTTCACGCATTACGTAAACAAACAAAACTGGCACGTTAAGACGACTCCCTAAATAAAATGGACCAACAGGAAACTTAGCATTCTTACCAAGCAATTGTTCTTCCATGCATTTTGTATCTTTTAAATACCGATCGCCAGCAATACAGATTATTTTATTCTGAGCTAGAGCTGCATTAATTTCAAAAATATGAGAAAAATCGTCTTTTACAATAATAAAGTGCATTTCATCTCTTTGTCTATACTGATCTAAGTACTCTTTAATATCTTGATGATCTTGATCTGTGACAACAATGCTTATAGATGCATTCGTCAATCGTTCTTTAAAAAAATGCTGAGCCAATTCAAAATTGCCAACATGAGCACTAATTAGAATACCTCCCTTTTTTTGAGCTAGAGCTTCTTCTAGCAAGTGTTCACCATCGAAATGAAAGGTGTAATCTTTTCTTAAACCAGCAGGAATAGCAATTTTGTCTATAAGTGTTTGTCCAAAAACATAATATGTTTTATAAATACTTAAAGAGCTTTTTAGCCAAGAGTAACCAAGTCGTTTTCTAAAGTAATGACTAAGACCTCTTACATTTTTTCTAGAGAATAAGCAGAAGTAAGGAACAGGTAAATGCATTAAAGCATAAGCAGCATTGATACCAAAATTCTTTATAAAGAATATAAATACCTTAAATCCAAAAACGGTACCTCTAGATTTTCCATCCCATTCTGCAGCCATTGTTTTCTTTAGTCTAGTTTATGAATAAATTCCACCGTTAATATTAATGATTTCACCAGTGATATAAGATGATTTCTTAGACGCAAGAAAAGACACTAAATGCGCAACTTCTTCAGGTTCTCCAAATCGATTTACAGGAACGAGTTTTTTTAACTCTTTTTCATTTAAATCCTCTGTCATATCTGTTTTAATGAATCCTGGTGCAACAGCATTGACGGTTACATTTTTTTTCGCAATCTCTTGCGCCAATGATTTGGTTGCTGCTATAATTCCGCCTTTTGCAGCAGCGTAGTTTGTTTGACCAGCAGTTCCTTTGAGTCCAGAAACAGAAACCATAGTTATAATTCTACCATATTTGTTAAGCAACATATCTTTTATGAGATGATTGGTAACGTTGTAAAACCCATTGAGACTTGTTTGTATTACCGAATTCCAATCATTAGGCTGCATCCATAAGAACAGACCATCTTTAGAAATACCAGCATTATTAATAAGTACTTCAATTATAGTGTTTTCATGCGTATTGCTCCAGTCGTCTAATTGCTGCTTCACATCATTAAAATTAGAAACATCAAATTTTATGATCTCACCAGAGCCACCAACTTCTTTAACGGCATTTAATGTTTCGTTAGCGGCATTTTCATTATTATGGTAATTGATTAAAATAGGATAGTCCGTATCTTTTGCAAGCTGTATGCAAATGGCTCTGCCAATGCCACGAGAGCCTCCAGTGACTAATGCGTATTTTATTCGATTTATCATGTAATAAAAAAATTATTTCCTAAAGAGTTCGGCATTTTTGTACCATGTATTTCCGAGAAGTTTACCTTTTTCGTTTAAAAACCCCCAATCACCATTGTATTTTACTCTCACGTATTTTCCGTTAAATCCTTTTTCAGTAAATTTTTGAAACAATCCAAAATCTGTTGTTATTGAATATTTTGCTGGTATAATTAGTTTACCTTTCATATCAATAAATCCCCAATCTTTAACTTTTATTGGCGCAAGTCCATTATCTGAAAACACTTCAGCGTCTTTAAACTGATAGTTGATAACTACTTCTCCCTTCATGTTAATATAACCCCATTTTTTATCCTGATAAACTGGAGCAAGTCCATTATTAAAGGCTCTTCCTTTTTTATACGTTGGTTCTATAATCCATTCGCCTGTATTAGTTATGTAGCCAATTAAATCATCTTTTTTCGCATAAGTAACTTTAGAACCTTTATAAAAATCCCATATTATTCTACACCATCAACCTGGTTAAATTTAAAGCTGTTAAATACTCCATAGGTATCATCTTTTTGTCCCCAAAGACCATTAATGTTATAGTCACCAAGACGATTATATTCGGCTGGAACAACAAGCTCACCTTTTGTGTTTATCATTCCCCATTTACCGTCTTTTTCTACTTTGGGGTGACCATCTATAAATATCTTGATAACATCAAATGTAGGTTTTAAAATAACTTCACCTTTAGTACTAACTAATCCTACTTTTCCGTCCTTTTTAAAAAAAGCAACACCATCGTTAAAAATATAATATTTATCAGCTTTTGGAAACGAAATCACATCACCTTTAGTATTAATGTATTGCCATGTTCCATTATCATTTACTAATGCTAAACCAGAATTGAAATTCTTAACATTATCATATATCGGTTTTATAGCCCATTCACCAGAAGTATTTATAAGTCCGAATTTATCATCTTCTTCAACAGCTGCAAAACCTTCAGAAAAATCTCTGGAATATTTAAATTTAGGTGCAATACTGTAGCTTCCATCGGTATTTATATAACCAAATAACTTATCTTCTCTTACTTTTGCTAGTTCTTCTTGACCTGCGCTAATTGATGTATTGAACAATGTAATACATATAAGAATCTCATGGTTTTAAACTTCGTTATTAATTATATAATCTTTCACTTTATTAACATAAGGATACATAATGATATCCTCTTTAAATTTAGGAACAATTTGTCGAATATCGACATACATTTTTCTAGTTTTTGAAGAGACTTCGTTCTGTGCCTCTAAGTATTCAATAGCTTGTACAATAGCGATGAGTTCTATTGCAACAACTTCGAATGCATTTTCAATAACTTTTTTGGAAATAAGTGCCGCATTGGTTCCCATACTTACAATATCTTGATTATCATTATTGTTAGGAATGCTATGCACATACATTGGGTTTGATAACATCTGATTTTCTGCCGTTGTAGAGGTCGCTGTAAATTGCGCTCCTTGCATTCCGAAATTAAGACCCAAAGTACCTAAATTTACGAAAGCAGGCAGAATATCATTCAATTTAGGATTTACCAAATAATTGAGTTGTCGCTCAGCAAGCATGCTCATTTTTGTGACTACTAATTTTAGCTTATCCATTTCTAATGACACATAATCTCCATGAAAATTGCCTCCATGATAGACATGTTTGTTTTCTAAATCTACAATAGGATTATCGTTAGCTGAATTTATTTCTTCGAATAGAATTCTTTCAGTTGTATTCAGAGTATCTAAAACGGGACCCAAAATTTGCGGAACACAACGAAGAGAATAATACTCTTGTACTTTATCTTCAAAAACATCAACATCTTTTGATTCTGTATAGAGATGATGCTCTCGTTTTCTTACCAGCGAACTATCTTGCAAATGTTCACGCATCATTTTAGCGATTTCACGCTGACCAATATGTTTCTTTGACTCATTAAGCTCTAACGATAAATGATCGTCATAAGCTTTTACAATTTCATTTATAGAGGCTGAAATAGCAATTATCCAATTGAGTAGTCTTCTTGTATAAATGGTATTAATGACACCAATTCCTGTCATCACAGAGGTGCCATTCATTAAAGCCAAACCTTCTCTGATTTCTACTGAAATTGGCTCTAAATTTTCTTTTTCAAATACATCTTTAGTTGGCTGCCGTTCTCCTTTATAAGTGACTTCTCCTTCGCCTATGAGTGTCAAAGCTAAGTGTGCTAATTGCACCAAATCACCACTTGCACCAACACCGCCATGTTCATATATGATAGGTGTAATATTTTTGTTGATCAGCAAAGTCATTAAATCAATTACAGAGCTATGAACACCAGATCGCCCTAGCGACAATGTGTTGAGACGCGCTAACATGGCAGCTTTCACATATTTTTGCGGAATTAGGTTTCCAGATCCAGACGCATGACTTCTAATAAGGTTGTATTGTAAATTAATACGCTCTTCATCCTTTATTTTGTATTGTGCCATAGGACCAAAACCCGTATTGACACCATAAATTATTTTCTTCTCCGAAAATGTTTTTAAGAATTCAAAACTAGCTTTAACGTTAGCTTTTATTTGGTCATCGATTTCGACAGATTCATCCTCAAATATTATTTTATAAAATGTATCTAGGTCTAACGCTCCCTTAATTGTTATCATATAGGATTAAATCTCAGTAATTTTTATTATAATAGTGTTATGTTTACTCCTTAAAATTGGGTTGTACATATTCTAATTAACAAAAATATAATAATTAATTGGTTATTTACATTAGTGTATGCAAGATATA
>RCNB010001967.1_pt1 | contig 12718 bp, 9 predicted proteins | sample 2041321 | NCBI WGS metagenome assembly RCNB01 (sample SAMN09708232, study PRJNA481090) | Marine sediment metagenome, whole genome shotgun sequencing project. | reverse complement strand
GGGGATGACCGCCATCATCAAGTTGGCGGGCAGATGGCTGAACACCATTGTGTTGATGAGGCCGATGCGCTTACTGATCCTCGCCGCCAGCATAAAGGAGACCGCAGCTAGGAGGCTGGATGCCGAGAATATCATGCCGATCTTGTCCATCCCCAGTCCAAATCTCTCGAAGAACCAGTAGGCGGCGAGGCTCCTGCCTATGAAGGCGCCCCCGAGGGCGTCCATACTGAAGAGAATCGAGAGAAGCACCGCGTATCTCTTAGTCTCGGGACTGAGGGCAACCTGAACCGCCTTCTCCTCCTCGATCTCGGCCTCCTCGTCAAGCATCAGGTACAGGAACACGATGATCAAGTTCAGTGCGGTAAAGACCCCGAACATCATCCTGTATGCTATACTCTCGACGTAACCCCAACTTTGAATCACCACCAAAAACCCTGTGAAAAGGGAACCCGCCGCGGTCGCGAGGGAACCAATTGTGCTCCTAATAGCGTATAGGTCTGTCCTCTCCTCGTCTTCGCAGCACTGCGCGAGGATAACCCTCTCAAGCATCTGGGCGGCGCCGAAACCCCCACCGTACCCCATTGATGCGATAACCGCAGTAACGACAAGGATCATGGGTTGATTGGTTAGGGTGAAAACCAACCCGGCAGCCGTTGACATAAGACCGAAGAACATGAGCAGCCTTCTTCTCCCCATGCGATCCGCCAGATATCCCGCGACGAGGTTGAACAGTGTCGATGTAGCCAAGCCCCCTGACAGCACAAGCCCGGTCTGCCACAGCGGCAGACCAAGGGAATTTAGATATATAGCGAAGAAGAGGCTCACGAAGCTGCCCGCGAACGCCTGTATGGGGCGTACAGCCAGCAGTATCTTCCCGTTTCTGTTCACCCAGTCCAGCATGAGCAGTAACTACTGCCTAAACGCTGATAACGTTACCCATGAAAACGTTAAAACCAAGCACGGCAGTCTTCAATTATGTCTGAAAACGGTAGACTTTCACGATTCTGGGTCCAGGATCTCACACGCCCCGCCTTCGAGGACTGGCTGGAGAACGAGCCCGAGCCCATAGTCATTATCGGAATCGGTGCCATCGAGCAGCACGGAATCCACCTCCCACTGGGCACCGACAGCCTAGGCGTCCACGAGTTCATCCACGAGATCGCTGGCAGGACCAACAGCGTTTGCATCCACCCATGCTGGGCTGGCTTCAGCCCCCATCACATGGCCTTCCCCGGCTCCGTCACCTTCTCGGCGGAGACGCTTCTGAACATACTGCTTGAAACCATCGAGAGCTTTGCCCACCACGGAGTCAAACGCTTCGTCATGATCAACCACCACGGAGGCAACACGCAGACAATGCAGCTGGCCGCCCAGATCGCCAAGAGAAAGTACAAGGTGATGATAGCCACACCAAGCGGACCCAGGAACACGGAGCTATCCAAGAAAATCCGAGACAGGATGACCAGGTACTTCGAGGTCCACAGCGGACCCAGAGAGACCGCGTACGCGCTCCACTACTTCCCAGAGCTCGTGGAGATGTGGCGGCTTGAAAACTGGGAGAGCGGCGTAATCATCCCTGACCAGCTGAGGGAGTACATGGATCCCGATAGGGAGGACTTTGAGCTGGTGAACCAGGTGTTCCACGCGAGCCTGCCCCCGAACACGGAGGACATAACAAGAAACGGTCAGTACGCGACAAGCGACCCGCGAAAGGCCGACCCGGAGGAGGCAGCCGCCTCGATGGAGGAATCAATCCAGTTCATAGTTGACTTCATCGAGCTGTGGAAGACCGTCCCTGTCCCGAAGGGGTACAAGGACTAGCTACTTCCCAAGGACAATGCCGGAGGGGTCGATCTCCTCCCTCAGCAGCCTTAACTCCTCGTCCGTGGGGGCATCAGTCTCCCTCACGTCCCCGATGAGGAGGTCAAACCCAGTGTTCTCGATAACCTCGCCAACGGTGACCCCCGGGTGAACCTGGAGTAGCATCATCTCCTTGGTCTCCCCATCGAAGCCCATGACCCCAAGCTGGGTTATCACCCTGTACGGACCTGTCTCTGCAGGTAAACCAGCTGCCTCCCTGGCGCCCGGACCAGTTAGATATCCTGGTGTGGTGAGGTAGTCCAGCTTCTCCATGAACCTGCGCTTGTCCTGCCGCATCAACGTGATGGTCTGGTGGCAGAGGCTGCCCAAGTCGTTGGCCCCGCCGCTACCGGGCAGTCTTACCTTGGGAGCGGCGTGGTCCCCGATCACGGTGGTGTTGAGGTTCCCGTACTTGTCTATCTGGGCCGCCCCCAGGAAACCGTAGTCAACGAGACCCGCCTGAGCCATGCCCATGGTGTAGTCCATGCTGGCCGCCATCACCGCCCTGTGGAACGTCCTGCTGTCCCCCACGCTTATGGGGATGGTGGGAAGCTTGGGGCCGATCCCCCCCGCCTCGAAGACCACCAACAGGTCAGGTGCGTGGAGCCTCTGAGCCAGCATGGTGGCTATGATGGGCAGCCCGGTCCCCACGAAGATGGATTTCCCGTTCTCTAATACCCTGCTGGCTACGCAGGCCATAAGCTCAGTTGTATTATACGACATTAATTACCCCTCCTCGACCAGGGGGCATCCAGGGGGACCTCAAGCCGCTCCAGTCTGGCCAGGTACTCCATCCTTTCCTCGCCCCCAACTAGGTCCAGATACTCCTCGAAGTCCTCAACGCCGTACACGTACCTGTCCATGTACTCCTTGACCCCCTCCTCTGACCTGCTGAGGCGCAGCCACTCCGCCATTTGGAACTCGTCGCTGTAGTAGAGCCCCGGCATGTTACCTGGGTGACTGCCATGGGGCGACTCCACCACGGCGTCAACTATGAAGTGGGGGATAACCGTCCTGCCGGGCTCCGAGGTTATCACATCGTCCCCCACCACCTCCTCAGTGGTTATGATGAGCCTCTTGGCGGCCCTCGCCAGTTCAACGTCCTCGATGGTGGTCCCGTCTATCTGACAGTTCCCGTACTTGTCACACCTGTGGACGTGGATGAACGCGAAATCAGGGTAACACGCTGGGAGAAGGGTGATGGGGCTTCCCGTAAACGGGTCCTCAACGGTCTTGGCCGAGCTGTACCTGAACGTATCTGTGCCCATCATGACCCTGGTAGGGTACCACGGCAGCCCCAACGCCGCCGCCCTGAACCTCCACTGGAAGGCTGCGTTACTCAGCTCCCCCACGATCTTTACCCGGCCTGACTCCGTGGCCCTCCTGCCGCACGGGGAGAGGCCCCTGAGCTCATGGCCGTGAGCGTAAGCACATTCTATCCTGTCCACCACGCCTCCGCCGATGAGGATGTCCACGTCGTGGACGCTGGTCTTCCCAGCCATGATGAGATTGCGACGGCCCTGCCTGATCATCTCATAGATGGCGTTCATGCTCACCCTGACGTGGCCGAAGCCCCCCATGGCAAAATAATCCCCGTCCCTGGTGAAACGTTTCACAGCTTCCCCTATGCTCATCCGCCTGTCAATGAGAGCCCTTTTCTTGTTGTCCCTCATCCACTTACGCGCCTCGTCGGGATGCATCCATGCGTGGAGCTCACCCAATCCTTCGGCAAGAACCTTCATGTGCTAAACGTGGCGTGTTGATGCTTAACTCTTATCCGAGCAGGATATCAGTAGACACCCGATTTTCCGTCCCAGAGGAGCTTGTTGAGGGCAATCAGGTACTCGTCCCTCTTTGCCTCAAGCTCCTCCAGTTCAGTTGTACCCACCATATCATCGACACCGTCAACCGCCTTCTGGACGACTGACTCCGGTTGCATGGTCCAAGTCGCTGCGGTTTTAAGCCATTCAGCCTTCTTGACGCCGATGTGCCGCATGATGTACTCGATGCCGCCCTTCCCTCCCCCGAGATGATACGTGAGGTACGGCCCCATTATTGCCCAGCGGATCCCCGGCCCCGCCCTGATCGCCTTGTCCACTTCCTCCACGGATGCCACCCCCTGGTCAACGAGGTCCAGTGCCTCCCTCCAGAGCACTGCGCTCAACCTGTTGGCGATGAACCCGAGCACCTCCTTCTTGAGGACCACTGGGACCCGTCCAATGTCCTCCATTAACCCGTAGGTAAGGTCAACCGTCCCTTGGTTCGTCTTCTCCCCTGGGCTCAGCTCAACGAGGGGTACTAAGTGAACCGGATTCCACGGGTGCGCAACTATCGCCCTCTCCGGGTGAATCTCCATATCCCTGGCGATATCGCTCATCATGAACCCCGATGTGCTAGAAGCTAACACCACACCGGCAGGCGCTATCCTGTCCATTTCAGCGAAGAGAGGGCATTTCACCTCCAGACTCTCGAAAACGGACTCTATAACGAAATCAGCATCACTGAGGGCCTCCTCAAGGCTGGTTGTTGAGCTCAAACGGGCTACAGTTTCATCTGAGCCCTTTGCGAGCCCAGCGTTCACCAGTGTGTTGATGTGATGAGCGGTCCTCTCAACCGCTTCCACAAGTTTTTCTTCAGTAAGGTCCTGTAGAACGACCTCGTATCCATTTACGGCGAAGAGTGCTGCCCAGCCTTGGCCCACTAAGCCTGAGCCAACGCATGCCACCCGTCTGATTCCCTCAATCATAGTTTGTCAAGATGAGTGTACAGACTAGGTTTTTCACATTTGCGAATAGAAGGTGGAGAAAGGATGGGGCTACCTGATTTTACCGTTGACGACCTTCTCCAAGGTGATCTCCTCGGAGTCCGTCCTAAGCTGCTTGCCCATGAGGTACGCCTTGCCGTCCCTTGCCTCGAAGGTGTACTTCATGAAATCCCCGAACTCTATGAGATCGGTCTTGAACTCGGATACACCGTCCACGTACACCTGGGCACCGGGTTTGGATTTCTGGGGGTTCAGTACGCCCACGTTTACCCCGTCGTCCCCAGCTAGGAGCATTCCCTCGCTCAGCTCTCCCCTGAGCTTCGCTGGTTGAAGGTTGGTTACCACGGCTAGGTGTTTTCCTAGGAGATCATTGGAGTCGGGATAGTAGGGCTTCAGACCTGCACAGAGCTGTCTCTGCTCGTCGCCTAGGTCTATCTTGAGGATGTAGAGCTTGTCAGCCGATGGGTGGTTGTTTATCTCGACGACCTTCGCCACCTTGATGTTCACCGCGCTGATGTCCACGGCGTTAATCAACCTGTAGGTACCGCCGGCGTACTTTGTGATTAGCTCGCACATCTCGGTGATGGCTTCCTCTAGGTACAGGGTGTCAGTTGCCGCGTTCCCCTGCACGTATAGGAGCAGGTTCTTGCTGTCCATACCGATCTTCGTGTGCTGTCCCTGCTTAACATCCAGCCAGCACAGGACTTTCTCGTCGTCCACTATTGCGAACTTACCTGGCTGGGTCTTCACCGGCTCTGTCTCTCCTAGCGGGATGTACAGTTCGTTACCCTGGGTCACGGTAAGCTTGACATCGCCCTTCACGTTGTCAAGGTCGTGGAGGCCCGCGCTGACCAGCCTCTTCGCGGACACGATATTGTAGCTGTCAACCGCTGTGTTTATGGTTGGGAACCCGCCGTTCTCCTGGACAAGCTTAACGAGGTGGACGCTGCTGTTCTCGACATCCACCTTGAACTTTTTATAGATGTCATTGTAGGCGGAGATTATCGGGTTGCCCTCGATTTCTACGTCCTTGAGGTCCTCGGCCACCTGTTTCTTGAGTCTGTCCAGCTCGCTGTTTGATTTCTTGATATTTGCCCCTTCAATTATTGCCAGCTTGACATCTACGCCCAGTTTCGCGATCTTCTTGTGTATCTCAAAGTTGATCTCCCGGGGGACTCCCTCCGGCTCAGGTTCCTTGATCTCTATTGGGTCGATCTTCCGTAGCACTATCTCGGCCTTCCCCAGCTTGTGGTTCTCTATATTAGAGTCGATATCCGCCCATGTCAGGTCCTCCTTGTTCAGCTGTGCCTCGATCTTCCCTGCGAACAGGGGCATGATGGGCTTGATCATTATTGCGATGTTCTTGACTATGTTGACGCAGGTGGTGAGCACCTTCTGAGTCTGGTCCCTGTCGGTTTTCACCCCCTCCCAGGGTTTGTTCTCCTGGAAGTACTTGTTGCCCATGCTGCTGATCTCAAGAATCTTGTTCACGGCGTCCCTGAACTCGTAGTCCTCGAACGCCTTGTAGACCACCATGGATTTCTCGTTTACCTCGGCTATCAGCGCCTCGTCGTTGATCTCGCTGATCTGTCCTTCATAGTTCTTACCGGTAAAGCTCATGACACGGTACACCAGGTTGGCCACGTTGGCGACAAGTTCGTTGTTGATCCTGCCCTCAAGGTTCTTGAGGTCTAGATCGATGTCGGTCATTGTGTGGCTTAGGTTCGCGGCGTAATAGAACCTGAGCAGCTCGGGGTCAAGGTACTCCTTGAACTCCTCTGCCGTGAGGAACGTTCCCCTGCTCTTGCTCATCTTCTCGCCGTTGACCGTCAGGAACCCGTGGACCACGACGTTATCTGGTACATGGAATCCCGCGCCGTGGAGTACAGCGGGCCAGAAGAGAAGGTGGAAGTAAATGATGTCCTTCCCAATGAAGTGGATGATCTCGGCCTCGGCCCTCTGCCAGTAATCATCGGCAGTGAAGGGCTTGTCCTTGGTATAGTTAGCGGTTGACGCTATGTACCCGATAGGCGCGTCAAGCCAGACGTAGAAGTACTTGTCCTCCTCACCCGGTATCTTGAAGCCGAAGTAAGGGCCGTCCCTGCTGATGCACCAGTCGTTGAGCCCGTCGTTAACCCATGTCAGGATCTGGTTCCTGATTTCGGGCTGTAGCCTGTGGTTGTTGTTAAGCCAATCTCTGAGCCAGTCCGTGAACTCCCCCAGCTTGAAGAAGTAGTGGAGGCTGTCCTTTCTAATGGGGGGCGTCCCGCAGATGCTGCAGTAAGGATTAATGAGGTCCGTTGTGTCATGAGTCGCGTTGCATTTCTCGCAGACATCGCCGTACTGGTCCGGTGCCCCGCAGTTGGGGCATGTCCCCTTCACATACCTGTCAGGGAGGTAGCGTTGGCAGTTCTCGCAGTATGTGAGCTCGATCTCCTTTTTGTAGATGTACCCGTTCTCCTGAAGGCGCTTGAATATGAGCTCTGTGTAGTGCCGGTTCTCGGGGCTGTTGGTGCTGTAATAGCTATCGAAGTCAACCAGGTAGTCATCATAGTCCCTCTTGTGCTCCTTCCACCAGTGGTCGATGAACTCCTCGGGGGTTATCCCCTGCTTGGAGGCATTGATCTCTATGGGAGTGCCGTGGGTGTCATCCGCACCGCAGTAGACAACGTCCTTGCCCGCCAGTTTCAGGAACCTGACGTAGATATCCGTCTGGATGTACTCAACCATGTGGCCTATGTGAACAGGGCCGTTGGCGTAGATTAGCGCTGATGTGACGAGCGTTTTCTTGGACATATCTTGTACCATTATTGTTGCCTCCGATATTTTGCTTAGCAATAGAAGCATCGCTTTATATTTGCATTCCCTGAAAACGCGGAACTCGATTCGTCTAGGAATAATCGAGGTTCTTCATGGTTCAACTCTTAGAGTTTCTCTCTCCAACGGTACCCCCGGGATATTGAATGCGAATCTACCCCATTCTGAAGGTCTTTTATCCAAAATTAAAAATCTACTTTGGTCATATGGACTGTGAGAGACGGAGAAACTTCGGAAACACACAGCAAATAGCCCCAGCGATCAACAAACAGTAAAAAAATAGCGGCTCTATGGAATAATTATCCTTACCTTCATCTTTCTAGAAGAGTTGCGAATTAGAAATATTTAAGCGTCACCTGCCTCGACTGAATATGAATCATAATGGCGACCCTCAGTAAGCCAACAGAGGAAATGCAGTTCATTATTGCCACGGACGTAGGATCCACAACCACCAAAGCCCGACTCTTCCACAAGAAGGACGGCGAATGGAGGTTCTTTGTGGCAGGTGAGGCACCAACAACAGTAGAAGCCCCCTACGAGGACGTAACCATGGGAGTACAAAACGCGGTACGAGAAATCGAGGAGTTGACAGGACACATGCTCCTTGCACCAGGAGGTGGGATGATCATCCCTTACGACGGCGAGAAAGGAGTCGACCTCTACTGTACGACCAGCAGCGCAGGCGGAGGTCTGCAGATGATGGTCTCCGGTCTAATCAAGTCCATGACAGCGGAGTCCGCGAACAGGGCTGCCCTAGGAGCAGGCGCAATCGTCATGGATGTCATAGCCAGGGACGACGGCAGGCAGACCTACCAGAAGATTAGGAGGATCAGGAGCCTACGCCCCGACATGATACTTATGGCGGGCGGTACCGACGGCGGCGCAAGCCAGCACGTCATGGAGATCGCCGAACTCATCAAGGCGGCGGAGCCGAAGCCCAGGCTTGGGGTGTCATATCAGCTTCCAATAGTCTACGCTGGCAACAAGGTACTTAGGCCACAGATCGAGGAACTCCTCAAGGAAGGATTCGCCCTTGACATGGTGGACAACATCAGGCCAGTACTGGAGCGGGAGAACACCGAGCCGGCGAGGCGAGCCGTGCACGAGCTCTTCATGGAGCACGTCATGAGCCACGCACCGGGGTACAACAGGCTCATGAAGTGGACCGATATCGATATCATGCCAACCCCGGCAGGCGAGGGGATGGCCATCCAGCTTATCGCTAACACATTCAAACAGAACGTCATGGGGGTAGGGCTCGGCGGGGCAACAACCAACGTTTACTCAATTGTTGACGGCAGGTTCGTCCGCAGCGTCTCGGCCAACCTCGGCATGAGCTACAGCGTGACCAACGTCATGAAGGAGGCCGGCATCGAGAACATCATGAGGTGGATACCCTTCGACCTCGACGAGGAGGAGGTGGCGTCCAGGCTCATGAACAAGATGATCAGGCCAACGACTATCCCCCAGACCCTTGAGGACCTCATAGTGGAGCACAGCGTTGCCAGGGAGGCCCTCAGGCTTGGGCTGAAGCACCACAGGAGCATCGCGACGAGGCTCAAAGGAATCCAGGTACAGAGGACAATCAGCGATATGTTCGAGCAGGCACTCGCGGAGAGCTACATCGACATGATGATCATAGACATATGCGCCGGCACTGGAGGGCTCCTGAGCCACGCGCCCAGGAGGGTACAGAGCATGCTCATCCTAACGGATGCATGGCTCACGGAGGGCATAACTAGGATGATGCAGGACAGCGTCTTCATGATGCCCCACCTGGGCGTCGTTAGCACGGTGTACCGTGATGCGGCGTGGAACATCTTCGACAAGGACTGTCTTTTGAGGCTGGGCACGAGCATCGCGGCCAAGGGCCAAGCCAAGTTCGGTGAACTCGTCATGGACATCGATATCACGATGCCGGACGGGGAGACCATAAACGAGCAGATGATGCTCGGGGATCTAAAGTTGATCAAGCTCAGTCCGGACGAGGAGGCAGATGTCGTGGTGAAGCCCGCGAAGCAGTACGATATAGGAGCTGGCCCAGGTGAGTCGCTGGAAGCAACCGTCCAGGGTGGCGTGGCTGGCCTGCTACTTGACGCCCGTGGAAGGCCGATGTACTTCCCTGAGGAGGACTCCAAGCGCAAGGAGCTCTTGCTCAGCTGGTTCAAGGCCACGGAGATGTACGATGAGGAAGCGCTCGGGAGGCTGATCTAAGATGGTAGACAATGTTACAGAGAAGAAAGTTGACGGCGAGAACGGTGCGGAAGAGGCACACGCCTATACACCTGGCCTAAAGGTCAAGAGGGCGACCACGGTCGATAAAATGAGAAGGCTTCCCCTTCTGGGGGAAGTCTTCCCTAAGGTAGGTGACGTTGTCAACTACGATGATATCGTTGCCAAGACAGAGATCAGCGGAGACCCCGAGATCGTTAAGCTAGCGATGATGATGGGCCTTGAGCCCGAGGATTGCCCCGCGTACATGACCAAGCAGGTCGGTGACATTGTGGAGAAGGGCGATACAATCGCGTTCTACAGCGCGCTTTGGGGCCTAATCAAGAAGGAGATCAAGACGCCTGTCTCAGGTACGATTGAGAGTTTCAGCGATGTAACTGGACAGCTCATCCTTAGAGGCGCCCCGATCCCTGTCGAGGTAGACGCCTATATCCCGGGCAAGGTCATCGAGATAATGCCCAGGGAGGGCGCGATTATCGAGACCAACGCGGCGTTCATCCAAGGTATCTTCGGTATCGGTGGAGAGGTTCACGGTGACATTCAGGTCATCGTGTCCAGCAACGATCAGACTCTGGAGGCGGACATGATCACCGCTGAGCACAACGACAAGGTGCTCATCAGCGGTAACATGGTCACTCTTGGCGCTCTGAGGAAGGCCGTCGAGGTAGGGGTTGCGGCAATCGTGAGCGGCGGGGTCCGCCACGACGATTTAACCACCTTCACAGGCGAGGAGATAGGCGTAGCCATCACCGGCCAGGAGGAGGTTGGCATCACCCTCATCATCACCGAGGGGTTCGGCAGGATGAACATGAGCTTGAGGACATTCGACCTACTCAAGGAGTTCGATGGGTTCAGGGCATCCGTCAATGGGACAACCCAGATCAGGGCAGGCGTCCTGAGGCCTGAGATAATCATTCCCCACGATATCAAGGAGGAGGTCGATGGGGAGAGTGTCTTACAGGGAATGGTTTCCGGTACCCCCATCAGGATAATACGGCAGCCTTACTTCGGGGCCATCGGCGTGGTTCACAGCCTGCCAGTGGAGCTCCAGCGGCTTGAGTCCGAGAGCGCGGTCAGGGTGATCCGCATCGAGCTTGACGGCGGCGAGGTCGTGACGGTTCCCAGGGCCAACGTGGAGATCATCGAGGAGTAATCCTCCCCCTTTTTGTTCCAGCCACTGGTCATAACGAGAAAAAAATATTCTCTGACCCGTAGATTCAGTTCATTTTCTGAAAGAGAAAACTAGCGACCCCTCTCGAATACCCGTTTCACGGACTCGATGGAATCACCGACCACTTCCGGGTTCATGGTTCCCAGCCCGCTCTCCTCAGCCCACCTGATGTGGTCGATGCGCTCCGGGTTGAAGCCCATGATCCTCGAGGCCGTTGCATCAGCGGCCACCACGTCAGTGCTGGCGATTACCGTGTCCATCTTCACAGGTTTGCCGTGCACCGGCCCCCTTCCCTCCATGGCCACGAATCCATCTATGACGGTGAGATGAGGTGGGAGGGTTACCGCTATGTCATGGACCACCTTGTCCATGCCCCTGAGGTGGTACTTTCCCTTGAACTTGGTGGTGAGCATCCCGAACAGGTTCTTCATGCCAAGGGTGACGCTGGTACTCATGTGTGTCTTGAGCTTGGCCGCGGATACCAGCCCGGACTCGGTGGCTACCTTGGCCACCTTGATCTTCTTCAACACCCGCCCCCCCTTGACCTCAAGCTCCACCTTCTCGTCCAAGTGCCTCATGTTGACGAAGGGTACGTCCAGCCTCTTCCCCATCTCCTCCATACCGCTGGCCACCCAAGCCTTGTCAGCGTTGGTGGTCTGGGCGTCCGATTCAACTATTACCACTTCCTTACCGAGGTCTCTCAGCCGATTAACCAGTGCCTCAACAACGATAGGATCCGTGGTCGCCCCCGAGCTCCAGTCCTTTGTTGTGATGAAGTTGACCTTGATGAGAACCCTGTCCCAGTCCTTGAAAACATCCCTGTAAGGGATCAGGTCAATGGCCTCATACACCGTTTCGAGACTTCTCTCGCCTTTGATTAAAGCTACGCGACTCATATCCCATGGAAACGTGGCGGGGGCTTTTAGAGGTTCACGTTTTACCCACAATTATTAAGCCGATAGGCATATGCTCAGTGAAGGGCGTGTCGGAGATGAAGGTTGTAAAACCAGATTTCATAGTAGCGGGAGGGATGCGATGCGCCACCGGGTGGATCAGGCAGTGCCTGAGGGACCACCCTAACATCTATATGCCACAGAGGGAACCCCATTATTTCGACAGGAATTATGAAAAAGGGGTCGACTGGTATCTAGAGTTCTTTTCCTCATACGAGGGGGAGAAGTTGGTCGGGGAGAAGACTGCGTCATATTTCCATTACAGGGATTCCCCGTTCAGAATGATTGATATGAACCCCGATGTCAAGGTCATCGTATGCCTCCGCGATCCCGTTGAGCGCATGTTCAGTCACTACAGTATGCACGCTCAAACGGATGAAACTCTAAGAAACCAGGGCTTCCTAGAATCAATTAACTCTGGAAGCGATTTCGTGAATTGGAGCCGCTACGCGGAGCAGGTTGAAAACTTTAAGGATCATATCCCGGAAAAGAACCTCCGATTTGTAATTTACGAGGACAAGGACATCGATCCCACTCTATTCATTCAGGATCTGTACACCTTTCTTGGTGTAAACCCCCGCTACAAATCTCCCTCGGCTGAGCTAAGGACAAAACTGGGGCAATTCGAGCATAATCATTGGTTCTGGGGGAGTTTATCAAAAATCTTGCTTCATCCCCGTGCCCCTATTTTCTTCAGGCAGATATACAGTGAAATCCGACCAAGCTCCAGTGCGTCAAGGATAGATGAAGAAATATACAAATCGTTATCCAAATATTTCGATGACCTTCCCTTGTTAGAGGAACTTCTTGGAAGAAAACTAGACTGGAGGACTCAAAAGTACGTAACCGCCTGAAAAACATTCTAGCTGAAGCATGGGGCCTGAATCCATTCCGCAAGAGCCAGATGAAAGACTATTTCAC
>RCNB010001966.1_pt1 | contig 12719 bp, 8 predicted proteins | sample 2041321 | NCBI WGS metagenome assembly RCNB01 (sample SAMN09708232, study PRJNA481090) | Marine sediment metagenome, whole genome shotgun sequencing project. | reverse complement strand
AGGTAGGGCGCTTAGTAGAATACCGTCTAAAACAGAAGGAGGCTTACGGCCTAGACCCAGCACACCTTACATTCCGATTCTCCTTATAGGAGTTAAATAATAATTAGATTACGTCTGGAATGTAAGTCAGGTTTTGGTTTTAGTCTCCCTTTTTTATCCATAATAGTTTAGGGTGTTTGCTTTATCTTCTTCTAACGATTTTATTGCTATCAGATATACCTCTTGTGTAATTTCTCCCATTGCCAGTTTTCTCACTAACTCTGTCTTTAATTTCTCTTTACTTGGTTCTGGTTGTATTGGTTGTGATATCTGTTGAGGTTCTAATTGTTTAGGTTTTGGTGTCTCTTTAATCTCCGATGTCTCAAATACTCTATCATATGATTTTTTGTATTCCTCTGATGCTAATTCTACATATCCCAAGAGAATATTCTCAATTTTTGGGTGAAATCTAACGATTTCTAAAGATGGGGTTTATTGGTAGAACTTGTTCGAAAACATGGAAACAATTAAACATAATTTTGCCCCTATTTTAAATTCGACAACGTATAACTTGAAAGTACTGATTAAAATTCTGAAGCAATAAAAATTGGGCAGTGTCCCAATTTACAGCACATAATGATATATTAAAAATTCTCGATATCTGTCGTTTCAATATATTCCAAACATGGTGATCCAAAGACAATCTTTCGTTTTTTGTCAACTACTTTTCCATGTGGCGAAAAAATAAAAAATATGGGGGGTAGAAAATCCCAATCATATTCTAATCTATATGCACTTTCTAGATGATGTACTATTCAACCAAATATAAGTATCATAATGAAAATGCCAATAATGCGTGCAATTGGGTCAAAAATACGAAGACGTAGGAATGGAGGAATGGATGCAACCACGGGCCCCTCATCCGGAACGACAGTTGAGTTTGTGAGACGGATGAAATGTATGGTCGATTTTTCGAGAGTCTGCATTGTACTATAAATAGATTTGTCGGATGTGACGTTTTCGACGATTTCTAGATGGTGATCCTCATCAATGAGGTAAAAAACAGCTGTATATGATGTATTATTCCATGGGAGATTAGTCAGGTTGAGTGTGTATGGAGTATCGGGGGCTTCATAGTTGCTGATAATAATACTTATATTGGTTTTGTCTTCAGAGATACCCGCAAGATATGTGATTCCACTTGACGCATCCATTGTAGGGGTGGTTAGGCGGATAGGGGTGTCACGTATGAGATAATGCATTGCGTTGTAGGAAAGAGCTGGTGTTTTGTAAATGCCATCATGGGTAAAGAGGGCAAGGTCAAAACCAATCAATCTCATCAGCCAATTATTATCCTGTGTGCCTCTATAGCGAAAGGCATAGTCAATACTTGCATCTTGGAATGTAATGAGGCTACAGGCAGTGAAGGCAGCGTTTTTGGCATTGTCTTTGTCACGTTGAGGGGTAAGTATATTGATGTTCCATTCTGTATTGATGCTTTCACAGTCGGCGAATCCATATGAATCGAGAAGATTACGGACGGTGCGGGACGATGTGTAAAGATCATGGGGTGTATCTGCATAGTGATGCCATGAATAGAAATCCAATGGGATCTCGTTGTTTACGAGGTAGGTGAGAAACCCATGAGTGAAGTTCGTATCGGCAATTGAAGAAGTGCAAGGTCCGCCTATTTTAAGTGATGGGTTGTAGGCCTTGAGAGTCTGCACAATGGTGTGATATAATGTATAGTATTCATTTGCAGTGCCATCCCAGAATCCATTGAGATCAGGTTCGTTCCATATCTCCCAGTATGTAATGTTGTAATGGTGGCCATTATTCCATCCATTGTTGTAGTGCATGACAATATGTTTGCAGATCTCAGCCCATTTGGTCATATTTGCTGGTGGAATGCGGAGGCTATTGTTGTCACTTGCACTTTCACCCAGGCGATAAAATACTTTGCAGCCGGCATTAATGATCGGCGTAATCATTTCATCAGAGCTAGTAAAATTGTAACTTTCTTCTTCATAAGGATTTGCATCCCAGTTTGGGAAAATTGCACTCACATCGGTGGGACCAAAGAAGTCATGAGTGCGGATGAAATTAATCCCAATGTCTTGGTATTGATTTGTAAGATCAACACTATTTTCAATATGGTATATTGGTGCGGGCCCACAGTTGATTTCAGCATAGGGCTTGATGACACCATTGGTTTGAGTGCCATCAAGAGAAATCATAAACGAGTCCGTTGTTGTATGGGTGGCTAAAGAAGGAAAAGCTGTGGTAAAGGATACACTTAAAAGGATAATGAAAAAAGTTAAAGATATGAGGGGAGTGTGGGTGCGGTAATAATTACGTTTAACCTGTTGTAGAAATTGAGAGATTAAGGTTTTCATAGGTATCATTGAATATATAATTCAGATAGTATATATACTTTCAGAATCAATTTAGAACAGATACTCCTAATAAATGAGAATTATCTTTGGTATGATATGCGATATAGTTTACTTTAATACGTTACAATCTCCCTTGGATTTTGTGACAAATTACAGGCAAGAATTTGGAATCTCATTACAACTATTTGACTTTACATCACTAAATTCTTTTGGCCATTCTCAAAACAGAATTTAATTCTAACATCGGAAAGAATCTGTGGGAGAGATATTTATTGATGAATATGTGTCTTTGCCCTATTTGATTTAATCCTTCGAGAGTAACATTACATGAGCAGGAATATGATCCTGAGTGCGTCTGTGTGTCCACAACTGAAAGCAATGCATTTTCGTTTTCCTTATACCAGAAATATTCCTCGATCTGAGAAATAGGTGTCACAGGCAAAGTGATGGGAATATCAGGAATGGTATACTGTGTTTCAAAGCCATCCTGCATAATAATTGTATAGTCAGAATCAGTTTCAATACCTGCTTCCACATCATCAAAATATATGGTTGTGCTTCCAAGTTGTACATCTCCTGCCATACGAATTGCATAAACATAATAGGTCATCGATCGATTGTCAATTGGAATATAATTTGGATAATCAACATAATACTCACTTAAATCAACAGAAATATTCACTTCTGGACCAAGGAGCGTAAAGCTTTCGAACTTTCGTGTCTCAAAATTAGCCTCTTCTTTCATAAAATACCAAGTATCAGGTTGTAGTGATACTCCTAGATCAATGAATTTCCAAACTGAAGCATCGCTTGGTGTTCCGTTTAAAGCATCAGATGTGCCGACAGGTATACTAAGAACTCCGTCTCGAGTTAACCCTACAAGAGCCATCCAATCTGCACCAGGAAAATGGATGGGATCGTCCACCCCCTCTATCATCTCTTGATCGATTCCAAAGATAATATCAGATGCAAAATCAGATGGAAAGAGGAAATAGGTCTGTATGTATGATTTTTTTGGTTGTTGTAGCCAATCTTGGACAACAGGTGAAGAATGAATAAACATCACGGTCCCACTGAGTCGCCCTTCATCTTGGAAAAAAATACAGCCTGAAAAAAGACTTACAGCAATAACCATCAATATTAAAATAATTCCATGAATAGTTCTTTTTTTCATTTATAACCTTATTAAAATATAACAGTAGATTTTATTATAAAGATTTCTATGGAATTATAATGCTGTGTGTTGGATGGTTTATTGAAAATCCAAGTAAGAACACCTAGGCCTTTAGATCTGGGCTTGGCTCTCTTAGAAAAAAACTAAAACACCACTGGATATTTTTTACTAAACGGTCAAATGACTAAAGCGAATACACAATACGAGTTATCTGATTATTTTCATTTGATTTGTATTTACTTTTTACTCTGATATCCTAGTGATCTACACTATGGGAACCTTTTTAACCTATATTTTTAATGTAAATATCCTGAAATCAAGGTTAAAAAATGGAAATAGCAAACGATAATGTTCTATGGAGAAGAGCTAATGAATTATTTGGCAGACCACGCGAACAATGGACAACCGTCGATGAGATGATATACGAATTACCAGATTATTTTAATAATGATGTTGAAAAAATAGAAAAGATGCGATTCAAAGCAATCAAAGAATCCCTAAATCATCATTATGGAAAAAGTCAATTCTATAATCAATTATGTAAGGAATATGATTTCACCCCAGATGATGTAAGGAATATGAAAGATCTAGAAAAGATTCCCATGCTTCCTGATACCTTTTTTAAGGAATATCCTGCAGAGAATCCAAAAGCAGTTTTCGAATGGCTCGCCAAGGTTTCTACTGTTGAACTAGATAACTATGAGTATAGAGGGAAGGATCTACAGGGATTTCTGAGATGGGCAGAAGAAAAAATGGAAGGGCTTGTTAATCATTCCTCTGGAACGACTGGACATTACAGCTTCATGTTCAGAGATAAGGTAACTTTCAACCGTTTTTATTTTGCCGTGATAAAAACTTTGCTTAGTATTCCCGCTTCATTGGATGATGATCCTCATTATATCTATCCAGGGTCGCCAAACACGTATCTAACCCTTGGAAGATGGCTTGGAGAGGGTAGTCGCATTTTCAGTGAATCAAATCGACATTTTCTGACTGAACGTGAGATTACCATGGACATATCTCGACTTATGTCTACAGGTCATGCCAAAGGTTTCAAAGATAAACTTATACTGAAAGCGCTTAAAAAAGCGATGATAAAAGGCGAAGAAAAAATGGTGACCTTGCTTGAGAAATTAGATAAAAAAGGTGAACAACTAGTCATCATTGGCCCTCCATTTCAAATATATAGTATTATGCTGAAGATGAAGGAGATGGGAATGAAGCTTGATCTGGGCAAAAGCAACAGTGTTGTTTTCACTGGTGGAGGATGGAAAATTTTTGAGAGCAGAAAAGTGTCCTTACAGGATTTTGCATCAATGGTAGAAGATACCTTAGGGATACCGTCAAAATACTATGTAGATATATACGGAATGTCTGAGATGAATGGGCTGGGTATCTCATGCGAAGGGGGCTATAAGCATCTTCATCCATGGATACATCCAATGGTCTTGGACGATAATCAAGGACATATAGGATATGATGAGTGGGGACGATTTGCATTCCTTGATCCAATTGCAAACAGTTATCCTGGATATATCATCACTGGTGATCGAGTGAAGTTACTGGAGAAATGTCCTGTTTGTGGAAAACCCGGGCCAGTACTAGAATCTGATATAACTCGGATGGCTGGTGCTGAGGCCAAGGGATGTGCAAATCTTATGAGGGGACTTATGGCGGAGGAATTCAAGAAGGCCGAGAAGAAATAATATAGATGTGATACACATGATTAAAAATCAGGAAATAGCAGCAAGAATATATTATTATGCATATGTTTCTCCTGGGAAATACAGCATTCACCAAATGGATAAAAAGATTTTTGGACGGAATACTAACAGAGTAAATCGGGTTATAAAAAGTGAAAAATTAGTTGAGAGGGAATATCTCAGAATAGATTGTGTACAAGAAGAAGGGAAAGAACAAAACATTATTTATGCAAGACTTGAACCACTCATGTCCATAATAGAGCAGAAAATAGTATTAACGAATATTGAAAAACATATTTTAAAAAAATTATTGAGATCAAATTTCTTTAGATATCTTATCAGAAATATAAACATAGACATTAATTTTGGTTCGTCTTCTTTGTTCTACATTATCATTATGAATCTGGATTATTGGTCAACATTTTATTTAAAAAATAAGACTTTAACCACTCTAGGCTCGTATGTCGAAGATAAACTTGAGACCATTGAACAATACGAAGATCTAACGAATGAAATGAAAGAACTTTTTGATGAGGCTGAATTTAAAAATGCAATAAAATGGTTTAAAAGTTATGACACATTAGTCCCAATTCTTAAGCTGTTGGAACATGGACAAAAAGACCATGAATTGCATAAAGCTCTGAAAGATACATTACTTCTTTTCTTCATTCCAAGAAATCTGATGGAAAAAATAAGAGGAATTAGTGTTATAGGAAGAATGGACATAATATTTAGCTCATTATATGGCGAGGTAAAAGATATTGATATCTTTACCAAATATGTACTGTCTAAAATTCAATCTCTAAAAGCTATTGACAGTCACAAGTATCACGATGTTGGTGAATATTCTTGGAAGACAACTAATAGGAAAGATACATCTGGTTATACATAGATATGACCTTTGTTAATCCTGCAGATTAGATAATCTTACCGTTGCAATTCCCGGTTATTTTTAAATCTCCATAAAATATCGGAAAGATTCAATTATAAATTTGACGAAAACTGTCTTTATGGTAATAATTATGCCAGCAGTCAAACGTTGCAATATGTTCGGCTTAGATTTTTAATATACTTTCTTCCACGTCACAAATGTCAGAGGGGTTTCTTGTTTGAATCACGTTAAAGTTTAAATATTATTTATCAATTATGCAATATAATAATAGATACCATCTGATTAGATTTAAGAAAACGTTAATCTACTGCCTCAATATATAGGGACAATAGTGATTCATTACTTAAATCCTAAAGATTAGCTTAGTAAGAAATTAGGAGAAACTCTATGAGAATATTATTAGTCATGCCACATCCAAATCCCAAAAGGAGTCTTTTTTCTAAAATTTCTTATCCTTGTTTGACTCTTCAACAAATAGCAGGTATTACTCCCAGGGGACATGATGTTAGAATTATAGATGAGCGGTATGAAAAAATTAATTTCGGTGAACACTACGATCTTGTAGGTATTTCTTGCCTTACCTATAACTCCTTAAGAGGGTATGAAATTTCAAATATATTCAGAAAAAAGGGAATACCTGTTGTCTTTGGAGGATATCACGCATCGCTACTGCCAGAAGAGGCAAAACAGCATGCAGATAGTGTAGTCATAGGTGAAGCAGAACTCACGTGGCCTCAACTATTAAAAGATCTGGAAAATGGCAAGCTAAAACCATTCTACAAAGGAGACAGAGTTGTAAAAGCTGAAGAGATTCCACCTGCAAGGCACGACATTGGAGTGTACACGCCTTTTTCTGAAGCCATTCAAGCTTCACGTGGATGTCCAACTGGATGTGAATTCTGTGCAATGAACATAGTTGAGGGTAAGATATTTCGAGGTAGACCAGTGGAAAACATAATTGATGAAATGAAAATAATTAAAGCAAAAAGAATATTTTTTGCTGATGCATCTTTAACTATAAATCCAAAATATTCAAAACAGCTTTTCAAGGGTATGGTGGAAGTTAATAAAAAATTTGATTGTTTTGGAAATATAAATGTTCTATCCCGTGATGATGAATTTTTAAAATTGTCAAGTGAAGCGGGAGTAGTCAAGTGGTATTTAGGCATAGAGTCCATTTCGCAAGAAAACATAAACCAGGCAGGCAAAGGAACGAATAAGGTGGAGAACTACGGAAAAGCCATAAAAAAAATTCAAGACCATGGCATGCAGGTAACAGGGTTCTTTATTTTTGGATTGGATCATGATACTCCAGACATATTTGACAAAACACTTCAGTCAATGTATGATTGGAAATTAGAGGAAGCATCTTTCAGCATCATAACACCATATCCCGGCACCCGATTATTTGATCGTCTTGAAAAAGAAGGAAGAATAACATGCTATGATTGGTCACAATACGAAGAAGGAAAAGTTAATTTAAAACCAAAAAATATGTCGGAGGAAGAACTCCTGGAAGGGATACATAGAATCGCACTTGACTTCTATTCAATTAAAAACTTGTTCAGAAGAAGTTTTCATACAAATAAGTTCGATCCGGTTAGCTCGTTGACTAATTTTGCAATTAACATGGGCATAAGATCATTTTATAAGAACGAGAAATTCAATAAGCAATAAGTGATTGTAAAAATCTATGAAAATTCCACTGGTATTCCCAAAGATTGAGTATGGTGCGTCTACACGCAATTATCAAAAATTATTTCCTACTCATCTTTAAATATAGAATTAAATAATATCTATTAAAGATATGACTAGTAAAAATCCAGTAAATCCATGGACCCCTCAGGATGAAAGAGAGCATTTTCCAAGTTTATTGGAATGGTGGTGTGCACAGGCATTTTTTAAAACAGTTGAAGATAATAAAAAATGGAGTTATAAGGTAACTTTTACAGAATGGTTTGAAAAACCTAAAGTAGGTTCTATACTCCATACATCACTTTTTGATTTGGATAATAACGAGCAGTTTGGTTATTATTCTCGCAATAATTCAGATAAGTTAGAATCTGCCAAAGATAGTTTTGACGTTAGTTATGAAGATTCTTTTATGAAAGGGTCATATCCAGATTATGAACTATATTTTAATGATAAAAAAAACGATATCAAGCTACATATGAACTATCATGCAGAGGCACTGCCGCATTGGGTCGCGCAACAGATTACAGATGGGTGGCTACCCATGGGCGTTGGATCATATAGATATGGATTCATACCGAAATGCGATCTTTCTGGGACAATGAAAATAAAAGATAAAACCTTTAAAATAGAGGGTGAGGGCTATTTCGAACATGTCTGGGGAGATTTTCTATATGACAATCCAATATCAAATGTTCCCGAACTCAAAAAAACTATTTCAACATATTCAAAACTTGCTGGCCGGTGGCTACTCAACCGCAAAATAAAGATCCCAAACTCCATAATGTTTAGCACAGAAAACAATCCATTTGGCTATGACTGGGCATGGGCACTACTTGACAATGGGTGGACACTATTCTATGGAAATATATTATTTTGGCTAATGGGGGGGCCAGTAGCAGGAACTTTGATCCTCTCAAAAGATGGAAAAAAATATACAGAATTCTATAATCTTGATTTTAATTACAAAAAAACAAGAACTTCAGATAAATATGATTTCGTCTATCCATCAGATCTAGAAATAACGGGTACAAAAGGAAAAGAAAAAATACATTTACGTTTTAAAATGACAACAGATACAAGAGAATATATAGCACGATTTCCGAAGGAAAAGTATTGGAAGGGATTTATTATTTGTGAAGCCCCTGGTATTGTCGAAGGATATCACTCAGATGGAATAAAAACTACAAAACTTACGGGAGTATGTAAAATGGAACCTCAGCGACAGGTATCTAAATTTGGACATAATTCTCTAAAAATAACTTTTTTAAAACCACCTGAAGGTGTCGGTATTTCGTTTGATTTGAGATCACATTACTTCATGAAAAAGGTGTTTACTCGTATACAATTGGCGCCTCGTCCAAAAATTAAATTTAGTTTTGAAAGAATTGATAATATATAAAAATATTAGAAAGAAATTATATATATTGGATATCAATTAAATTAGTAGAATAAGAGGTAAATTTAACGGAAAAGGAAGAGTTATTAAAACTTGAAACAAGGAGAAAAATATATAATTTTATTCTGAAGTATCCTGGTTTACACGTGACATTCTCATAATGGTGAGTAGTGAACATAGAACCTATTGGTAATAATGAATTGAGAATTAGAAAGATTTAATTTCCTATCTTCTCCACAATCATTAGAAAGTCGACTTTTGCTGTAGCACCATAAATTTGAGGTAAACTGGCTTTCTTGATATTTGGAATTATCGATACGACTTCTCCTTCCAAATCATTCAAAAATTGTTCTAAGTTGTTTTGTATATTTTCACTTTTGATTTCTAAACGATGTCCCCTATATTTCTTTTTTTGTCATAAGAATTTATGAAAGTTAATTTGTTTGTTAATCATTGTATCTATTTTTTTGAACATTTATTCATTTCATTCATTTTTTTACATATACTGCACCATGGATAATACTCATGGATATGTCTCATACGATCATATTATATGTATTTTTTCTCAACAAACATAAACAAACCCCTTTGCCAAACTGTTTTACACCGGTTTATCTATATCAATAATTCCTACAAACCCTGTTTGTATCTGTGAAAGTTAGTGGGAGGTTATAAAGTACAACATTAGAAGTGTGGAAGTTTTTCTAATTATCTATTGTGCAATTTACCTATTTAATGTGCAGAAAAATCATTAGCATGATTTGTTGTGCAAAGCCATTTTAACCGAAATATATTAATATAATGCGAGAGATTGTTTTTCTCCAGGCCTTTGGTAATTTAACTATGCGCGATATTTGTCTAAAAAAAGGAATAATTCTTGTTGTATTATTACTATTAATATCGCCTATTTATTCGCCAGCATCAAAGACAAATGAGATAGATAGAATTACATTTAATGAAATAATATCAGAAAACAATAACCTCTCCTCAGATACTATAACAAACTCTCCAATAATAAAAATATTAGATTTGGAATGCTACGGTTTTATAATTCCAATTCCCCCTAGCGCAGAAATTGCTGATATGCCTGAAATTCAATATAATTTATTTAATCTAATAAATAGCCTTCTTAGAAATCAGATATCTGTATATTGGATACCTTACAACATTGAGTTATTAACCGAAAAAATATTTTTAAATGAATTTCCTGAACCTGAAAATTATAGTAAAGGTTCCCTCATCGTTCCATTCACTGGAGATTCATTTTTAGATACAATGTCAATAGTAATCATATCTGAGTTTTGCTACACAAATGATACGCATAAAGAACACACAATATCCTCTGAAGTATCAATAATAATGGAACCTTTACAAGATTTGAAATTATACCAACTTAACGAACCAAGAATTGCTTTTTATTTTGACGAAGGTGTAACTACAAGATGTATCAATTGGTATATATCATCTTTATCTAAGGCGGGATTTATAAAAATTGAAATCCTTGATGATCATGATATTATTGGTAAATTAAATAATAAGAATTTTAATGTTCTGGTTTGGCCTGGAGGAGTTTGGCCTTGGGAGAACATGTTTGAAAGTCTCGAAAATAAATTAAGTTTTGTTCCCCGTTTAGTTAGCAAATATGTAATTAAACAGTTTGTTTCAAATGGTGGGGGGTTTGTTGGATCATGTTACGGAGCATATATAGCAAGTAGTGGAATGCGTTATACTCCGTTTTTCTTTATGCAATATCATCATTCAAAAATGCCGTCTATAGGTTTTTTATCAATTTCTGATACTTTATTGGCTCTTGCCTTACCCTCAAATATCAATATAACAATTGAGGAGACAGATAGCCCTGTGACATTTGGCCTCAATGGAACATTATCAGGATCGCTTCTACAAGGTGGGCCTGTTTTTACTTGGCTTGGAAAAAACTCTGAATCATTAGCAACGGTTGAGGATATAAACTTGTCTTGGCTCTATTGGTTAGATTCAATGAATAGTTCATTACCAAAAAAGATAATCAAATACTGGGCGAATTTTACCACAGGTAAAACAATATGGGCATCCTCCAATTACAAAAAAGGGAAGATTGTAACCTTCGGCGATCACCCTGAACATGGAGATATAACATTACAAAGAGCAGTTCACAACTCTGTATTTTATGTTACATCACAATCGCTTGAAAATCAAAGTGTTAATCACTATTATTCTATCTCTTTTTTAGAAAATACAGTGAGAAACAGTTTGAACATTACACTCTATGAACATGAATCAGATATTTTTAAAGATATATATAAAAAAATAATTCATGTGGCAGGCATATTAAATTCTGTGGAAAATCAATATGATAAATTTTCTGTTTTAATTGACAATTTAACAGCTGAAAATAAAATGGAATTAAGTTTTTCTTATCAGATAAGGAGAGGGGGTTTATGGGAATTTAAAGAGTTTATACATAACTCAATAAATTACTTGAATAGCTCCCAGGGTAAGAAAGATACCATAAATCATTTGGGAACCATTGACTCAATATCAAATATGTTATCATTAGTGAATGTTTCCATTGAAGAGGATGTTTATCAATTAAAGAACGAAATTACAGACAGATTAAATAAAATAAACGATTCTATTAATTCACTCAATGACCATATTAATCAATTAATATATGAAATTCAACATTATCAAAATACAACTGATCAAAATGAATACATCTTGACAATTGTTGAAAAAATCAAAATAACTTCTGAAGAAATCGGGAAATATATCCCTTTAATCTATTTCGATACTCTAATATTGTCAAGAGATTCATGGTATATTTATAAAACATTAGCAGTTAATATAACGTTGATCCGTAGCGTAAGACCTGCAGATAAAACAGTCGTCTAGTTTTTTTTGTACTTTATATCCTGAGTTTTGCACAAGATAATTTCTTATTCGTGTCTTTTTCTCCCTCGACAAAGAATTATATTAATATACAATGAAATATTTTAATTTAAATCTTTTCATAGGCATCAAAGAAACGAGATTTGAATACGTTTTTACTTGGTAAAATAGGTGTTGGTAGAAGAGGCGATATAAATCGTTCCCTGAATCATCTTAATCTCAAAATAACAGACATCATCCAGGGTAACTATTCGTAAAGATTTCTGTTATCTATTACCCTTCTTGCCTTTACAGATTTTCTATCCAACGTGTGAGGTTTAACAAGTTGTATTTCAATTTTTTCGATGGTCTTTGATTCCCGAATTCCATTATCTATTTCAGGTAATTTCATAATTGCAGCAGCTATTTCTTTTTTTGTTTTATCATCAATAGAGTTAGTTTCAACTACGGCTGTAACATGATCCTTGTCGTTTTTCCTATCTAAAATAATCTGATAATCAATTACAGAGGAAACACTAAAAAGAGCTCCATCAAAGGCATTCGGATAAATATTATCTCCCGATCCTATTGTAATCATTCTATCTGTTCTACCTTT